>CEUI01062393.1_pt1 | contig 11646 bp, 11 predicted proteins | sample 531411 | NCBI WGS metagenome assembly CEUI01 (sample SAMEA2622841, study PRJEB7988) | marine metagenome | isolation source: saline water (ENVO:00002010), including
CCCGGATTGCCGCAAAACCAACCTACGATCAGTGGTCGTACCATTACTTGTTTCCCAGTAGTATGCTCCCGGTGTTTTTGAGCGACCAATACACAGTATGGTGTTACCCTCTGCGCCCCACATACCAGAAAAAACAGTACCATCGATGATTTGATTTTCAGCAGCAATGGTGACTTGGGATGATCCTGTCTCCACATATGGTTGAACGATGTTTGAAACAGAAAGCTGGCTCCTGCGCATGTATATCTTCTTGACACCATCAGCACCAGACACGATGAAATTGCCTGTCCCAGAATTAACTGGACCGGCAAAACTAAGGTAACTCGGTTCACTTCCTGACCCAACGTCCCATGTTATAGAACAACGATAATACCCATCATCAACTGGTGTTATTAGACCGGTAGCGGCACCACTTGTTGTGACAACTCCTTCTTGTAAGTCGAATACCCCATAAGGATAAGAGTTGGATTTTGTTTTACCCTGAATCCTGAAATATCGGTAATCCCCAATCTTAACATCATAGTATAAAGTCATAGTTGCATTATTGTCTAGAGTAGAGAAGACAAATCCCTGACCAATGTAAGCATTCCCACTGCTGTTATTCGGGGCAATACTGTGCACACCATCACCCTCGTCGGTTACAGTCATAAGAGTTCGGGTCCATCCACTACCGAGTGGATTTGCACTATGGAGATGTAGGTTACTGTAGCTACCCCAAATCTGATTACCAATAACCTCCCCCGAAACAGGATCGTAAGCAATCACTGGTTCATTTGTACCAGCAGTCTGCAAGACTCCAGACGAATCAAAGTATGTGCGACCAGCAGGCGCAGAGTAATTGTTCACGATATCAGCCCAAGGCTTCTCAACAAGAGCACCTAGAGCTGGGTCATAAACACGATAGCGTTGGTTGACGTAATCAAGATCAAGCCCACCCAACTTATTCACAAGGAATTCGAAGATGAGCGGGTCTGCATACGATCTGAACGTATCTCCAGTCGTCAGAGAACCACCAGCTGCATTGATGGCTTCTCTGAGAGCATTTTTTGTGTCGCTTAGATAAGCGAGTTTCGCTGAAACAGACATCTTTATTCCTTATCACTCAGTAGTGAAATTATTTCTCTTGGTAGTGGGTTTCTGAGAATAACAAACTTTTTAAGATACCCATTTAGATACGTTGCGTTATTACCGTCTCCACGTCCAAGGAGGATACTGGTGGCATCGGGAATAACTATTCCAGCAACACGACCGTCTGATAGTGTCCCATTCACCGCAAACTGCACATTGGTTGTACTTATAGAAGCAACGGATGTTACCTTTCGTGTATTTCCAATATTGACTGCTGTGTGAGTACTCGACCATTGTCCCCCACCAGATGCTACTGTCCCATATGATTGTGCGTTTCCGTTGATAACCAACGCATTCCATCGTTCGTTCGATGCTCGATAGAATTGATAAAAAATCTTCGATGTTGATTCAGCGTTATCAATGTTCACGACAGAGAGGACAGTACAATCGTCACTCGACATAGCATCAGAGAAAATATCACTCTCGATTATCTGATTTTCTGCTGCGACGGTTACGGCACTCCCAGTAGTTATCAGCTCTGGACCGAGCGTGGTTGTACTCAACATCGCGTTCCATACATAAATACCAGAACTACCGTCGCCCATATAAGAATCGATACCATACACCATACTCAAAAAAGCACGAACATTTGTTCCGTTGAGGTCTGATGTATCAATCGAAATCTTAAACCACCCATCATTGAGTTCTTTGATAGTACCATTTCCATTAACAACAGTACCGGTACTCAAGTTGTAGTGTGTCTGACCACGGCGCTGGTTTCCGTCATATAGGAAGAGAATGACCTGTGTGCGCTCTGCTGGTTTGACGATAAATGAGACAACATGTCTACCGCTTCCCGAGACTGTTTGGCTTGCTAATCTGTGGTTTCCATTTGTACTATTTTCGGAAATCTTACTCCCGGTCATAGTTCCATCTGGGGCAAGAACAACATTAGCTGCCAATGCACACCCTTCTCTTGCCCATCCCAGAGCAAAGAAGTCTAGCGAATCTGGAAATAGGTTATTGTAACTACCCCAAATCTGATTCCCTAGAAACTCACCAGTAGCAGGATCATACGCACGAATGAATTCATCAGTACCAGCTGTCTGCAACACGCCAGCCGCATCGAAGTATGTTCTCCCAGCAGGAGCACTATAATTGTTGATGATATCCGCAAGAGGTTTCTTGACACGGGCGTTATAGGTACTATCAAATACCTCATACACCTCGTTCTCATAATCAAGGATCAGGGTCGCCTCGTTCTCAATCAGATACTGATCGATAATAGCATCCACATACGAACGAAACGTAGAATTGGAGTCGAGATCAGCCCCACCCGCTACGAGTGCATCAAGTATAAGTGCTTTTGTCTCAGCAAGATAATCAAACTTTTCGGTGATTCCCATATAAACCCTCTTAGATCACTTCGCCGTTAATTGCGTCTAGCTCAGCAGCAATCTCATTATTGATATAGTTGATCTGATCTGTTATTCTCTGATTCGCATCGACTATGTCCTGATCGATCGAATCAAACCCAACCTGAATAGCATCAGCCAAATCATCTATTGGTCTATTATAAGACGATGAATCGTGTTCCTCGCCGTTAGTAAGAAAATTGATTGTCCCTTTATCTAGTACGGTCATTATCACACCCCTATTTGTACTAACATATCATCGATATTCTCATCGATAGCGATGATATCCTGATCGATCAAATCAAACCCACGCTGAGCCTCATCAGCCAGATCATTCACTGGACGGTTGTAAACTTTCGATTCATGCGCCTCACCATTCTGGATGAAGTGAATTAGGTTTTTATCAATAGATGTCATTGTTTTCTCTATTAAAGAATTGTCAGAGTCCAAGTAATCTCAACACTGATCAGTGCAGAGATAGTACGAGCAGGGAAACGCTTATAGGTAACTGCCTTGTTCGAATTGGTGTAGATCGACGCACTGGTATAAACCACGTTAGGTAGGTTCGGGTACAGGGTCATCACAGCAGGACCATTCAGAGTCGCACGGAAACGTACAGAGTTCGCACTAGGGAAGTCTGTGAAAAACTCTTCTACTGGTACTGTGTAAACAGTTTCCATGTTCGCTTCGGTGTAACTTGCTTCTGGGTCTTGTGGTTCAAGTAGATCACCACTACCAACATCATCGCCAACAACGATAGTCTTTACCTTGTTGGATTCGTTAGCAGGGATTGCGAACGCCCGAAGGATTTCACCCTTACCCTGATTCAGTACGATGTTATTGAACTCAACACTATCAATCACTTCACCAGTGACGAGGTCGCGTTCTACGATTGTAACGTCACCACGGATGCTTCCTACGATGTCGTTTAAACTAATTTCTTTTGAATTCATTCTATGTCCACCTTATGGAGTGATTATATTTAGCACGGCTCTTGTTGGCTTAGGCGGTGCTGTTACGTATCTCAGTTCAATCAGATATGACAGAACATCGAATGTCCCTGCATGTACATCACTGTCAGTAACAGTCTCCCAACTAGACCAGTCATACGTACCAGTAACCCGGTTGTAACGCTGATGACGAACTTCTACGACTGCCCCAGTAGGAACGACTAACCCATAGCTGTCTCCAGCGCACGGATAGAAAATAGCGCCGTCGTATGCAATCTCTAGAGACACAACACCAGAAGGTTTCTGGACATTGACTATATCTTCTTCGGTGTCAGTCAAATCCAGTGTCCCGATCGTCATAAACTCAGTAGAGATCACCTCACTTGGAGCAGCATAAGGAGTTGGACCACCAATCGTCATACGTGTACCAATAGTAGTATCAGAAACCAATGTCTCCGAAACAACCTCGATGCCAGTATCATCGATATCAAATTCATCATCCAGATCATCCCCACCATCCGGTGTGTAGGTGGTTACATCAGTAAACTCATCTTCCAGTTCAATCTCATCATCAATCGGTTGAAGGTTGATGATGACAATGACTCGAAGTGTTGTAGGGCGAAATGTGGTCGATAGGAAATAACGAATTACCTCGTTGACAACTCGAAACTCTTCATCGGCAGAATATTCGTACGTTTCACCGGTAACAGGATCAGTATATGACACGATAGACGCATTTATCTCGCCTTCTTGAATTCGAACGATCACATATGGTGTCTTTGATACGGTGTAGTTCTTCTCTGGGATAGTTTTATATGTTTCACCCAGAATCGGGATGTCCGTGTACATATTATTCTGTGAGACGTCGTCATAACGAAAACCCTTAAAGAACACGCCGTCATCACGAACCTCTTCGACCCCATAGAGAAGCTCTGTGTACAGGTAACGGTTTACGTCGTATCGATCAACAACGTCGGTGTCGATATTACGAATGAAACCAGTACGGAATGTTCTAGGTGCTGGCATCCATCCACTAACAACCTCTGCCTTGAACCCGGTAAGACGAAGAGCGAACTTGAGAGCATCGAATGTACCGATCTTGGCGAATACGCTGGCAGCATCACGCATCACACGACGTCGTGTCTCTTCAGGTACACCAGCAGGAAGATCAAGACCCCGATCCTTCAGGGTCTGTTCGACGTTAAAGTATGTACCGCGAGTAGCATCGTATGTGTAATCAAATTGCTCGATCGCTTCTTTGATATCATCAAGAAAATCACCCACAGCTTCAACGTAAGCCTTCAGTTGTGGAGACTCACGTTGAAACTCAGGGACATTCTTTATGAGCTGTTCTTTAAGACTCATTTACTGCCTCAATAGTCGAAATACTCTGCACGGTACTGTTGATTGATGGTTTAGGTTCAATCAGCTGCATGGCAGTGTTTGCGTCAACCGTAAAGTTGTCATACTTGTTCTGCTTGTAGATGAACATGTATTCGCCCGCTGGGATAGTAGTCGGGAGAGTAACATCACCGGTTTTATAATCAATCCGTCCGGTTGGGATAAGATCACCCGAGACGTTCTCAAAATAACCATCACCACGATCGCGTAGGTAAGGAACACCATCGGTATAAGCAATAGTTACACTACCCGGCAGTACCAAATCCTTTGTAGGGTCAACAACAGACACGAAGGTCGGGAGCGTGATAGTGTAATCCAGATCAATGTAATCACCGAGGTCACCAGACGTTTCGATTACAGAGAACACGCCGATACGGTCAGTACTGGTGATTTCCAGACCATATGCAGTACCGTCGAAGTTCGGGTAGATGATCTCTGCAATTTCATCCTGATAAGAATCATTAACATATTCAAACTGTAGAACGTGTTCATTATTCTCAGCAGTGAATGTGTACGACTCACCAGCAAGAATAGTATCGATCTGTACTTCTGTTGATGGGGTATCTTTCTCCAGACGAGTGAATACCAATACATCGGTGTCAGAAGGAGCGGTGAAATTGATTACAGTATCATCTCGAAGCGGGATCATCGGACGACGACCAGCACGAGGCGAGTAGTAATAGTGATTCACAGTAATAGCAGGTGAGTTCAGAACAACACGTGCAAGTGTACTACCTACCGCAGCACCTTCGACCAGTTGATCAGGACTGAAGTATGGTGTATCAACACCAATCAACATGGTTGCACCAATGGCAGGATTGATCTCTACAGGGATCGGGTTTCCGAATGCATCCAGTGCAACACCATTCAGGATAACACGAGCAGTAAACGGTGTTGTCAGGAAGATTTGATCACGCATCCGTGTGATGATGTCTGTTGTTGTATCACCATCGAAAACATCCACCTCTGAAACCAAGTTATCAAAGATCAGAACGAATTTATCACCAGTCTGAGGGACATATGAGGTAGCAAGACGAGCGAACACACGAGACGTTCTCAATGGGGTTGTGAAAGGAAACACACCATTGAGCTCAAGCTTCGCCCAGTCGATAACAGGATATGTTACGTTGCTTCTGGTGATGCTCAGACGATATAGGTCTCTAATCAAATCAGAGGATTGAACAGTACCACCAATAGAACCGTCACCCAGCTCGAATGTATCGACTAGGAACTTGTGAACGATCTCATATGCCTCTGAGTCAGCAATCGGGGCATTCGGGTTCTTCTGAAAATCCAGAATGGTTTGAATCAAAAGCTTACGAGCACTGTTGAACACCAGATGCGCCTGACTGGTTTTAATGCGATCCAGATAGTTGCGCATGGTGACCTGTTCCTGAGTTGTCAGATCAGTACCATCTTCTTTCAGGTAGGTGATATAAACGTTATTCAGGTTGTAGATCAGCGAGTCCAATTCATCCTCACCGAATGCCTTACAGTCGACAACGTTCGCAATACCTGAGTTCTTCACCCAGAATGCATAGTCTTCGTTTGTGACAGCACGTCCACCGGACTTGTGGTAAAGAGGGGCGTTCTTACGGATACTGTCATCAGATTCCACAGCAGAGTATCCACGTACCTGAGTTACGTTGGTGACGATCAGCTCTTCGGTTAGAGTACTCTGTAGGTCGAATTCCTGATCAAGCGATAGAACAGAGTCATTGCTACCGTCAACACGAATGTATTGAATGGTAATATCGTTGGTAGGACGCTTACCATATTCATCATCACCAAATACAACCGCCATACCAAGAACAGTGTATTTGATATCATAATATTGACCGGTCTCATCGACAAATGACAGAGAACGCAGATTGGCATCACTCTGGGTGACTATATCTATGTACTCTTCGGTTCCCTCGGACACAATCATCCCACGGTTGTCGATAGTCTCATAATCTTCAATGAGAATCTCACCGTTAGTATCTACAGCAGCAGTATAACTTTCAAGTGTTCCCTGAATAGCGACAACATCAACAGAGTTATCACCGACTTGCAAAGTAGCATCTTCGGCAGTCAGGTAGCTAACACCATTTCGTGTGAACTCGGTGTACTGGGGGATAACAATGTCGACCACAGCCACACCATTGTCAGGGAGAGCGAATCTAAACGTACCAGAGTTCCCACGGGCACGCGTTACACGATACCCAAGATCACTAGCACGGGCAACCAGAGAGCTACGGATGCGAGCCAATTGAATATAGTTCTCAGAGCTACGGCGCTCCAGCATGTAGTGAAGATAATCAGTAGCATCGACAACCATCTGAATGAGCGTCTGACCGGTAGAAGACTGGTAACCTTCACCCCAACCTTCTGCCTCTGCGAGAAGGGCTGTCATGCGATCTAGGTTCGCCTGATAATCGTAATTTGTATAGTCTTTCATTGATGTCCTTTAGATGCTTGAGAATGAGCGAATACGAGTTGAGAGCGAAGTACCTCGTTCAATGGAACGAATCTTTACGTTAACTCGTATGTCGTAGTATTGTTGGTCTTCATTTGCAATAACATTGATATTATCGACAATAACCCGAGGTTCATATTTATTTATGACCTCCCTCAGCTCATTCAACAGAACCGTAGCGGTTATTTTGGAGACAGGCTGAAATAGAAGACGAATGATTCGAGAACCGATAGGATTGCGGACTCGTTCATTTTGTACTGTTGCAAAGATGTTTTTTAATGATTGCAGAATTGCATCTTCATCATAGATGAGACGAACCGCTGAATCCGCTGTTAGTGATAACTTCGGATTCATATCTGAATATACGTAATTGTTCATTTAGACTACTCCATCGATCTATGTGTATTTATCGATGGAGTTTTCTATCAGGTGATGATCCGACCGTTGTCGTAGTAGTTCTTCAGACCGGATTTGTATGCAGGGGAGCTTTGTGGGTAGTATGTCAGAAGAGAACCACGTTGAGTTGTTCTTGTTCTGTCATACGAAATATGCAGCCATACAGACTTACCATGTTCGAGAATAAACTGATCTACTGGAAGGTTAGCAACAACCCATGACGCCATATCACTATAGTCAGCAGCACTGAAACCCGGAACCTGAATATCAACAGCCTGCCCACGCTCGTGTTGAGAAGAACCAGAGCCAGTACGGAAACCACTGTTAATCCGAATATTCGGGAATTGTGATACCAGTGGTTCTAGAATATTCAGACACAGATGTTTCATGTTACAAACAATACCACTCAGATCAAATGAACCTTGTGCTTTCACAGTGTGAGGGAACACAGCTTTGATAGAGAGATCGCCAATTGTAAAGTTATTGCTGAGCTGGTAGTTGTAGTCAATCTCTTCAATAATCTCGCACGCTTCTGTTATCTCAGCAGCTGGTGTGGCTGGGGTTAGAATCTCAGTAGGCTCCAATACGGAAGCCTCGGACTCTTCATCAGGCCAGTCTTCGGGAATTGTTTCTCCCTCTTCATCAAAAGCACCACGAGAACCTACCTCGTTGATAACCACCGCAGCATTGCGTGAAGTCATCTGTATCTCATCAGGTACGTCAAACCCAACAACAGCACCAGCAGAAACAATCCCCATAGCACCTTTGTTTAGATCGATTCGAGCACCATCTACAGATACATTCCCACCACTAAGGTAAGAAGAACCACCAGAGCTCATCTCACTCAGATTACCATTGGCAGTACGAAGAGAATCTCCACCGATTAGTTCACTATTGTCACCACCGTATTCCCGCAGGACATCACCGACCACAGTCTCACGGAGGCTTCCATTAACGACGCGTGTGAAGTCACCGACAACATGCTCTACCATATCACCATTGGCATACATAATGGTCTCTGTGCCGCTCTTGTGAAGGATACGGATACGTTCTGCACCGGGTGTGTCATCGAATTCGATTACATGACCAGCGCCAGATCGAAAAACCCTGTTATTTGGGTACTGAACTGTGTTCTCATTTGGGTTAGAAAAACGATTGGCTGGCATGTCCTTTGCCGATGGTGCACCAGCAAAGTAAACAGGCTGTGTGTGGTCACCGGCTTCAAAGAAACACCAGACCTTCGATCCAACCAAAGGAACGAAGCATCCACCCGCATTAGGAGCACCACCTAGCATCATCGGGTCAGCATATTCAGCCCACGGGAGTTGCTCAGCAGAAAGCTGATCATAGACACCAAAAACCTTGATCTTACAGCGTCCAAAACCATAGGGGTCATTGTTATCGACAACAACCCCACGGTACATACCGCTGAACATGAATTTTTCGTTACCCGACCCAAAATTATGAAACATTATACGAACTTCCCAGTGATACTCTTTATATAACCGACCAAATCTTTCGAATCGAATCCTTCGCGCATCAGGAATATGGTTGTGTTCATACGAGATGTTTTGAACGTGATTTTATGTTGTACCCCTGAGATGAGATAGAACCCAGAGTACAGAAGGTTGCTCGGTACGATAGAGTCGACCGTAATTGGTGTTGGGATAATCATTTCAACCATAGAACCAATATGGAGATCAGGTGATCCTTCAATACTGACCTCAAATGAGTTCATCGAATCAACAACATCAACAACCGAGTTTACTGCTTCATCAAAAACCTTGTATTCACGACCACCATTAACCAGAGTACCGGAGTTTTCATGAATACTCTGAATAGCCGCCCAGTCAGATAACTGAATCGTTCTGGTTTCAGAATATTTGATATCACGAATCACGAGCGTATCGTTGATACTATCATAGCACATAGCCTTGACACCACCACCACCATTACGAACCGCGTCCATATATCTCTCGGTTCCGGTGAAGTGCGCAAAGTATGTTGGAGCCCCGTAATTGTTCTTGTATTCACTCTCACGCTGCGTTTCGTCTGGGATTTGACCTTCCATACGGATAATAGGCAAACGTCCCGCTATCGCATCCACACGCTGTTCAACGATCATATCACCGGTTGACTTGAAGATGAATTCGCCATTGATTCTCATACCAAATTCAGTATGCCCACCATTTGCAGTGCGAGCTGCTGATTGAATATTACTGAGCATGGTAATGTTGTCCCAGTACGGCTGTATGGTAACCGGTTCACCAGAAGTAGTCACAGAGATATCAGTCATGGTGACCCCAGCAGTGGTGAGGATGTCATCAACCACTTCGGAGTGTTTCTTCCCTACCCATGCTCTGTTATAGCGAATATTGGTCATCTCGGACCATGTTTTATGGGCGAAGAACATCTTGAACGCAATCTGTTCTGCTGCGCCTGCTCGCTTATTGAGCATAACTGTTTTAGAGAGCTTCAGCTCGATACGGGTTGAATTGATCACGTCCTTACCGATATCAAGAAAGAACGTAGTAGAAGGACTGGGTTTGATATGATTTACGAAATCACCATTCCCATCAACAAATTCAAACGCGACCGCAGGAGAAACCGTAGAGAACATCTCCACGATCTCCATATTGACGGGTTGAATTTGTCTAAGACCTATATCTTGGTCACAACCAAGACGAACAAACAACGAATCAGTGTTGTTTCCCGCCATGAGAAATTGAGAAAAAATCTCAAACTCTTCCATCATACCTTCCTAGTGTTTCGGTTATAGAACTGATAATACTCCGTCAGGGAAGGAATCTGTATAACCCTACCGATACTGAGATCATTGATAGGGTCTTTGAATTTATTGTGTTCACAGATCAACCACCCGAGATCATACGTGCCATAGTATTTAAGTGACACAAGATCGGGACGTCCGGCTGTAACCGCGTCGATGCGATACATATCAAACGTCTTGATATTCAGCTTATTCAGACGAGTCTTGAGGAAGTCAAGTTCAACGTTCCCATCGACGGTTACCTCGTCGAAAAAGAACTTCCGCGTTGTCATACTCATAAATTAAACTCCTGTAATCTTACCGAACATATCAATGATATTGTCTGCAACCGGGGCAACCTGAAGTGTACATGTGACTGAGACAGTACCGCTCATTGGGAAACCGTCCTTGTCCAGAACATTGGAGAACTGAGCAGCAGTACTTGTGATATAAACGTTTGGGATTGTTATGAGATCGCCAAACTTTAGAACGCACAACTCCGGTGCTCTGATCAACTGGATCATTTCAAGCAGACGACTGCTAGTCGAACTAACAGTCTCCTGATTCGCAGCATCAAGAGCAGTGTCGGTTGCTTCGTCTACTGCGTCAGTACTAACACCAGTCCAGTCAAGTCCAGCAGCTGCCTTACTCCCAAAGAACTCAATAGCCGCCTCAATATCCTCATGACGAACAATTCTACCCAATGCCATTGTCATAAGGGTTACCATAGGAAGAGCAACTTCTTCCTTCGCAGAGTAATAAGCAGCAAATTCCATATCAAACGAAATCTCGGTTGGTTCTGGGTTTGTATACATTTTACGCATGCGCAGACCTACTGGGTTAGAAATACCACCCAGTGCATATAGTTTCTGGATGTTCCCAGACAGACTACCAGTATCAAATGGGGTTGAGTACTCAGACCCAACAGTCAGACCAAAGTCTGGGGGTAGAGGTGCCTCTACCGTCTTAAGACCAGTACTCAGCGTTACTTTATGTTTTGATGCGAGTTCGGACATCTTACGCTGCATTATTATCTCCTAGCAATCGCTCTCATCAGTTCACCATCAGACACACTGTCAAATGTACCACCACTTGTCTGAGTTTCTGTATTCTTGGCGATTCGTTCAAGAATATTCATCTGTTGCTTACCGAGCCCCTGCTGATCTCTCAATAGTTCAATCAACTGAGGGG
>CEUI01031456.1_pt1 | contig 11643 bp, 15 predicted proteins | sample 531411 | NCBI WGS metagenome assembly CEUI01 (sample SAMEA2622841, study PRJEB7988) | marine metagenome | isolation source: saline water (ENVO:00002010), including
GTACCAACTACATAACATCTTTTTCTTTCAAGATAATCTGCAACAGATTTACCTGAAACATCGAATGCGTCTAAAGCATCACCATGTGTTTTAAAAGAAGTTAACTCAGTTGCAGCATTTAAACCTTTTATAATAGTACATTTTAAGTTTGCAGCACGATCTAATGTTGAAGTGTCTACTGAAACTATTTTTGCAATAATATAATCTGTAGGTGCTGTACCTGATGCAGCATTAGTATCATCCCAAGAGGTTCCTTCTACCGCTGTTGAGTGAGGTATTTTAACAATCTGACCTGGTAAAAAGAATGCAGGCTGAGTGCCAGCATCTCCAGGTGAGATTTCGTTTGTTGATTGACCATACACATTCTGCAAATTACCAGCAGAATTGTAATCAGTAATCATTGTGAAATAATAGGTATCACCAGCGTCAACTGCGCCTGATGCAACATTTGCGTCTGCACCAGCATATGAAGCTGGGGCTGATGTACCATGATTTGAAACATAAGCATAACGTTTATGCCACGAAGGTCGTTTCTCTGTGAATTTAAAAGAAGGATCATCAGTAGCTTTTTTAGATGCTTTTGAAAGGAATCTAAAAAAAGGATCTTGAGCTATTGCTAGTTCAGAAACCCTATCACCAAAGTTAAACTTTCTTCTAAGATCGCCAGTATCTAATCCCGTACCATGACGAGGACCAGATGATACGCCATTCGTACTAACCGTATCGCTATATGTCTCTAGACTAAATAAGTCTGACATAGGACCATCTCCTTAATGTCGTCCCCTCAACTGTATATTAAATATACCTTCGGTTCAGACGTTATATGTTCGGTAGATGGTCTTACCCAATCTATCCGAACAAGTTATCTACATTACCATCAAGGTCTAACAGCCCATCAAAAATTGAATCGGCTGCACCTTTTTTACCAGAACCTTGACTATTTGAATCACTAGCGCTTGTCGGCATGTTCCTTACATTTTTCATTTGACTTAACATTTCTGTCTTAGTTGCATTAGCAACATTTTGATTACTTTTATCTTTGTTAAGGATTAAGTAAACATCATCTAATGTGAGTTTTCTCTCTTGAGCCGAAGACTTAAATTGAGCAAACTCTTCTTCAGTCATACCATGTTTAGTTTTAAACTCATCCTCTTGTTTTTTCTGTAATAATCTACCTTGAACTTGAGCTGCGTTTTGTTTTTCTTGAGTCAAAACTTGCCCTATTCTTTGTTGAACTACAGAGTCAACATGAGCTGCAAGAACTTTAGCTGAATCAGAAGCTGGATCTTCAATAGCTTCTGTAGGATCATATGAAAAATCATCCTTTAAATTCAGATACTCCTTTACATTTTGAGTTGGCTGACCTCCATTTTGTAAGTAATTACGAACATGGTCAACAAGACCACTATCTGTTTTCATCGCTTCAAGCACTGGCATAAATGGTTCTAGTTGACGAAGTTGGTCGTTTAATTTGACTGCTTCTCTACTTGAATCTTTATACCTTTTCTTGTAAGGATTACTATCGTTATCCCAGTTATCTGTGGAGCCACCAACTTCTTGGTGGGTTACCTCTTGAACTGTTTCTTCTTGGTTACTTCCCTCTGAGACGACTCCATTAACAGAGTCCTCTAATTGAGCAAAGAAATCGTTCGAAGAGTCAGGATTTAATTCCTGAGTTACTTCATTATTTTCTTCATTCATCTTTCATTCTCCTTTTTTTTAAAAGAAATTTGTTGCAAATTTAAGAATCTTCACCTTGATTTTGCAAGTTTTTTATAATATTATTTGCTTCCATTGATATTTTTTCACCTTCAAGGTTAGTTTTGTCTTGTAAAGCCTTGTTAGCTTTTGTAGCACCTTCCTTGATTATTCTAGTAGCCAACTTCTGTTCTGCTTCAGTTTGTAAATAAGATTTTTTCAAGTTAGCCTTAAATTGTTCTTTTTGTTTAGTGATTTCCATCTCAGCATCTTGAACCTTACCTTTTATACCTGCTTGAACTAATTGTCTTTGAAGAGTTTCTATTGTACCATCTTTATCTTTTAAAGATTCTTCCATCGATGACAATTGACTTTGCATTTGCGCATACATAGATTTTCTTTTTGCAATAGTTTCTTTATTCTTAATATCTGTTTCAGATAATACTGCAATATCATCTACTACACCCATTTGTAATAATTCTTTTAATTCAGATAAATATGCCCATCTATTAACAGGTAATGTTGAACCTGCTATAACTCTAACATCAAATTTAGCTGCTTGATAATCATTTAACTTACCAATAGCTTCACCTAAATCATTATATAAAGGAATATTAATTTCTGTTTCTTTTTCTCCCTGCATTGCATTTGGTTGAACCATTCTAAATACTTTATGTGAACTATAAACTGCTTGAGTAAATTGTTTTACAATCTCACCTGTATGTTTTAAAGCAGGTTCAATTGAGTTTTGCATCCATTGTTTAATTCTTCTTGTTCCATATTCATCCATAGCTAACATACCTCTATATGTTTCATGCTGCTTACCAGTATCTCCCATCATAGATGAATATATACCTGCTAAATATTCCATATCATTTTTACCCATTTGAATTAAATCATAGAAAGCACTACTCAATGGAGCAGGTTGAACTGCAGTTGGAGCCTGAGCTCCTGGTCTTATTGGAAGTAATGCTCCAGGAGAACTAGAATATTTTTCCCAATAGTCTGCATCAATAGAACCTTCTTCATGCATCCATCTTAAACTACTTCCTAAAGATGCGTTATGAACAAGTATTTGATGCGCCTTATTTATTTCTCTTTGTTTACCTATAAGAGGTGAAACAGCACTAATAGGAAAAGGAGTTCCAGTCCATTTATAATGAAATGGTATAATAGGATAATCTGTTATACCTTCTGGAAATTCTTTTTCATATAATAACTTATCACCAGCAACACATGTTAATTTAATTTGTTCTTTATAAAATTTAACTGCATCTACAAGCATTTTATTAAAAGATTCTTCTTGTTGCATAATTTTAAAATCTTCTTCTGGAACAACAACATTATCTACCTTTGTAGCTTCTGCCATCATTTTACCTTCTAGTTCTGTTCTTGTAGATTCTATTTGAACTTCCATTTCTTCTTGAGCTTTCTTTAATTCTAACTCATATCTTTCTGGAAGAATCTGTTGTTGCTGTAAAGCCATATCTAATTGTTGTTTTGTTTCTAAGAACTTAACTGATAATTCTTCTTTTAAAGATTCTATTTGTTTATTAATCGCTTTCTTCATTTCAGTCATAACTTCAGGATTAATTGGCGCTCTCATAAAAACATTAACAAAAGGAACTTTAACCTTTTCATATAATTCAAAATATTCTAACAACTCATCATGTTCTCCAGTATTAGGATCTACTGATTCACTAGAATCTATATCTTTATAAGAAAAATCTTTTTTATAATCGCCAGTAGATTTTTCACTTAAGTTATTCTCATCATCATAATTAGATGAAGCGGCATTAATTTTTCTAACTTGTTCAGGATACAGTTTCTTTAAATGTTCTTTAGGTAAAATTTTTCTACACATTATAAATGCAGCATCTCTAAATAATATATCTCTAGATTTAGGATCTACAAAAATATCAAAAGGTTCAGGTTGTTTTATAACTACATCACCCATACCTTGATCAGAATCTTTATCTATAGTTACCATAAGATAACCGATAGATTTAGTTACACAATCATTTACACAATTAGCAAAGATTGTAGAACCATCTGATAAATCCCAAATATAGTCTGCTACATCTGAAAATACAGATGCAACATCGGTATCAGAACCATCAACACCAACAGCTTGCCATCTAGGACCTTTAGCAGTAGCATAAAAGTTTAACATTTCTACTACAGGCATAATCCTATTTATAGTAAAGGTAGGCATTCCTTGTTCTTCGAGAGTGACTCTTTCTTCTTCAGATAATTGATTATCATTTGAAAAATCAAAACCTTTCTGATTCACATATTCCCATTGAGCCCTACTATCACTATCAGCTAATTCAAATATTCTTAAAACTCTATCTACTTTTTTCATTAATACCCCATATTAAAATCTTTTTCTTTATTCTGCCAAGACATTCTACCAGGTTCAGATTCAGTAGATGCAGTATTAAAGTCTGGAGTTGATAATCCAGGGCTTTTCATAATTCTTGATCCACCTCTATTATCTACACCTTGTCCAAAAACAGAACCTAATTGACCACCAATATTTGAGTATAAACTTTCTTCAGGTTGAACCTCTGAATATTCACTTACTGGAACTCCTAACATTGATGAAGCTCTTCTAGCTGCTTCATATCCCTCTTTTGTATAAGGGAAACTTAAATCTCCTACTGTAGGCATAATTCTCCTATGCTGTTATCCAACTTTTTGCAGCTGGTCGATGTTTAGTCCAAACACCAGAATGTCTATCTTGTTTCATAGACTTAGGTGGATGTGCATGTTTACATGCATAAGCTAAAGCATCTATTGTATCATCATGACCCATTCTAGGGCCAAATGTAAAAATTTCATGTTGTAGATCATATTGATCTTTTCTTAAAAACATACTTCTTATTGCAAATCTTTGAGCTAATACTTCTTGTATTCTATCCCTCTTACTCATTCTGTTCCCTGGTTTTTCAGCACAATACTTAACTCCAAAATCATTTCTTCTTCTCATTTCTGAAACAAGTGCCTGAAATACTGGTTTAGACATTGCGGTATCCTCAATCGTAAAGAGAGAAGGGTGATAAATTTTGTTATAATCAAATAAATGATCCACAATCCCTTTTTTACCATCGCCAGGAATCCCAAGCACAGGTAATGACCTATTACGAAGATAGTCAAGAACATAGCAATTATTGTCCCCATCAATAGCGACAATGAGGATAACACTAAAGTCAGTATCTCTTCTAGCGCTGTCCGTAGCTGGGTCAACCCCTCCAAATACGTTAACAGGTTTTTCAGTGCCATCTGCAAGTATGATGTAATTAACTCCAGTATCTTCGTCATGTTTAAATCTTCCGTCCCAAAATTGTATATGATCTCTAGTAAAAATTGCATCTTCTGCATTTTGAACTTCCATCATATACTCTTGATAAAATTTTTGTGGTTGTCCTGAATCAGCATAGAACTTTTTCTTACGTTCCATTTCTTTTTTACCAAACCAACCAGGCCATAAAGAATTACCGTCTGGTTGCATAGCTTTATAACTGATTACATGCCAACTATATTTTTCACCTTGCTTTTCAGCTTTTTCTTTACCGACAAGTATATTTTGTATAAAGGAGTCGAAATGAACAGGAGTTCCATTAATCCTAAGCCTACCCGTATGTGGCTCAAGAGCAGGGAAAACAACAGCGGTAACAAGATTCGCGATTTTAGCACGAGACTCAGACGTAATGGTATTATTTTCATCTTCAAAGTCATCCAGAACGATGAGGTCGTATCTTTTATGGAGTTTAGCTCCTCCTCTAATTCCTGATAAATTTGATTTTGATATAAGTTTACATCCATTTGTTAGTTCTATATCGTCTTCCGTCCATTTTTTACCTTTTAAATTACCGAAATAATACGAAACTTTTTCATTAAATTCCAAATGGTATTTTATATAATCTAAATTTGGAACACTGATTTTAGACGAGGCAGCTACCCAACCATAAAATAAAGGTCCTGTTGCAAAACAAAAATCTTTCATAATACTACACTTAGTAAGTACAGTCTTTCCATGCCCTCTAGGTAATATAATAGCTGTTTGTCTTTTGTCCATATCTGAAATAGCATCTGCTACTTCATAATGGAATGGAGGAGTTTCACTTCTCATAAAATCATCAGCTAAAAATAACTTACCAAATGCAATCATATCTTTTTGAGCAAGCATTAAAGCCTCTTCTGCCTTAGATACATTTTGTGTGTTTATATTAGCCATTATTTATCAAAAGGATTTGGATGATTCCATTGTTTGCGTTCAAAATTTTTAAGTTTTGATTTAGAATTTAATCTCCTACCTGTTGTCCCTTTGAATTTACCAAAAGGATTATTTATTACAGCAGGATATGGATTCTGAATCATCTGTTGTTTAATGTTTCTTGCTTTCGATTTTAAATCCTGTGGCCTTATTCTTGTTTTTAAATTTGAAGGATCTAGATTTTTTAAATATTTTGGTTTAAATAAACCTACTATCCCATGATGAAGCCATATATCTTCCCCTAATTTTGAATACGTTAATGTCTCTGGCACATCTTGTATTACTTTTACAGGGCTTAAACCGAACAATTTAGAGCCATAGTGTCTTGCAAAACTCGTAGGACTTGAAAATATATTTGCCCATGTAGGATTATTAAGAGCAAAATCCCATGTATCAAACATTCTATCATACATAGGTAACGGTTTTAAATGTTTATATAGATCATTTGAAACTATGTAATGAAAAAGATTCATATCTTTTGTGTAACCTTTTGAACCAGTCTCTCCTAATTGTTTTACAGTTGGACCACGACTATATGCTCTTTTTATACCAAAATCCCACTCTCCAGTAGGATCTGTCATACGTTTTAATCCATCTTTAGTAGTTACTCCAAAATTACCAAATATAGGATGATACCTATCATAACCAGGTTTAGTGAATAAAGCATTCCAATTTTTATATAATCTTTTACCTATTTCAGTATCAGTATTAAATTCCCATAACTTACCTAAATCTTTGTATTTTTTATCAGAAGGATTAACAGATTTTGCTTCTCTAAATATATCGCCTCTTTTTATATTATATTTAACGTTTTCATACCTTTTAGTTGTCGCAGCCTTTGGATTATATATTTGTCTTGTACCTTTAAATGCTTTATCACCCAAACCCCATACTGCTCTATTTAAATGATACCTTGCTGCTATATCTTCTATATCTCCACTCCACTTATAATTTAGAAGTGATTCAGACTTATTAACTGCTTGATTGTGGGTGCCTATATGTTTCATTATTGGCCCACCTTTTCCTTTAGTAAGTTCTTTTGCATATAAATCATCACCAAGTTTAAAAGCATCATGATCTAATCTATGTAACCATAATGGTTTATCATCCCATAATGCTGTTTTTATACCTTTAAAATAAGACCCAGTATCACCTTTTAAATCAGCAATTCTTGGTAATTCATATCCAACTGGCATTTTTACATTAGTCCATAACCTACCCATTGGAACACGTATAGGAGCTGTAGCATATTTATGAATTAAATGACCTGCTTGACCATAATCTCCTAATCCTGGAATAGAGAAACCTGCATATAATGCGGCCATACCAGGACTACCTTCTGCGGCATAAAGAGCTGAGTGAGCTAAATCAGCAGGAGGAAAATAACTAAGCATATCCAAACCAACATGTAAAGGTTTAGATAAAGCATTATATACGCTACCTGCAGTTTCTACACTTTCTTCCCACGTTGGACTAGCTGGTTGCCCTAACTTATGTCCTCTATCTACAACCATTTCCATTATTCAGTTATTTCCTTTGGTCTTTCAGCAGTTAATAAATCTTTATCTTTAAATCCTTGAAATAATGCTCCAGATACTTGTGTAACTGTAGTTCTATTTTTATCCTCTAAGTCCATTATATCAGATAGCTTAAATAATGCTTTTAATCTAGTCTCATCTTTATCTGAAGTAAGTGCTATATTATTAATATTCTCTAATATCGCTTTTTCATCTACACCTATTTCTTCTAATATAGGCTTTAATTCTTCTTTCATAGCAGTTGTTATCCTTTTTGTTTTAACTAGTTGAGCAGACTTATGCTTAGCATATCCTGGATTAACAGTAGGAAAAGCCTTCATATAAGCTTCTTGAGGAGAAAGTCCTGATGCTATATATACAACAAAGAGATGCTCATGCTTACTTAGTACGGTCCGATCTAGCAGAACGTCTGCAGAACTCTTACTCCCCCCAAAGGAGTAAATGTTGAGTCTGCGCGAAGTGTCCATCTTCGCCTTGGAGGTTACTGGAAAAGTCCCAGTGCACGTGCCTACATATTCCCTAACCTTGTTCCGCCCTTTCGGCACGACCATCTTACCTTTGCGCAATATTTGTATATAACACCCATCATCAGCCTTAACCCAGTCGCCTATCTGACCACTGCGCCAGTCACTTACGATGTTGATATTAGTAGGTACTTCATCTATTTCATCGAAAACTGTATGCTCTATTTTATTTACTTTATATACTCTCATATAAACAAAGCCCCCGTCAAGGGGGCGCTAGATCTATGCCTTTGCATAATCTTTATCTAACATTATCGCATCTACATCTTCGATAGTTAACTTCGCTATATCAGCTTCAGTTATCTCAGTAAGTACCTCTATATCTTCAAGTTCTTCCTGTATCCATTCAACAGTATCATTTGTTTCATTATACATTATAGTAAGTATATACTTTTTCATAGACAAAATTTATTAAACGGATTATTTAAAAACAAGGTTTATTTTAGGCAACTTTTAAAAATTGTGCAATTTTAGTATGTGGTATTATATTACACACCCACCCTATCGGGTGGATTTCCAAAATGGAAATTACGTTATTTTTGATTTAAAATAAATGATTATGAGATAAAATAAATTATCTTAATAACTTAAAGGAGACTATATGTCAAGAGGATTAATTAAACATAAGACAGCACATAAGGTGTTGGCTGCAGAGTATGAACGCACTTTATCTAAGATGTTCAAGGAGTTAGCTACTGCTGGTACTAAGTCTGGTTGGGATCCTGTGTTTAGAACGCAGACTCCTTCGCAAAGACAGGTACTACAGAAGTGGTCTACTCACTTCCAGGTAGTGGTGAACATAGCAGCTAAGCATGGTTTAGAGTTGCTTGATCCAACTACTGAAGCGATAGACTCTCTTGGTGAAGAGTTGTCTGAAGTTGATGAGATGCTGGGTACTTAATACCTAGCATTTCGTCCTTTAATGAACAATTTAACAACATTATAGTGTATACAGTGTATATATGTATAAGATACTGCTTTTTACACAGAATGAAGAATCATGCTAGTATCTGTGCGTGTATGCCTGTGTACATTATATATATAAACTTATACCAAACATTAGTAAGATAACAAACGGCACATTAGTACACTAGCTATGTATTATAAGTGACCAACATAATACAATGAATAATGAGATAGATTTGAGAGTTATGATACAGGCCTGATCACCTGTGGATTAACGATGTGAAACCTGTGGAGCATTCTGATAAGGAGTGTGCAGGTAGACTGTTAGAGGTAGTGCTCGCTGTAACATCAAGTGGTGTTATAGAACTAGTAGAAGCTAGAACAGTTGTTGTACCAAATAATTAGATAAGGGAATCCTTGTCCAGTGGGTGCATCAGTCTAGAAATAGACAATGTGTATACGGTAAGCAGGACTTACATTAAAGCATGATGCATTATTTAGTCTATGGTTTAACTAGCCATATGTGACGACCTATCGGGGTGACCAGCCCTAATGGAGATAGGAGTAGCATACTTGATCACTCTTGTAGATGAAACACTGCCAATATTAATATGGTAGCATGCGGGTAACCCAAATCCCGCCACAACTCAATAAATTAAATGTGAAGATTTCGTACGTAGGTGTAATTGTTAAGCAGTAACGCAAACTGTCAGCATTAAAAGTGCAATGAATGCCTAGAGTTAAACACTCAAAAGGTTCCCTAATACGGAGATGAGACGCCAACCACAGTCTCTAGCCTGAGCATGCTTTAGATAGTTATCTATGGCGATAGATGTAATTGTGCTGAAAGCCCCTACAAACTGCTCAATAATTATTTAAACTCTTAACCAATAAGGAGATGATATGATGAAGTGTATCTATTGTAGTGATAAGATGACATCTCTACAAAAACTATTCTGTGATAGGTGTGATAGAAATATACCTGATAAACATAGAACTGAAATGGTAAGAAAATATCTTAGTACTAAAAAGAGACTAAAACAATACATGGAGGATAAGTATGGCAACTCAGATAAATGAAGTAGTATACAAACTTATGGTTGGCTTAGGTGGTAGATTATGTGGTGTATGTGATAGTAATTGGCATGATAAAGATGATCCTGTATGTCAAGAGTGTGAGATAGAGATTAGAGAAGTAGTAGAACAAGCAGAGAATTGGTAGGAGACATGACAGCCGAGGGAAATGGGTAGTGAGGCAAAAGGACCTGAAAAAGTGGTCGAGTAGGCTGTTATATTTAATAGGGCTGTAGTGACAGGCGAGTGTAGCAATGTACCTATATACTAGTAAAGCTGATATAACACTTCATTGTGTGGGTTTCAGCCAATTAGTCGTTTAGAGACTAATACACTAACGAGGGTCAATTAGCCCTATTATGCTGAGATATATATATCATTTACTATAAATATCATGAAAATAAGAAAAAACATAGAAAAAATATGGAGGATATTAAAATGGGCTTTGATTTAGGGGGTGTTAACCCAATAATACACAAACCAGATACTGAGTATAAATACTATCGAGAAAATAGTGATATGTGGAAGAGTGAAGACGAAGAAAAGCGTAAAAAATACTTTAATGAGATGGATGACTATCATAAAGCTAATCCTGGAGTATATTTTCGTAATAATGTATGGTGGTGGAGACCATTATGGGACTTTGTTTGTATGCAATGTAGTGATTTTATGACTGAAAAGCAAATAGAAGGTGGAAATTGGAATGATGGCAGGCTAATAGATCAAGAAACAGCTGCTAAAATAGGCACAAAACTAGAAATATTACTCAAAGATGGCACTGTTAAGAGATGGGAGAAGCATATTAAGACCAGAAATGAGAATTTAGCTAAAGATGATGATGAAAATAAGAGATTTATGTCTAGTTATCCATTTTCACAAGATAATGTAGAGAATTTTGCTAAGTTTTGTCTAGAATCAGGAGGATTTGAGATATGTTAACATTTACACCTATAAGAACTGAAGAAGATGTGATAAAAGATCTTATAGAACTTAAAAATAAGCAAGCTAGTCTTAGAATAAAAGAAAATAAACTAATCGATGAATTAATCGATATAAAGGAGGCATAATGGGTATTTTCAGTAAAAATGAAGATAAAACTAAGGAATTAAATGAAAAGAAGGAAGAACAGAAGAAATCTTTCTTTAGTAAAGCAAACAAAGCTATAAACTCTGGTGATAAGGTAACAAGAGAAGAAATTATAGATTTAAGTGCTAAACTTGAAATTGTAGCCAATAATTGTCAATATGCATGTGATGAAGTAGATAAACTAAATGATATTGTTAAGAGAATGTCAGGGAGGATGGGTTTATGAAAGATAGCAGGCTAGTAGATTTTATAATGAAATTGCCTAATTGGTTAATATATGCAGTTATAGTGACATTTAGTCTAGGATGTTGGTATTATATATTTAAATGGGCTATCTCATGGATATAGGCAATATTGAAGCAAATACAGTAATATTAAAGAAAACTGTTAAATACCTAAATGGTGAAGTAAAAGAAACAGTTGAGAAACAAATAGTAAATAACTACAAACTAATTGATGACTATTTTGATCAGTTAGCTGATGAGTACAAATCAATCCAATCATATGAAAAAGGAGGCCCACATGGCAACTAAAACAA
>CEUI01028697.1_pt1 | contig 11625 bp, 10 predicted proteins | sample 531411 | NCBI WGS metagenome assembly CEUI01 (sample SAMEA2622841, study PRJEB7988) | marine metagenome | isolation source: saline water (ENVO:00002010), including
GGCGAGGCTAGCAGCGCACGGTATCATGATCACAGTGGCTAGCGAGGGGGGCTCCGAAAAATGAACCACACCCACCCCCCTCCGGCTATTACCGTTATATACCCCTTCTGCCGATATAGGGGGTATTAGAAATTGTGGTAGATTTATTGAAGTTACCTAGTTGGAATCACCGGCCTCAAGAGTACTGCTCGAAGAATCATTCGAGTAGTCATAACATTTCTGGTTATTCTGCTCACGACTTGCTAGGTGGCGCTAGGGGTTTATCGGTGGTGTTGTTAGATATAGCGGAGAGTGGGGAGATGGATGGTATAGCTCGTCAGGATTTGTTGTATGTATCTGAGAGGTTGACATTGATTATGTGTGAGTTGGAGCATCGTCTTCGTACTAGGGACGAGTACAACGCGAAGCCTAGTTTGAAGGGCAAGCGTAAGAAGAAGGAGTCTGCTGAGATGAAGAAGAAGCGAGCTTTGATAGCCAGTTTGGATACTGGCCGGGGTAGTTGACATGTGTGCTTATGTAGCTGGTCCTGAGTTTCACAAGCGTAAGGCTAAGTCTCAGATGCGATCTGAGATGGTATCTCGTGGTCTTTGGACGGATTTTGTTAGGGAGCGGGAGCGTTTGAAGGATGAGGGAGTAACTCCTGAGCGAGCTTGGTTGTTGGCATATGACTTAGTTGACAACAGTCACCCGGCTGCTGCTGACATAGTGGATTCTGAGGTCAAGAGGGTGGAATCGGTGTCGCGTCCGACGCGACAGGCGGAGGTATTGGATGCGAGTAAGGAGGTCTTTGCGGAGAAGACTTGCAGTACTCCGAAGACGGTTGAGTGGGTAGCGGCGAATATCCGCGTTAGTGACCCATCTCCAGAGGATGCTCCTAGTAGTGAGGCGTGGAGTATGTTGTGTTGGGTGAAGGGGAGTCCGCAGGCTGAGAGTCAGTTCTGGGGTCAGATCTACACGAAGCTGTTGCCTACAAGACAACAGTTGGATCAGGACAGTAGAATGGAGGATGACGGGCGTCGTGTTTTGACTTTAATAGACCGTATTAAGGGTTTTAGCGACGACGCGAAGGAGATGACTAATGGTCAGGTGGAACAGACTGATTAAGTTTAGATCTCCAGCGGAGAGGAAGCGTATGGTTCGTGAGGTGTTCCTTGAGGTGTTAAAGGAGCTTGACGTAAATGAGTCTGATTTTTTTAATATTAGGACACAGCCTGCACGGATAGCGCGTCACAGGATGGCTGTTATTGCCCGTGAATTGCTATGTGACTTTATGTCAGATGTGGAGATTGCCGAGTTTATCGGTATTCCGAGATCGACTTACATTACAGGCATGAAGTTATGGGTAGAAGAAAATGGCGAATGAGTTTTATGATCTTGTTCCTAAAGATCACAAAGCTAACTTGAAATACCGTTCTGACCTTATTCGGATGGGCAGTACGGATCGTAAGGCGGCGGAAGAGTTGTACATTATGTGCAGCCGTGATTTGTTGTTCTATGTGAACACATTTTGCTGGACATACGACCCTAGAGTGGGTGATGGCACATTACCGTTTCTTACTTACGATTTTCAAAACGAATCGTTAACTGACATTGACAACGCTATTGGTAACCATGATTTGGTTATTAAGAAGAGCCGCGACATGGGTGCATCATGGATGTTGCTCACTGTTTTTGAATGGCGCTGGCACTTCCGCCCTAGTCAATCGTTTTTGTTAGTAAGCCGCAACGAAGATTATGTCGATAAACCCGGTAATCCAAAAAGTCTTTTTTGGAAGATCGACTTTATCCATAAGTATTTGCCGGGATGGCTAAAGCCAAGGCTTACCCGGACAAAGTTGAGACTTACTAATGACGATAATGGAAGCACTATTGACGGCGAATCTACCACTGGTGACGTGGCACGAGGAGACCGTCGTACTGCAATTGGCCTTGATGAGTTTGCTGCTTTTGATGTGGATGCCGGATATCGTGCGTTGGCTTCTACTAGGGATGCGACAAATTCGCGCATCTTTAATTCAACGCCGAGTGGTACGAACAATGCGTTCTACGACTTCGCCACTAACCCGGAGATCAAGCAGCTCACGCTCCACTGGACGGTCCATCCAATCAAGTCCACTGGTAGCTATGAAGATAGCCAAGGCAAAACGCGAAGCCCTTGGTACGACGAAGAGTGTAAAAGGTGTGCGAATCCGCAGGAGATCGCACAAGAACTCGATATTGATTTCGCCGGATCAGACTACCAATTCTTCGACACAATGATCATTGATCGGTTGATGGAGGAAACTGGATCTAAACCGATATCCGTAGGAGAGCTTAAACACAATGCTGTTACCGGAGAGCCAGAAGGTTTTGATGAAATGCCCAAAGGGAACCTTCGACTTTGGGTCTATCCAGATGCCCAAGGTAACCTTCCCACAGATAGACGCTACGTCATTGGCGCGGATATTGCAGCCGGTACGGGCAGTAGTAATAGCGTCTTATCCATCGGTGATTGCAAGACGGGTGAAAAAGTAGGTGAACTTGTTACTCCGAACCTTAGACCTGATCAACTTGCTACTTATGCAGTCGCATTGGGCCGATGGTTTCATGGGGCAGACGATGAAGCGTTGCTTATTTGGGAAGCACCCGGCCCCGGACGTAACTACGGTGATCGAATATTAGAACTTGGCTACAGAGACATTTGGTACAAACAAGAACAAAGCGGTAAGCGCAGTAAAATCCCCGGCTGGTGGCCAACAAAAGACGAGAAACGGGCCTTGTATAGCGATTACAGAACAGCACTTTCGACTAACCACTTCATTAACCGAAGTGTAGATGCGCTTCGAGAGTGCAAAGAGATCATTTTTGCTGCGACAGGTTGGATTACGCACTCAAGATCTCTTAGGACCGTTGACCCATCTGGCGCTCGTGAAAACCACGGCGACAGACCAACAGCAGATGCCCTTCTTTGGAAGGGTATGCAGAAACCATACCCGGTGCAGGTTCCCGTCGTAGGGATACCGGAAGGCTCATTGAAATGGCGCAGAGAGCAGATTGAACAGAAAAAAAGGAAAGCACTGGAATGGTAGATTATGGCGTATCAGTATGACGAAAAGAAAATCACTCGACTCCAAAATGCGGTTGAATATTCCCGCAGGCAACTACTTCCGTATAGGGAAAAGCGCCTACATGCCATTAGGCAGTTTGTAGGAGCACACTACACGGATACTGGTTCGCAAGAGCGAGTGCCAATTAACCTCCTTGAGATGGCAATTTCGATCTATAGGCGGCAGATTGCAGCAAGAAGGCCGCAAGTTCTCGTAAGATCGAAGTTTCCTGAGTATGAACCCGTTGCTGGCCAGTTTGAGTTTGCAATGAACTCGCTGTTGAAGGACATTGACTTCGAGGCAACAGTTCAAAAGTGGGTTTTGGACGCCATGTTTGGCCTTGGTATTGTAAAGACAGGGCTTTCAGCTAGTGGGATTGAGTCTCATGGCTTTGAACATGATCCCGGTAAGCCATTTGTTGACAATGTAGACTTCGATGACTTTGTTTTTGACATGTCAGCGAAGAGATGGGACCAAATTCAGTTTTGCGGAAATCGATATTGCTTGCCACTTGCAGCCATTCAACAAATGAAGATGTTCGGCAAGAAGACAAGCGAAATTACCCCAAGCGAGTACGGAAGAAACAACGAATTTGGAGAAGAAAGAGTCCACCAAATCGGGAATGACGGCAATGGGATGTACGGCGACCAGTATTACTCGCCCATTGTCGAGCTTTGGGATATTTGGCTTCCTATCGAGAACGTCGTGGTCACAATGAAGGCAGATGACCGGGGCGGCATAAGCACCAGTGAGCCTCTTCGAGTTGTTGAGTGGAATGGGCCAGAAGAAGGCCCGTATTACACACTTGGATTTGGAGATGTACCCGGCAATCTGATGCCGTTGCCCCCCGCTTCCTTGCTAATGGACTTGCACGAGATGGCTAATCGTGTATTCCGCAAGCTCGGGCGACAAACTGACCGACAAAAGACTTTGACACTCGTTCAGGCTGGTCAGGAAGACGATGGCCGCCGCATCGTTGAAGCCAGTGATGGTGATGTCATCCGAACAGACCGCCCAGAGGGTTCGCGGGAAGCGCGTTATGGCGGTGTTGATCAAGCCACACTGGCATTCCTGATCCAGCTCAGGGATATGTTTGTTTATATGGGAGGAAACCTTGACGCATTGGGCGGACTTGGCAAGTTGAGCGAAACTGTTGGTCAAGAACAGCTCATTGCAAGGTCTGCATCTGCAAGAGTTGCTGATATGCAAGAGGCAGCTACTAAGGCAGTTAAGAAGGTCGTAAATACTTTGGGTAGATACCTTTGGTACGATCCCGTTACGACTACTAAGGTCAAGACAACTATCCCAGATACTGATTTTGAGGTCACAACGGACTTTACACCTGAAATGAGAGAAGGAGAAATCGTCGAATACGAGATCGACATTGCTCCATATTCAATGGTTGATAGAAGTCCATCCGAGAAGGCCAAGACGCTCGGGGAACTTATGCAGGGATTCGTTATCCCGCTTGCTCCTCTGCTCCAGCAGCAGGGTATGAAGCCCAATATGGATAAGTTCCTTGAGCTAATGGCCAAATACAGCAATACAGAAGAGCTTCTCGATATTGTCACATCCCTTGATGAACAAGACATGGCCAAAATGCAGCAAATGCAGGAGATGGGAGCTGCTGGTCAGGAAAGACCCACTCAGTCTCCAGTCACCGAGAGGCGGCAAGTTCGGGAAAACATCCCCGGATCAACCCGCCAAGGCCGAGATGAGGCGATGATGCAACTTCTAGCAGGCGGAGGACAGCCTGCTCAAGCTGGTCAAATGGCTGAAGGAATGAGCTAGTGCCTACATACTGCTTTAAGAACACGAAGACGGGCGAACAGGCTTCTTTTGTCTGGACTATTTCAGAGATGGAAAAGAAGTGTCTTGATCAAGTATACGTTGATGAGAATAAAAACGTATGGGTAAGGGATTTTGAAGAAGAGCATGGTGGAGTCCGGTCAAACTCCTCTAATTGGCCGATGAAGAGCGAGGCATGTGCCGTACATCCCTCCGACGTAAAGAAGGCAAGTGAGGCTTCAGTGAAAATGGGTGTTCCTACTCGCTTTGACAACAATACTGGACAAGCGATTTTTGAAAGTAGGGGCCATAGGGCAAAGTACCTAAAAGCACGAGGCTTCCACGATAGAAACGGTGGTTACGGAGATGGCTGACAAGAAGAAGGCAGAAGAAGTCGTTGAAGATTCCAAAAAAGATCCTTGGGACTTCGATGACCCTGAACAAATTACAGAAATCCCTCCTACGACTGTTCAACCTCACGATGTTCCCGATACTCCTGAAGACGACACGGAAGATTCGTCTGAGGGTGTGCCGGATGAAGTTATTGAGCGAGCAAGGAACGCTGGCTTGAGTAACGAAGATCTAGCAGCCATGGGTTCACCAGAACAAATGGAGTTCGTGCTTAATCTTCTCGAAAACAAAGTTGAACAACGACTAGAAGAGGTAACTGCCGCCGTTGAAAACGGCGAAGCGCCTGATGACGAGCAGGCAAGCGACGACGTAAGCTGGATAGACAATTTGGACCCGGACGAAGCTGTTGATTCTGATTCCGCCAGAGCTGTAAAGGCCATGAAGGCGAAAATGGATGAAATGACCAGAGCCTTGGAATCAATGACGGCGCAAACCCAAACAGTTAAGCATGACTCTCTTTTCTCTGCACTGTCAAAAGAGTGGAATGACCTTTTTGGGGGTGCAAAGACCTCAGATCAGACCGTAGAACAAATGTCGAATCGTGACGCTGTTGTTGAAGAAATGGAAACTCTTAGAAATGGGTATCGATCACGTAAGCGAAAGATGCCCGACGATTCGGAACTGTTCGAGCGTGCTCTTAATAGCGCGTTCGGTGATCAAGTAAAAGACTTTGCGCGACAAGACCTGAATGAGAAACTTCAGAAGCGTGAATCTCAGTTTATTTCTCGTGCTAGCAACACTGGCAGTCAAGGCGATTTGCTAAATGGCCGCGAACGTGCCTATCAAAATGTTGCTCAGAAGATGAAAGATCTGGGCATTGACGTTTATGACGATCCTCAAGAAGTGTTCGAGTAGCGCAGGAGGTTATATAAATGGCAACTCTTCAGGCAGCAGATATTGCTGATCTAATCACGACCACACAGCGTGATCTGGGCCGTCTGAGGTGGACCGACCTTTCGTATGATTTGCAGGAGTATGTGGCTCTGCCCCAGATCCTTCAAAGCGAAAAGGTTTCCTACCAATCAGGTCAGGCTCTTCAGTGGAACGTAATGACCGGAACCAGTGGAGCTACACGCGACACGGGTCTTTACGAAGTTGATAGCGTGAATGTGTCTGATGTGATGGCTACGGCGACTGTTCCGTGGCGTCATATGACGACCAACTACGCAATCGAGCGTCGTGAAATCGCAATGAATCGCAGCCCAGCTCAGATTGTTGATCTGGTCCGCATTCGTCGCCACGATGCAATGGTTGACCTTGCGAAGCATATGGAATCGCGCTTCTGGTCCGCCCCGTCAACATCTACCGACAACCTCAAGATGTACGGTATTCCGTATTGGATTCCTTGGGTTGCTAGTACAACTGGCGATTTTGTTGGCGGCGATCCGTCTGGCTTCAGTGATGGTGCAGGCGGTCTTTCGTCTAGCACTTACAGCCAGTGGCAAAACTATTCCGTAACATTTACGAATGTCACCAGTGTTGACCTCGTCCGTAAGTGGCGTAAGGCAGCAACGTACACCAACTTCCGGCCCCCGGTTGCTGGCAACGAATACGGTGGCGGTCGTAACAACTACGGCTTCTACACTAAGTACGATGTGATTGGACCTCTTGAAGAGGTTCTCGAATCACAGAATGACAACCTCGGTAACGATATTGCTTCCAAGGACGGCAAGCTCCTGTTCCGCCAAATCCCAGTCACTTGGGTTCCGGAACTTGAAAGCCGTACTAACAATATGGTTTACGGCATTAATTGGTCTGTGCTCAAGCCCGGTTTCCTTTCTGGCGAATACCTTCGTGAAGAAGGACCAAACGCGGCGTCTAACCAGCACACAGTCTTCACCACGCACGTTGACCTTACGATGAACTTGCTTTGCCACAACCGCCGAGCAAACTTCGTTCTGGCTACGGCTGACCCAACGGCTGGTTAAGCAAAGAAAGGATTTAAACAATGGCTTACATGAACAATGCTGGAATGGCCACCTATAACGGAGACTTTGGCACCAGAAATGTCATGCCTTCAAAGGATGGCACCGGAATTCAGCGTTACGAGTATTTTGAAGATTTTGATGCCGAAACCGATGCAACGGGTGCTGTACTTTGGACCCTCAACACCTTGTCTTCTGGAACCCTTACTGGTGTTGCGGAGCACGGCGGTGTCCTTGACGTTAACGCTGGCGCGGCAACAGATGATCAAGGAGTTGAATCTGCCCAGCCCGATTCAGTTGGTCAAGTTCTGGTTGCTGCCAATCGCCAGATTTACTGCGAGATTCGCGCAAAGCGCAAACTCCAGTCTGCCGGACAGTTCTGGGGCCTTGCTGAAGTTGACGCCGCAGCAATGGGAACCGCCAACTTTGAAGCCAAGGGAATTGGCTTTGTTTGCGATGCTGGCACCAGCGCCATTACTGCACTTGACACCATTACTACGGCAACCGCGAGTGCTAACAGCGGCGAAGAAGTTACTGCTGATGTTGCGACTGCCATGGTTAACGATGACAAATACCGTGTCTACGGAATTGACATCACCGGAACTGGTATGGTGGAGTTTTACATTGACGGCGTTCTTAAAGCGACGCACACGACCAACATTCCGACCGGGGCATTGGTCCCGACGCTTTGTAGCGTCAACTCTGCGAGTGCGCAAAGTACGTTGTATGTAGATTACATCTACATCAACGCTACGCGTTGATAGATAGATAACAAAATCTCTTCCCCCTCTTCTTGATCCCCTGCTTCTTTCGAGGAGCGGGGGATCTTTTATTTTTGCTTCTTTACGCTGTGTATAACGCTAGTTTTATCTATGTTTGTTGTGTAGTTAGACCAGCAGTAAGCCATTGCATCAATAATATCTACATGCTTTACGCCATACTTTTTGGCGGCATCGTAGATAGTTGCAAATGTGTCTTCGCGTATGCGAACGCTAACAGTTTCCGGCTTTCTTTTACCCGTCAAAAGTATCGTTCCATTCTAAACTGCTTCTCTACACGCTTAGGAGCATCTTCCCACGCTCGGCGTTCTGCCTGTGGGACGGAAGCTCCTGTTCTAGCATTCTTGATTCGAGCCTCAAGATCAGAAATGCCAAAACTCATCATTGGCCAGCTTGCGTTGTGCCTCTTGATCACGTTTATAGCCTTGGAGTATTGACCTCCAGACCAAAGAACGGCAGCGTCACCCATAGCTCGGTCGGAAACTGCCTCTAGAATTTGAAGTCGGTCAAACTCTAGTGACCAAACCGATTCGGGGACTGTTCTAAAGCCAGCACCAAGCTGCATCCAGATGGCGCGGCCCTTGTCTTCGTCCCTGTATCGAAGACGGCCTCGGTCGTCGTACTCGTTGTGATATCCAGCAAGGTATTCAACATTCTTTGCTAGCCACTTAAACGCAGGCCCTGTGTCTTTAAGTGAGCGGTAAACCCTAGTCGTAGTCGAGGTTGGCGTAACTGTTTCAGCGGTTAGGGAATCGTATAGGTCATGAATGAAGCCAAATGTTGGCCCTTCAAACTGTGATTGAACTCTTTCTGCAAACGTTCTGCCGTATGGCTCATTAAACAAAGACAATGACCCTGAAATGTCTGCTCCAAGATAGGCAGGAAGCCCAAAGATCATTGCGTTGGCGTGTTCTTCGCCAACTAGATTCTTTAGCTTCTTGCGTGTCGCATACAAAATGTTGTCCCGTCTTTGAGTCTCGTCGCAAAGCCCCACCATTTGGCAAGCGCCATGAAGCAAGAAGTATCCGGGCAAGAATGTAAACATTACGCCCTTCAAGCCGCCAGCAACAGTGTTGACCAAAAGCCATCTTCCTAGTGCTGGGTAGTTTTTCTCTTTAAGCAGCTTTAGGCCAAACCCAATCATGTTTATTTGGAATCGCCTGTACTGAAGGAGAGTATTTGCAATAGGTCCATTAAGAATGGGCGGCAAGTTGGATCTTGTGTATACAAACTGGCTTTCAATAAGCCCCTTTTGCCTTGCGTATTCAATAGCCGCATTTTCATCCATACCTTGCTTCTTGCCATGGATGTAAAAAGCAACCATAGAGAAATTCATATTGCGGCTTTCAGACTGTGTCGAAATTTTGCCGCGCAATAGGTGCTTGTCTGCTAGCTCTTGACCTCTAGTAACAACGTCAATAGCCCTTTGCCCCATAGATGATTCTGTGCCGTCAATGTACATGCCGCTTGAGGCATCCATCCGACCAATCTTATTGAGGAGGGTTTTACCTTCAGAGCTGTTGTAAACTGCAACTGCTTCTTTGAAGGTCTTTTCTCCAACAACAGGGTAAACGGTTTGCAAAGGCTGTATGGAGTTAATAAGCCATTGGCGAGGCGTCTTCAATTGCCTCAGATAGTTAAATGTTCTGCTTGCTGCGAAGAAGCGTCTAGTTGGCATGTCGCCAATCATCTTCCCGACAAAAGGAATGCCCTGAATAAGAGCGTCCATGCTCTTTTCTACCGTAGTGGGCCTAATAAACATTGTCCTATCTAGGTGTTGCTCCAGATATTCAGCCCAATATGGATCTGATCCAGTCAATTGTTCAATGACAGGCTGCGTTTCTCTAATCATCTGGCCACCGAAATACCAGCGATTAAAGTTGTTAGTCTGCATTTGCCAGACCCGTGGGAAATCCATGCTAAAGCCTTCAGCAGGAGTTTCGCCGCGCTGCATCATTGGAGCAAAGAATGGCTTCTTGTTTTGCTTAAGTCCAACTACTCCCTTGAGGGCGTTGTTTACTTCAGAGCTGGTCATTTCAGCTTGACGCTTAATTTGCTGGGCAAGCCTACTTCTCTGTCTGCCACTCATTCTCGTAATGTCTGGGTTGTTTCTGATTTCAGGCATAGCCTCAAATCGAACAAACTCTGCGCCTCGTGACCCATCTTTAAAGTTCTTTAGCTTTTCAAATGCTTCACCTTGAGTGTTTGCATCTCCGACAATAATGGCGCTGCCATCTTGTCTGTACGCCTTTAGCTTGAACTTCCCAAAGAAAGCATGGTGGAAGTGAGAATATTGCATTCCCCAGTCATTGGGGACTTGATGCATTACCAGTTCTTCTGCCAGTTCTTCTCTGGTGATGTATCTGTCGCTGCTAACAAACACTTTTTCGCCATCAACTGTGTCAATTTCTAGCTCTGTGTAAAGAGCTGGACGCCCTTCTTCTTCTTTCAGAGCGAGTTGTTGTAGATCAGCGAATGTGCTGCGGCCCAAAATACGGCGTAGGAAATCGCGTTTTTCTTGTACGATTTTGAGGCGCTGTTCTTCAGATCTTTGGCGGAAGTGTAGGAGGGCATCTTGTACTGGCTGGGGTAGGTCTTTAACAAGAACCTTTCTGGTGGACGCTTGATCTCCCAATCCTGCTGTTTGGTCATATTCGACTCGCGTGTTTCCGTCCAGTTCCGTGTTGTTGTTTCGCAAAGGGACGTATTGATCCATGAGCTGGGCAAACCTGTAGCCCTTGTTTTGCTTCCAGTCTTTTGGCATTGCGTTGTACGCCGACGTATCTGCAATTGCTTCTTGACGGCTTTTAATTTCATTGTCCATAGCAATTGCGATAATGCGTCGTATTGCATTTCTGACCGGATGCCCTTCTTTAGTTGCCATGATCACCCAGTCCAAGGGCGTCATGATCTTTTCTAAGATCCTTCCTCTGGGTGGCTTAGTCTGCTCACCAACAAATATGTCATCTTCCGCTTCGTATTCGGGCGGTAGATCGCCAGTCCATCTACGCTGAACATCCCGGAGTCTTTCAATCATGGACTGCTGTTCACTATCAGCGTCCACAATGTCTCTGGGGGTATCATCGCTAACAACGCTAAATCTGGGATCAGCAGATTTAAATACGCTGCCTACCGTTCCGGCGTCAATGGGAGCGGTAACTTCATCAACTGTTCCAAGACTCGCTCGAACTCCATGTCGTTCGATGATGTCGAGCCACTTTTGTTTTCCGTCTGCGACGAGGAGTTTGTCGTCTTCGTACCACGGGATTCTGTTTCCTGATTCGTCGGTGAGGGGGTTTGTTCCGTCATCTAATACAAAGTCCTCATTAATAGAGTTGCCGTTTTGGAATCGTTTGCCTTTATGGTCTGTTCTTGGAAGCTCTGTGGAAGGCTTGAGTACAGAGCCTCTTTTCTTGGATGCGTTTTGCCATGTTCTGGCTGTAAATTCAAACGCATTGTCATCAATCTTGTACAGCAATCTGGGGCTGGAATCAGGGCTTGTGGCCGGGACAAACTGAAGGCCATACGCGGTTGACCCATAACGCAATTCAGACGCGCTCATCAGTTCTGGAGCTGTCGTATCCAGATTCTGCGCTGCGTCAGATATCAGGTACTGTAGGGAGCCGTGAGAGGCCG
>CEUI01029590.1_pt1 | contig 11615 bp, 7 predicted proteins | sample 531411 | NCBI WGS metagenome assembly CEUI01 (sample SAMEA2622841, study PRJEB7988) | marine metagenome | isolation source: saline water (ENVO:00002010), including
TTGAAAAAAACTTATAAAATATATAGTGTAAATAATCTCATGAAGATATATTGTAGCAATTGCGGAGCAGGAACTTCATATTCTATGCAAAAGCCTAAATTTTGTGGGGAATGTGGAACACCTTACCTTAATTCTTCTGCTTCTTCGCAAAAAAAAGTTACTAAAAACGAGCCAGTTGTGGCTTCAACAGAAGAGGAAGACTTTGAGATTGAAATAGACAGTCTTCAATTTGACCTTAAAACATACGCTTCAAATGTCCACAAATTGGGAGATATAGTGGGAAGTGCAAACGAAGGAGATATTGAAGAATCTAGAGAGAAAGATTCTAGTTACTCGAAAGTAAATATTGAGCAGGACTTCTTAAACGATGCTGGCAGCATAAAGAAGTCCTAAAGAATGCCAAGAAAAAAGAAACTAAAATTCGAAGAATGTATTAAAGAAATAGACATCGAAATAAACAAAAGGAGGGGGAGATGGAATCTTACCGCCTTATCTTGGATGGATTTCGATGACGTAGCTCAAATAATTCGAGTTCATATATTCAAAAAGTGGCATTTGTATGACCAATCAAAATCTTTAGCCCCTTGGACAAATACCCTTATTTCAAATCAGATTAAAAATCTGATAAGAAATAATTACGGTAATTATTGTAGACCTTGCTTGAAGTGTGCAGCGGCTGAATCAGAATCTTTATGTTATATTTACGGAACCCAAAACTCTTCTTGTCCATTATTTGCCCAGTGGGAAAAAACTAAAAAGGCAGCTTATCTAACGAAGCTCCCAAGCCCTTTGGAGTCTGTAGAGCATGAAACAGAAAATATGGAGTTGAAAGAGTTTGACTTTGATTCAATTTTAAAAAGACTCAATAAACAACTTAAGAAAAAATTAAAACCAAACGAATGGACAGTATACGAGAATCTTTATCTAAAAAATAAAACTGAACAAGAAGTTGCTAAGATACTAGGATATAAAACTTCTGAGAAAAATAGGAGCCCCGGATATAAACAGATTAAAAACATTAAAAAAGCTATCATAGAGAAAGCTAAAGAAATTGTTTATGATAATATAAATATATGAAAAAGAAAGATGAAATTATTCTCACTAATGAGCAAGAAGCTCAGATAGATGATTTATATGACGAAAAAAGTATCACCGCCATCAAAGAGCTAGTTGCTTTACTTTTTCCTAGTATAGATGAAAAGTATAGAGATGGAAGAAGCGTTTACGGTAAAGCTATAAAAAGTTATTTGGCCTCTAGGGGAAAAAAGACTATCGCTACCTCAGACAGAAAAGAAGCTTACGAGTTATCTCAAGAAGAAAGAGACTTTCTTTATAATAACTGCTCTACAATGAAAGTTTCTGATATGTGCGAAACGTTATATGAAGAAAAAATAAATCCTTCAGATATGAGGTTTAGGGCTTGTAGCGGATTTGTAAAAACTATTGATAGTAAAGTAGTACTGTCTGAAGTAGTTAGAGAAGTTTCTCCTAGTGATTACCTGCCTCCAAAAAGTGAAACGAAAGCTATATCAAGAATCAACAAATACGTTCATGAAGGCATAGATAAAAACAATATCAAAACTTCTGACAAAAAAAATATATCTAGATTAATCGCCTACATGCATACTTATAGGTTCCTGCATCAAATATCCAACTATTCATCTCAAGATAACAGAGAACTTTTCGAAAGTAGTTTTGTAAGATATACTCATGATAAACCAGACTTGACACAAGAGGAAGTTGATCAGTATATTGTCCTTTCTGCGGAAGTCGTAATAGCATCGAATATCCAAATAAGGGTTGAAAGATTGCAGGAACTTTTAGATCAAGCGGCCGAAGAAACAGAAGGCAAAAGAATGGCTATGAGCTTAGTAGAGTCAATTAATACAGCGCAGACGGAATATAATCAATGCGTTAATAGACAAACTAAACTCCTTAACGAATTAAAAGAAAAACGAAGCCAAAGACTTAGCAAGCAAATTAAAGAAAACGCATCTATACTTAACTTGGTGGAAATGTGGAAAGATGAAGAGTCTCGTCATAAAATGATTAAGTTAGCGGAAATTAGAAAAAAAGCATTGGAAGAAGAAGTCGAACGTTTATCTAGTATGGATGAAATTAAATGCAGAATTATGGGTTTGACTGAGGAGGAGGTTTTAAATGGTTAAGTGCGAGGAATGCGGCAAAGAATTTCCATCTGAGAGAAGTCTTCATGCTCATTTAAAAAGTCATAAGCTAAAAATAAAAGATTATTACTATAAGTATTTTCCGCGTAGAGACAAGTATGATAATGAACTAATTAAATTTGTTAACAAAGAGAATTATTTCGCAACAGACTTTAATAATAAAACGAATCTTAAAAAATGGATGTCTCATGTAGAACCTCCAGTAGCGAAAGAATACTTTAAAAATTTCCTTATCGGCAGAAAAGAAAAGAAGGATTTGGAATTCGCCCCCTGCCAAGTTGAACTTAGATCCTTAATGAGTCCATCAGTAGCATACTATCAAAAAGTATTTGGAGACTACAATGAAATATGTCAAGAGGTAGGTTTGGCTACTAAATACAAAACTATAAAAGAGCCGCTAGCATATAATCCTGAAAAATATAAAAACGAAAAAATTTATATAGACACAAGAGAGCAGCAGCCTTTAGATATAGAAGATTATCCAACAGAAGTTAAAGGGTTAAAATATGGAGACTACGCTTTAAGTAACAAGGATAAAACTTGTAATTGTTATATAGAGAGAAAATCAATACAAGATTTAATAGGTACTTTAAGCGGAGGATATGATAGATTCTGCACAGAAATAGAGAGGGCTGAATCAGATGACGCTAACTTGATTGTACTTGTAGAAAATGACTATAATGCTAGTTTAATGTTTCACAAGTTAAAAAGGACTTACAAAAAGAACGTAAGGACTAATCCTCAACATATTTTTCATAACATAAGAACTCTTATACAAGAATATCCAAATGTGCAGTTTTTATTTGTAAAAGACAGGGTAGAGTCTGTGAGGGTCATGAAAAGGATATTCTTTAGCAACTGCAAATACAAAGAAATTGATTTGCAATATGCCTACGATTTAAAATTATTATGAGAGGTTATATAGTATTAACCTACGAGCAGGTTTTGTTGATTATCTTACTTGTAATTTTAATAGCTTACTTAGATTAATATGTGGTACGTACATGAAAAATATGAAGAGAAAGTAAAAGACACTAATTTAGAATTACTAAATCTAAAAGGAGAGCTGGAATCCAAACAGGCTAAAATATCTCTCGCAAAATTCCTTAGAGCGAATTTAGGTTTTACTGTAGAATTAATCTCTGGGATAAAGCTAGCCCCTTTTCAAGAAATAACTTTGAAAGGTTTTTTTAATAGGAACTTTAATATGTGTGTTTGGGGACGTGGTTGCGGTAAGACTTTTATCGCATCTATTTATTGTTTTCTCCAATGTATATTTGAGCCTAATACAAAAATTCTTATTGCAGGCCCGACATTTCGTACCGCTAGATTCATATTCCAAAATTTAGAAAAGATAGTTGAAACCAAGGGAGCGGAATTACTAGCTCAAGCCTTCGGCGCAAAATCCAAACGTAACGATCAATTTGAATGGAGAATAAATGGAGGAAGCATTACAGCTATACCTCTAAGCGGTGAGAAGATTCGTGGTTTCCGCGCGAATATCCTAGTTCTAGATGAGTATCTTCTTTTACCAGAAGAAACCATTAAAACAGTGTTAATGCCGTTCTTAGTTGCTCCGCAGGACATGGCAGAAAGAATTAGAGTTAGAGAAATAGAAGACTCTTTAATTAAGTCGGGAAAAATGAAAGACGAGGATAGAATGGTTTTTGAAAATAAATCAAAAATGATAGCTTTGTCTTCTGCTAGTTATAGTTTTGAGAATTTATATAAAACATATAAAGAGTGGATGGGAAATATTTATTCTGATGATATATTAGATTCTAAATATTTTATATCTCAAATGGGTTTTGATTCTATTCCAGAGGATATGATAGACAGAACTGTCATTGAAGAAGCTCAATCGGGGGGGTCTTCAAATTCCTCTTTTCAACGTGAATATTGCGCGCAGTTTACAGATGGCAGCGATAGCTACTTCAGTGCGAAAAAAATGCATGAATGTACAGTACCGGATGGAGAGGCTCCTCATACTTTAGTTACAGGTGACCCAGAGAAAGAGTATATACTTGGTATAGACCCTAGTTTTAGCAATAGCCCAAGCTCCGATTACTTTGCGATGTCTCTGCTTGAACTAGATGAAGGATCTTATACCTTAGTGCATTCTTATGCTGTAGCAGGTGGTGATCTAAAAGATCACATTAAGTATTTATTTTATATCTACAAAAACTTTAATATCAAAATGATAATAATTGATAATGCAGGTTATCAATTTATTGATAGTGCGAACGAGTCTGAAGTTTTTAGAGAGGCTAATCTTGAAATTAAGTTTTTCGATTTCAATACGGAAAAGCAGGGCATACAGTACGATAAAGAGCTAAAAAAAGTTAAGAGAGTTTATAACCCAAAAGATAATGTAGTTTGCTTTAAACAGGTATTTAGCTCAGATTTTTTAAGAAACGCTAATGAATACCTTCAATCTTGTATAGATCATAAAAAAATCTTCTTCGCTTCAAGGACCTCAGCATCAGGCAGTTTCTTCTCCAAAGTGTCCTCAACTAAAGTACCTCTAAAATTGACTCACTTTAACGATATAGGAGAGATGATCGAGACTCAAGATGATCTAATTTACCAAACAAAGAAACAATGCGCGTTAATAGAAGTGAAGTCTACAGCTAAAGGAACTCAAAGTTTTGACCTACCGCAACATCTTCGGAGAAGTAATTCTGCCAACCGTGCGAGAAAAGATAATTATACAACATTAATGTTGGGCAATTGGGCTGTTAAAGCTTATAATGACATGAAGAACGTTAAAGTTGAAGAAGTTAATGCGACTTTTGTTCCAAGGATGATCGATTAAGTGTAATTTAAAATTAAAATGGCTGTAAAAAGAAAAGTTAAGGACGAAAATTCTCTTAATGAGCCGCTAATGGCTGGCGGGGAAGTTATGGAAACTGTTGCGTCCACGAGATCCCGCAGGAATAAAGCGGGATCTATTGAACGTACAGACCGATATCGAAATATAGACGATGGGATTATCCCATTCCGTTATTCTCAAGGGGTTACAAACAATTCAAGTTTAGATATAAGGGATACAATAGTCCTTTGTCAAAAAGCTTATTACAATTTCTCAGTCTTTAGAAATACCATCGATCTAATGACTGAATTTTCCATGAGTGAGATTTATCTTACTGGCGGAAGTAGAAAAGCTAGAGACTTTTTCGATGCTTTATGCAAGAAAATAAATATGAATAGTCTCCAAAGTAGATTCTTTAGAGAGTATTATAGATCGGGAAATGTCTTTATCCATAGATTTGACGCTAACCTTTCTAAAGCTGACGTTACTAAAATGACGCAAACTTTCGGATTAAATTCTAGCGCGTCTTTCAAGCTGCCAGCTAGGTATATTATTCTTAATCCTGCAGATATACAAATTTCTGGAAATATTACTTTTGCAACTGGAGAGTTTAGAAAAGTATTAACTGATTACGAACTAGAAAGATTAAGAAGTCCGAGAACTGAAGAAGATCGACAAGTTTTAGAAAGTTTTGATCCGGAAACTATTAAAAAAATTAAAGGCGAGGGAAATAAAAAACCGGGATATAACGCAGTCACTATTCCTCTTCCATTAGATAAGATAACCGCAGTTTTTTACAAAAAGCAAGACTACGAACCTTTTTCAGTTCCAATGGGGTATCCAGTATTAGAAGATATCAACTGGAAACAGGAAATGAAAAAGATGGATATGGCTTTAACCCGTACAACTAACCAATCTATTTTATTGGTTACTATGGGAGCCGAACCCGAAAAGGGGGGCGTTAATCAAAAAAATCTGTTAGCGATGCAGAAACTATTTGAGAACGAATCTGTCGGCAGAGTTCTTATATCCGATTATACAACTCAAGCTAAGTTTGTCGTCCCCGATATAGCTGGGATACTTGACCCTAAGAAATACGAAGTTGTTAACCATGACATCCAGATGGGATTAAATAACATTCTTCTTAGTGATGAGAAGTTTGCCAACTCAAGTATTAAAGTTCAGGTGTTCATGGAAAGATTAAACGAAGGCAGGAAAGTATTTATTAATGATTTTCTAATGCCGGAAATTAAAAGACTCTCAAAAGAGATGGGTTTTAAAAACTATCCAACCCCTCATTTTGAAGATTTGGATCTAAGAGATAATTCTGTATACGCTAGAGTTTATAGTAGGCTGATAGAGCTTGGAGTCCTTACTCCAGAAGAGGGTATTCAAGCTATTGAATCTGGTCGCATGCCAACTTTCGAAGAGTCTGTTGAATCTCAAGAAAAGTTTAAGGCATATAAAAATGATGGATTATATGAACCCGTCTTAGGCAATAAACCACCTAAAGAAATTCCAGCCCAAAAAGCTAAACCAGTACCTCAACAAAAAGGCAGGCCGGAAGGTACAGGTAGACCTAAAGAGACTGACACGAAGAATCCTATTGGCCTAAAAGCCGAGAAACAAACAAGATTTAGCCTGTCTAAAATACAAGAGAATTTAAATCTTGCTGATAAGCTTAATCTTGAGGTTGAAGCCGCGTTAAGGCAGCTTCATAGCCGTAAACGTTTAAACAAAACTCAGAAAGATGTAGCTCAGCAAATATCAAACATAGTTATACATAATGAAAAGCCTGAGAATTGGTTGGCTAAGGCTGGGAGATATGCTGCTGAACCTGTTGATAGAAATGATGAGAGGGTTAAGGAAATACAATCTATAGCTTACGAGCATCAAGTAGATGATTTCCTAGCTGGTATACTTTATTGTAGTAAATATGACGGAGAATAATGTCAAGAGTTCTGTACAATGTAGAGGGGCTTTTCGTAGGGCCATCCGGACATAACTTTCTAAGTTATTTCGGTGGAGCTCCACATGATGATTATTCCAACCCTTTAGTTACTCATAATTTAATTAAGCAGATTGACAGAGTTCAATCTTTATCTTATGATATAAGTATACCTCATACTCAGATCAATCAGTTAAATACTAGATCAGTATTGGGGCGGCCGATTATAAACCCTCCAGAGGTAAACTTTTCATTTAGGTATTTAGTATCTGACTTATCTAACGAGTCAAAGTTAGGTCTTTATGTAAACTATCCGCAATTCGAAGAACCGTTTGATGGCTCTCCATTTTTTGCAAATAATACTGGACATACTTTGCTCTCTGGCTTTGTTGACGAAGAAGAGCATCAAGACTTTTATTATCAAGAAGGAACTTATGACCCGTTTTTTCCGGCTAGGACTTACAGAGACAAAAAGAATTTTTATTTAGCTGTAAGAGGAGATTTGGAAGATATTTTCACTGGAGAGAGATTAGAGAATTTAACAAATAGAGACCCACAAGAAGTTACAGACCCAAATGCAACTGGATATAACGTCATTTCTTTCGGGCGTTGCTACATGACCTCTTATTCTACTGAAGCTGCGGTCGGAACCTTCCCCACAGTTGACGTAACCTATGTCGGGGAAAATGTTATGTTTGAAACTAGCGGGAGTGGATTTATGTCTCCCACTATAGAACCCAAAAGCGGTAATCAATTCTCGGACATGCATTGCGTAATACCTAAAAGGATAGAAAGAAATCCTATATCAGTAGTGCGGCCGGGAGATATAAATTTTACAGTAGACTCTTTTTCTGGAATGGGAGTAGATTTCGCTAATCTTCATTTAGAATCTTACATAATCTCATTTGATGTACCTAGAGACACAGAAAAAAGTTTAGGGTATAAATTTCCTATTAGCAGGAAAGTAAATTTTACAGCACCAGTTACTATAGATATAAATGGAATAGTTGAAAAAATGAGCTCCGGGTCTTTGATAGATTTAGTAAACGTAAATCAAGACTATAATTTTACAATAACCTTGGACATGCCCGGAATTTGCAGAGAACTAAATACAGGAGAGCCAGTCCATCCCGGATCGGTTCCGTTAGAAACAAGGACAGATGAATTAATTAGATATTCTTTCAACGGGGCAAAGCTAGATAAATTTTCATATGATACTAGCATAGGTGAAAATAAAGTATTTTCCGCAAGTTTTAGTACGGAAATAGATCCTGATGATTTGTCAAAAGGATTATTTATGAGCGGATTTTTATCCGATAGAAAGTTAGAAGAATATCATTTATTAGAAACAGATAACGCATTTGATGGATCAACTGGAGATTTTGATGGATTTAGACTTGAGTTAGAAGAAACAAGCGGGCTACTAGTTGAGAATTACATACCGCTGTATTAAAAAGTGTATAATATAGAAGGAATAAGGCATGGCCAATAAAAAGATATCACAACTTTCTGCTATTTCTCCGGTGCCGACTGGGGCACTAATGGTATTAGCAAACTCTGGAGTTAGTAGGAGTGCTACTGTTAGAGATATCGCAGAAGCTATCGAGGCAGACGCTTCTACTACTTTCGTTGCTCTTACGGACACTCCCGGGTCCATAACTGCCAATTCCTTTGTCGTCGGTAATGCAGCAGGAAATGCTTTAGAATTTTCAGATGATCTTCATTTAGGTACAGGACACTTTTTAGATAAAAGAGTTGGGGGAATTATAAGCGGCGATGTCACAATGGCCGCAGGGGACACTATTTATTTTAACGATACTGCTAACGAGCAAAATTATATCAGTCATAATGGTACTGGAGTAGTCACTATCGGCGCTGGGAAGTTTCTGCGATTAACCTCTAGAACTGGCGTTGTAATTTATGGAGACGGACAAGACAGTGCTATAACTTTAGTAAGATCTGCGACTGATGCGGGTATAGATCAAGGCCATAAAATATCTCTTAAAGGCACTCAGCTACTACTTTCTGGAGCTGGTAACACAGTTATACAAAGCTCTGAAGATCATACAAAAGGTTTAGATGTAAGTGGAAGATATTATCAAAGTGGAGTTGAGATAAACTTTAGTAGTTTTGTAACGGACACAGGCGGATTAGTTAATGTTCATATGACCGGTGGCTATTTAGATCAAAATGATTCTGGCCATTTTGTCAACACGGACATGACTGGTGGCTATTTAGATTTAAATGATTCAGGCCATTTTGTTAACACTGATCAATCTGGTATTCATTTTGTCTCCACTTCTATAACAGGAAATTATAATACGGGCGCAGGCGCAGCTGGACATTACGCTAAATGGCACGTAGAAAATGGAATAACTTCTGGTTTGATGGTGGATGATGGAACTCATCTTTATCCGGTTTCTGGAGGAGGGAGTTTGGGTAAACCGGGAGATAGGTGGAGCGGCGTAAACGCGAAAAGTATAAACCTTGTGCAGACGGCTCCTTACAATGCTCGTATAGATTCAAAGATAAGCTGGAGTGGAGATGCTTATTCCGATGTTGTACTAAGATCTTCTCAAAATGATAATTTTTTGAGACTTGGAGTTTCGTCTACAGGAAGTTTAACTCGCAACGTAGGCTCTGGTCATTATTTTATTTTTGGATCAGAGTCAGGAAAAGTACTTAGGGTAGGAAATAAAAGTAAAATCGAGTTTTACGCTAATATGAATAGCGGAATTACTCATGCGGCATCTGCACCTTCCATAGAACTTTCTAACGTACATCCTTTAACAATAGATTTAAATAAACCCGTAAGATTTAGTAAAGCTTTTACATTTCCCACGGCAGATGGATCAGAAGGTAATGTCTTAAGTACTGATGGCGCAGGAAATGTTTCTTGGACTACAACAGGAAACATTGTTACTACTCAAGCTACAGGAGGATTTATGGATCTAAATGATTCAGGAAATCTTACTTTCGCAGGCCTAAAGGATACTCCTGCTGGACTAGGGACGGCTTTACAGTCTGTAGTCGTAAATGCTGCTGGAGATGGACTAATATTTTCTGGCGTGACTGCAGGAGGCGGGGGAGGCGATTCATCTACCTTCGTAAGTTTATCTGACACGCCTTCTTCGATAGGAGGCGGTAATGCTAATAAATTAATAGGAGCAAATAATGCTGGTTCAGCTCTTGTGTTTATTGATACAGGCGATCTTGTTGGAGCTGCCGAAACTGGAGGCTTTATGGATCAAAATGATTCTGGCCATTTAGTTAACAAAATCGAGTCGGGAATTTTCTTGACTCAATTTTTTCTTTCTCAAGAATTCACAGGTGGTAATACTAATCTCGCTTATACTGGCTTCTTAATGGATAAGCATGATTCCGGAGCTTTTATAACTCAAGCAAAATTAGATGATGCAACTAATAAAGCGTATACCGGAAACTTAATGGATAAAATGGACTCTGGATATCTGGTACCTAAATCAGAGACAGGGGACTTCATATTAGCAGGAGCAGTTCATACAGGTATATATTCAGACTTTTGTGCAGAGTATAGCGTAAATATTTACTCTGCTGGCGCAGGAACCGAGGGCATAACTGTAAGAGAAGTTAATCCATTAGGTACGTCTACCCCTTCTAATGGAGACGTTGGTCCGGAGAGGACTCAACCGGATTTATTCTTGCAGAAAGGATGCACTTATAAATTTAATATAACAGGATCAACTCCAGTTGGCGGTCATTTCGGAATTTCGACAGGATTGTTGGGGACGCACAATGTTGCTCCATTTGGCATGCATGAGTACTTATATGCTACTGGCCAATTTGCAGGAGATAATTTCGCAGCTACAAGAGCGGCCGCTCTTGGGCAAAGTTTATATTTCAGAGTTCCTCAAAATGCACCTAATACTTTATACTATAACGCTTTTTCCAATTCTAACCCCGGGGCCGCTCATGCTTTAAACTATTACGGAGGGACAATTTATCTTCATGATACTGGTAAACTATCCGCGGATCAAACTGGTGGGTTTATGGATAAGAATGATTCTGGTCATTTTGTTAACATTACTCAAACAGGAGGATTTTTAGATAAAAATGATTCCGGGCATTTTGTTAATACTGAACAGTCGGGAGGCTTTTTGGATTTAAATGATTCTGGACATTTTTACAGTAGATACGGTGGGCCAATAACTGGCGATGTTACTATCTTAGGAAGCGCTAATAATGCTTTTAAAGTCAAGAATACTAATAATAGTTATGAGCTGGACGCAGTAGTCATAAATGATTCAGGAATTTTTCTTTCGGGCGCTATGGAGATTAGAGATGGAGCATCTCACCATAAACCTGTCAGCGGCGCTGGAAGCACGGTTAATTGGAGTCAAGGTAATATACAATATAAAGATATTGCCGCTAATACGGATTTCTCTTTCACAAATGTTATAGATGGCCAGACTTTAACAATGTATGTTAAGAACACTTCTACTAATTTAGTAAATTGTAATTTTGCATCTGGCGCCGGTGCTGCGAACAGAGTCAAAATGCCTATGGATGCAAATGGTTCTACTGCTGCTCCACAAATAAGAGAAAAAAGAGCCAACGTTTATACATTCGTAAGAATCAATACAGGCATCTTTACAAGCTATGTAACTGGATATGATTATCAAGACTAATG
>CEUI01023014.1_pt1 | contig 11604 bp, 18 predicted proteins | sample 531411 | NCBI WGS metagenome assembly CEUI01 (sample SAMEA2622841, study PRJEB7988) | marine metagenome | isolation source: saline water (ENVO:00002010), including
CTCGTGAACAGCTTCTCTTGGAGTTCGTCCGCCTGGCTCGGAACCGGGCGGAGCAATTGGGGTTGGGGGTGGAGTGGTGAAGTGGTGGTATGGAATCGAAGGACAGGAAACCTTCACAGCGGACAGCGCCGTGGAGGCCGTAGAGCTCTGGCTTGATGAGCAACACGAACCAGTTGAGCCAGAAGACATCATTATCGAGCGTGGCCGGGTTGATTTGCGCGAGATTGCCCGATGGGTTGTTGAGGGCATCAATGAGCACGATGAGCGGTTCATGCATCCGGAGCCGCCAGATATCCCAATGGAGAAGTTGGAGGGCGAAATCATGGCCTTGTTGGATGAGTCGTGGTTTGGGTTTTCTCCGGAGACTTACACGCCTACAGAGTCAGAGCTGACAGAAATTGAGGCGATGTATCTGGATCATCGGAGGGAGTTTGAGGAATGAGTGACGACGAATGGGTTCCGAAGACTCTCTGGGAGAAGGTGTTCTGGGAGTCTATGCGGATGCGAATAGAGAGTGGGTTCGGCTGGGTAGAGCCGGAAGACGTTCAACGTTGCGCCGACCGCGCCGACGAGTCGGTAGTGAGACACGCCCAGGCGAAGGAGTCTGAAGAGTGAAAGTCATCGAAAAAACAGAAATCAGTAAAGAGAAGGTCGAAGAGATTCGGGTCTATCTCGGTTCGAAACCTTTCGGCGATTTCGTACTTTTGAAGCAACCGAAACCAATCCGAACGGTCGAAGACTACTGCACCGAATGCGGCGATTGGTCGCTTTCGCTTGAAGATGGGAGGTGTGCGTTTTGTCAGAGCCAACTTTCAAGCAAGTAAAGTCGATGGCCATGAGGCATGCAAGACGGAAGGTCCCGTGGCGTCTTCGTTACGAAGAGCTACAGGCGTCAATGTGCCCGTTGACGTTGTCCTACGGGACCGAAAGGGTAACCGAGCAGTATGAACTTGAATATGAAGAAGCGTGTTTGAGGTGGGGGATGCGTGATGGGTGAAGTGAAATCAGTTGTCGATAGTTTTGAGCCAGTCGGAGACTGGGAGTATCGAGACGGAGAGGTCTCTATCTATCCGGAAGTAGAGCATCCGCAAGCCTTCATTGGGCTGGAGGTGAGCACTTATAATCACGGCTATGCCTACATGTTCATGAGCCGGAAGGGAGTGAGGAAGTTGATGGAGCATTTCAAGGAGATTTTGGGCGAGTGACCAGGTAACTGGCTCTTCACCAGACATCACCGCCAGGCCTACTGATAAAGATTCACAAGGTTTTCGACGGCTGAACAAGGGGGCGATGTCCGTTGAGGAGAAGGGGAAACGATGAGCTACACAAGACTAACAGCGCCACAAGCCAAGGCGCTTACTAGAATTTTACAGATTGCCTTGAATGAAGGGCGACCAGCGCTTAGGCTGGATGTGACGGAAGCGTTGGGCTACGAGTCCGACTACGTGATACGCAAGCTCCTGGATATCGGAGCAATCCGGAAAGCGTCGCCCAAGAACTCAAAGAGTGTGTTCTATTGGCCGTTGATGGATTTGAAGGGTTCGCCGGTGCACATTTCTGTGGAGATTCATGAAGATGCATGTGCTGAGGAAACTAACGGCGATGGTTAAGGTTGTCGGATGGGCGAGCTGGCTCGCGGGTCCGCTTTGCGTGGCTTGGGGTTGGCCCGTGATGGGAACCGGTCTTTTGGCGATTGGGGTTCTTGGCTGGGTTTATGAGAGGTAAACCGTCGAAGTCGGCGATTAAGCTTTTTCGCGTCTTCCTAGGGCGAGAGGATTTCGGCGCCGCGGCCTCCCTCCTCCGGTCGTATCCAAAGACCGACGAGGTGATGGATCTAGAGCGAGAGCTCTACAAGGCGGCGAAGGACAAGGCCATCATTCCGCAGCGCGGGCCGCAAGAGCGGCTGATGACGTCGCGGGCGGATTTCATCATCTACGGCGGCGGCGCAGGCGGCGGGAAGACACATGGCACAATAATGCTCCCGTCGCAGTACTTCGAGACCGGCGAATTCAAGTGCGCATTCTTCCGAAAATCCAACAAAGAAACGCGCCTACCTGGCGGCTTGTGGGATGAAGCTAAGGCGCTGTGGGAGCCTGTCTTTAAAGGCAAGGCACGCGAAAACATGCTGGACGTTGTCTTTCCTTCGGGGTCTCGTGTCTCGTTTGAGCAGCTTTTCAAGGAAGGTCGAAGCGCGGCGGAAGGCTTCAAGGGGATGCAGGCTCCCCTTCAGATTTGGGACGAAGCATCCGGCTTCCAAGAGGATTCGGTTTTCTATGTAGCGACGCGTGTCCGCGGCTCCGAAAATTTCAAAAAACAAGTGGTCTTGACGGTCAACCCGGACCGCGACAACTGGACATTCAAGCTTGTCCGCCCGTGGGTCGACCCTGATTTTCCAGTCTCGCCAGGCCCGGATGGCCTTTGCTATTTCATTCGATGTGAAGACAAGGAGAGTGTGCCGCCAACCGTCCGCCTGGACGACATTATTCACCAGGACCAAAACATTCTTTGGGTGAAATCGACGACTGAAGGCGCGCAATCACTGGAGTACATCCACGCGACAGTGGAAGACAATCTATTCATTGGAAAGGACTACATCGCCCGCATCAATGCCGCGGATAGAATCTCCCGCATTCGTCTACTTGGAGGCCCGGAGAGTTGGTTTATCCGCCACACGAGCGGCGAGATGTTCGACCGGAGCTGGTTCAAGATTGTTCGCCGTGGCGATCACCCGAAGGTCATTCGCTGGGTTCGAAGTTGGGATTTTGCTGGGCGAAAAGAACAGCGGAAGGGCAAGCAGCCGGACTTTAACGCAAGCGGCTGGGTTGGCATCACCGCATGCAATTCGTTCGTGATTGACGATGTGACGAATCTTCGCCTAACGCCGGCGGAGACAGAAGACTTGGTGAAGGAGAAGTGGCAACGTGACCGGGCGATAGAAGACCATGAGGTTTTGTTTCAGGTTGGCGGCGGCGACGCTGGTTTTCATGTGGCGCACACTTACCGTCGGCACGTCATTCCCGACGCCCGCCTTGTTGAGCTTAAGCTCACCGGCGACAAAATCACCCGGGCCGAACCCTTCTCCGCAGCGGCAGAGCAAGGGCGGGTTTACGTCATAGATGGACCGTGGAATCAAGCGTTTCTTGACCAATGTCAGGATTTTCCTGCGGTTGCATACGACGACATGGTTGACGCGGTCAGTGCAGGTGTATTATACTTGAGCCAAGCCGGTAGCGATGCCCGTGCGGTTTCGCGTCCGCGGAAACAATCATTCAACGTCGATCAGTGGTGACAATGCAGTTCTTCGACTCTTCGGAGACCAGTGAAACTCTTGAGCGCGTGCCAGTCACTCAGGCACGTCGGCGCAGGAGTGTCGCTTATCTGGACGGCGACCTTGTGGCAACCGTGCCATACGAAGGGAATGTTTGGGCCGCGGACTTGTCCGCACATGTGACATTTTCCGGCATTCCTCAAACTGACGGATTGATTCTCCTAGAGAGGAACCCAAACCTTCACCCGTTCCGTGCGCGTGGGTATTCGTGGGATCCAGGATGGTACCACGAAGCTCGCAACACAGCGCAGGTTGAAGGGCCAATGGAAGAAATGGTGGCTGCGGTCGCCGGGACTCCGATTCGGATGGAGTTTGAGGAAACGCCGCCGTGGCTTGCCTACGCCGAACCGTCGTTTAAGCGACATCGGGAGTGGGCGAAGCGCGTGTGGTACGAGTGGAATCGCCCTAGCAACGACTGGGTTCGCATCTTTGCAGAGCAGTCAATGCGGGCGACACCATGGTACGGATTCTATCTGGGCGAGATTGTGGCCAACGAGCAGTGGGATATGTTGTCAGGCGACAGACTCCCGCGGCGATATTGGATTCCCACACTCCCCAGGTGGATCGCACCATGGTCCGTTCACCGTTGGATCACATTGGGCGATACCCTCCAAGGCGTCTCTCTCAGCATGAGTCAGCAGATTGACTCCTACGGTCGAGCAGGCCAGGCATATGCTGCGCTCCCGAAGGAGAAATTCATTCACGTTGCAGCGCGGCCGATGGGCCCTAACTGGGAAGGTCGGTCGCATCTCCGGTCAAGTTACAACCTGATTCGCATGTTGCGGACAGCGCTCCAAGTCGAAGCGCTCGGTCACGAGACGCATGGTATCGGGATGACGGTGATCGAAGAGGGTGCCAACGGAATGACGAAGCAAGTCCGGAGAAATCTGGACGACCAATTTCTGAACGCTAAAACTTCGCACGTTCCCTATATCCGCGTCCCGAACGGGACGAAGGTATCGGTGCAATCACCTCAAAGCCAGCTCAAAGAGATGGGCGGCGCGACCGGGCGATTGAATCAGGGAATCATGCTAGGGCTCGGAACGGAAGGGAAACTCATAGGTTTGACAGCGGGGTCAAACGCGGCGAGAGAATCAGCAGCCGCGGACGCTTGGAGGCCCTTCCGGTCCGTCGCTCACTCTTATGTGGTGCAGCCGTTGAACCGGCTATTTTCTAAGATGCTGCGGTTTAATTTCCCAGAAGATACGCACTTTTGCGAGCCGAGGCTGGTGATTGGCGGAGTGGAGAAGAGGGATGGAATCGACATTATCTCGGGTCTTGCACAGGCGCAAGCGGCGGGTCTCCTTGAAAACGATTTCACGCGAAGCATCGTTGCTGACGCCCTCGGCATTGACCTATCCGGATACGAACCCCCACGAAGTGTGGGTGGAGTTGGTCCGGGCTCCGGGTTTTAGTTACGGCGGCGAGTGGGTCGAGATCACCGAAGAGTGGATTGACCAGCGCGTTGAAGACTATGCGAGAGTTGGCGAGAGGGGGTACCGTTCGCCGATTCTTCGAGAGCACGATTTCGACGGAGCCCGAGAGGGTAAAGTCGTCGAGCTCGCCAAGGAAATTGTTGAAGGGGAGCCGACACTTGCGGCGAAGCTTCGATTTGTGGACGCTGAAGACGCGGCGAAAATGCGCGACGGAAGGCAACCATACGTCTCTGTACAACTCGCCGACATCATCACCGACAACGATGATGAGGTCGATGACTTTGTGTTAGAGGTCTCACTTGTGGGTGTTCCGCACGCTATGACAGCGGAGACTCATGTTCTTAGGGCGGCCAGCGGTCGCGAGATTTGGAGGGCAGTCATGCCTAAAGATGCGATGGGCCGTGAGCCCGGCGATCCCGAATACGGGAAAGAGCGCATGGCCGAAGAGCAATCGGCGGCCGAGGACACTGAAGAGATGTCCGACATGGAGAGGATGATGAAGCGCATGGGCTCTCTCGAAGAGCTTGTGGCGAAGATGGCCGAGTCCCAAATGGGGCCGCCTCCCGTCGAGCGCAAAACCACGGCCGAAGAGCAAACTGACATCGTCAAAGACGAAGAGAAGTTGGCTCTCCAGCGTGAAGTGGCGGAGCTTCGCCGTTCAGCGGCTTGGGCGAAATTCGAGAAAGAGTTTCCAGCTGGCCAGATGGTGAAGGTCTCGACGAAGGCCGTCCGGGCTCTCTTCGAAGTGGTCTTGAAGGCTGGCGACGAAGGCAACGCCCTCGCCGACGCTCTTGTTGAGGGCGCAGTTGAAGGCGCTGCGGAGCCGACTATGGTTGTCGAGCAGGGCGGCGTGTACCGCAAGGGCTGGGCGAAGACTGCCGACTCCGAAGCCACTGTCTCGCGTGTCACCGAAGCCGAAAAGTACAAGCGCTGTCTCGCCAAGCATGGCGGAGACTATACAAAAGCCAACGAAGAAATGGCTAAATTCTGGACTTCGCCCGAGTATATCGAGGCGCAGAACAAGCAACGGAGGTAGGTAATGCCTGCATCAAGCGCAGTTATCGTGTCCGCCATTGCGGGCGCTGGCCTCGAAGGCCTCACCAATGTGTTCGTGGCGATCGATGGGGCGACCGGAAAGGTTTCTCTGGCAACGACTCCGGGCGCGACTGACATCTATGGTGTTCTCCTTCAGGGGGCCGCCGAAGATGAGGTGGTAAACGTTCACGTCCGTGGTCCTATCGCTGGCGTAAAGGCCGGAGGGGCAATTCAGCCGGGTGATTATGTCACCGTCGGCGCAGGCGGAGCAGCGTTCGCCGCTTCGACTGGTAACACCGTTGTCGGCCAATATGTCCCCTCATATGAGGTGGATGGGTTCCCGACGGTCGCCACTGGTGACGAGCTATTTGATCTCAACATCGCTGACCTGAAATTGACGGCAGCGCCTTAACACTAACTGACGGCGGCGGGTTTTCAGGGGTGTTTACCGCGGCCGGCGAAAGAAAGGAAGAAAAGGATGTCTAGTGCATTGCAAATTCAGACTTCGCCCGTCATCGTCGAGAACGTTGGGCGCAGCTGGACACAGGAAAACCTCGATCTTTACGGGTTCTCAAAACTAACCCGTGCGAAGGTGATGGGTGTCGAGACCGGCTATAGCGGAACAACCGTCTATACGCTTGGCAAGCTCGACAACTTCATGAAGGGGCTTCGGAAGTTCCAGCCTGGTTACAGCCGTGGGACCGACCGTGTGTTGGCTGGCGGTGATGTCTCCTTGAAGGTTGACTTCTTCGAAACGCCCTGGCTTGACCGTTCATCTCGTCGCCCAATGGAGAATCGCTTCGCCGACCTTGAAGGGAACATCGTTCCGGGCCTCCAAGGCCAGGCATGTGTCGAGATCGATCGCCTTCTGGTGCAATTTCTTCAGAACACCTCCGTCTGGGGTCCGCTGAAGACCTTCACCAACGGCCCGGTTCAAGGCAACAATCCGGCGATGAATATCATCGTCGAAATCAACAATGAATGGTTGGAGCTCCAGCAATACAACCAGTTCAATCGCACTTGCATCATGGACGAGACCACGGCGTTGGTTCTCCGCCAGGCGGACGAGTATCGTTCCGGCGCAAACACGTTGTTGATTCTTCCGGAGTCTCAATTCATCGAGAATTTCCGCAGCTATCACAACCTTGATGAGGTGATTATTCTCAAGTCGGCGCGTAACCTCGCCCGACCTGGTCAGACCGCCAACATCAAGACGACTGGCCGCGGACTCCTGTGGTTCGGCCTTACCGACAAGCGCAAGAGCTATGAGATTTCGATCGGTGATAGCTCAATTGACAACAAACCGGATGGCTCGCTGTGCTTCGGCTATAGCCAAATGCCACTTCCGGACAACTGGCTCGACGAGGCGGAACTCTTGGAGTATTTCCGTTCGACCACGTCGTTCGGGTTCTTCAACCCACGGCTCCAGTCTGACAATGTGATCATGGGCTTCAGCTACGACCCGGCGTCGATTCTGACAAGCCCGTGATCAAAGAGGGGTATTAGATGAAGTTTGTTAGTGTAGCAGGGTATGCTTTGAGCCTTCCAGGCATCGGCGTTGTCGAGCCTGGGGAGGAGTTCGAGTGCGACAAGCACGATTGGTCGAAGCAGTACAACATCAATCGCGTTGGCGCTCCCGTTGTATCTGCCAGGCCAACTCTTGACGAGATTTTGGCGACACCTGGAACGGGCGCTCTCCGTGAACTTCTTTCGCCGTATGGCATCAAGGGGCGGAGCCGCAAGGACCTAATCGCCAAGGCATGCGAAGCGTTTCAGTACCCGTTGCCCGAAGGAGAGTAATCCATGGCAATCCAGTACTATGATATCGATGAAGCACAAGTTCGGTTGTGGTTTCCCAACGTCCGCATTGCGGCCGATGCTCCACTAACGCCGGGTGTGGTTCAAGACATCATAGACGAAGCTTGTGGGCAGGCCTCCGCTCGCCTCCAGGCCGCTGGAGTGGATGACTCTCAAATCAATGTGGTCGATTGGCCAGTGGCGTATCACACGATGCGGAAGCTGGTGAAAAAGATCATGAAGCCCGATCTCTTGGAGCGTGCCCACCATCCGACGACGCAAGCCGCCGACCTGGATACGTGGGAGGAGAACGCCCAAGAGGCGCTGACAGAGCTTGCCCAATTCCCCGAGCGGTACGTGGGCGCCCTCTATCAGCGCAAGGATACATCGACGGCGAATCTCGGTCTCCGGACCGACGAAGACGCCCGCGACCGTCGCCGAGAGTTTGACCAGGTGACGCTACGGAAAGACGGTAAGAACGACTTCTTCTATTGGTGAAAGATGGCCGGACAGCGCACAGGATTCGACGAATTAGACGCCGAGATTGCAGCCATCGCCAAACGGTCGACGGACGTGTCTAGTCTCGCCGGCGCAGTGGATTCGGAGCTCTTGCACGCGTATCGCCGGCTTGGGCGACAGATTCCACGCGAGAGTGGCGAACTGTATCGGGCTCTCACCCGTCGTGGGCGAAATCGTCACTTCACGGCGGACAAAGACGGGTTCAGCCTGGTGATTTCTCTCCGAGCGGCGCGCTACGCCGACTACCCGAAGCCGAATCTCTTCACGACCGAAATCACTAAGACCATTGGCGAGTGGGTTCGGCATGGCAACTGACTATTGGACATACGACATTGAAGAGGTCGTGGCGAGTCTCCTTCAGGCGGACCTTGCGACTGTCATCGGCGGTCAGGACCCAACTCAGACGGCGATTCCTCCGGACTATGAGATTTCGCCGCGTCATGATGGCGACCTTGAAGAGAGCCAACTTCCGCAGTCGAAGAACGGGGTGTGGTTCCGCTGTATTGCCGGCGAAGACATCGGTCAAATCAACGGGTCTTGCAATCGGACCAATCATCGAATGGAGATGACCGTTTGGACGCTCGCCGAGCAATTCATTGACGGCGAAGAGTACCCGAACCCGCTTTCAGCTGGGCGACGCTTTCACGGCAAGACGCTCCGGGCGATACAGAAAGTGCTTGAAGACTCCAGCACTGGCTTGCCTGGTCAAGTCGGAGTATATTGGTGTCGTAAACAGGGGGACAATGTCCCGGTGACAGCAAAGCCTGGCTGGACGCAGTGCCTGATTTCGCGCATGAATTTTCTAGTTAGACAACGGACATTTACAGGAAGGGGGGCATAATGGCCTTCGGAGATCAATATCCAAGCAATTTACAGTATGCCCTGGTCAAGGCCGAGAGCACTTACGGCACCGATTCCGTTCCAGACGATGCTGATTTCGTCTACATGGAAGACAAGTCGATTCTAATTCAGACGAACTCGGAGCAACGGACCGGATTCTCTGACAACCGGGTCGGTTGGGGTGCTGTGGCGACAAACAAGGTTGCGGCCTTCTCCTTCTCCGTCGAGATGAAACCCATCACCATCGCCGGCGATTCAGACACGCCAGTTGAGGGCGTCTTCTTGGAGGCTGGCGGGTTCAATCGGACGCCAGACACGGGCGGCGATCCCAAGCGTCAAGTCTACTCTCTCCAGCCAACGGAGGCCGGTTCCTTCACCCTGTATGACAACTGGCTTAATGTCGGCAAGACGGAGGGCATCCTTCAGAAGATTCCAGGGTGTCGTTGTACGGTGACTTTCAACATCACCAAGAACACCCGCTGGAAAATGAACGTTGAGGGCGAAGGCAAGCCTTGCGACGACCCGGAGACGATCACCAGCGGAACAACACCGCCAATCTACAGCGGTCTTGTGGACACTCCGGAGCCTCCGCTTGTCGGAACGGGCGCGCGTGTCTCCATTTATGACACGGTCGCCGGTGTGGCATTCGGTGGCGGGACGGAGGCGGCTCCACTGTGCGACGCGTTCGTAGACAGCGCCGAAATCAGCATGAACATGGGTGTCACCCGTCGCGACGGCATCAACTGTGCCGATGGTTGCGGCGGACGTGTTGAGCTTCGACCTGGTGCAGAGTATCTCAGCGGAACGATGGTAATGGAGATTACCAACCTGGCGGACTGGAACTATTGGGCGATTCAGTCGGAGCGGAGGCCCGTCAAAATTGTCATTGAACAGCCTTCTTCCGCCTCCGGCGTTGATGGTGTGCGCTTGACTATGGCGGCGGAGTTGACCGACTTCTCCGTAGCAGATAATGAGGGGGACATGGCGGCGACCTGCACTTGGATCGCCATCTATCCAGAGGCTTCCGGCGAGTTCGGAACCACAACCGCGGACGTGTTTACAGTCGAGTATTTCACAGTCGCATAGGCTCAAATAGGGGTATTTTATGAGCTTTTCGATTCACAGAATCTACGTTTCGACGTGTCGAGACACCGACGACCCGCCCTGGGTTGACGTCACAACCGAGCTTTCATACGAGCAGTTTGATCGTATCGAGCAGAAGCTGGCGGACATCGAAGTTGAGAGCATCGACTTCGTCAAATCCCTTCCCAAGTGGAAAGAGGCGCAGCGGTTCATGCAAGACGCCAGGACACAACAGAAGGCGCTGGCGGAGCTTGCCAAGCAGGAGAAGCCAGATGCGTCGAGCCTGAAGACGGCGAAGGCGACGCTAAAGAATCTCTCCGAGCAAGTCGAGTCAGACCCGGTGATGGGTCAAACGGTGATTCGGCTCAAATCGCGTAGCAGGCTCACGGAATCGCGCAAGACACTGATACGCGCTGCGTCCTACGTCGTCGGCGCAGGAGGCGATTTTAACGCTTGTGGCGTGGATATGACGGGCGACCCGCTCGATTGGGTTGGCAAGCTTCGCCCACGCGATGTGACAAGCATCAAAATGGCTGCGGTTGATTTCTCCGGCTTGACGGAGGAAGAAGTCCAGGACTTACAAACGCCGCGACGTTCCTCTTTAGCGACGCCGCGGCGCCTCCGTCCAGACTCACCCGATACACATTCGCCACAAGGCGATGGCTCCGATTCTACGGAGACTATTCAAACGGGCGACTCTGGTGCGCCGGTGGGGTAAGAGACCAGCCGGCTCGATACATGATCGCGATGTACGTGATCGAAGGCGTCCGGGCACGGGCGGCGCGTGATCGCATCAAAGAGAGGCGGAAGAAGAATGGCGCAAGGAAGGGAAGAAGATAAGCTCTCCACTCTCTTGGTGGAAATCAAGATGGAGGACAATCTCTCCGACGAGGCCCGGAAGGCCCGTGCGGAGGTGAAGAAGCTCCGTGACGGGGTGGATGAGCTTCTCGGAGAGGTGGCGAAGGGCGACGCCGAGTTCTCCGCGCTGAAAAGCGAACTCGAGCAGATTCGGGACCCTATCCTTCGGGCCGAAGCCGCACAAAAGCTCCTAAATCGACAGTACAACCGCCAGCTTGGCTTCTTGGACAAGCTCCAAGACCGTCACAAAGCGTTCATGATCGACCTGAAGAGCCAGGGAGCCATGGGCAACGTGGCGGCGATGGGAATCCAGGCCGCTGGCGCTGCGGTTGTGGCCTTGGGCGCTGCGGTAACCGCCTTCGCCGTCGATTCGATGAAAACCTACATTGAATCGAACGCGGAGACCCGAATCGCCACCGATGAGCTATCCGCAAGCTTCAAGGGGCTTCAGAATTCGATGGGAGAGGCTCTTTTAGGGCCGCCAGAAGAAGCCGCGGAGAAGATTGGGCGCTTGTCCAACGCGATGAAGAACCTCGACAGGGAGGTCGAGGCAAATAGCAAAGAAATCAACGAGTTTGTTGATGGCGCAGTCGATGTGTTGGTCGGGGCGTTTGAGGTCTTGACGGCGACGACCGCGCTTGCGCTGACGCCACTTTCGCTACTTGGTGACGGGATTTTGAACGTCGCCGGGCTCTTTTTGGAGCTTGT
>CEUI01033854.1_pt1 | contig 11578 bp, 6 predicted proteins | sample 531411 | NCBI WGS metagenome assembly CEUI01 (sample SAMEA2622841, study PRJEB7988) | marine metagenome | isolation source: saline water (ENVO:00002010), including
AACCTGATGCACTTGCAGCAGGTTGATTAGTATCAAATTGTTGTGGCTGGACTTGTGCTTTCTTGAGTCTATCAAGTTCAGCTTTAGTCTGCCTTAGTTCCTGTATCCTTTTAGCTTCATTCTCCATATCCTGTGGAGTATTGAATCTTTCTAAAGAAGTTATATCGTCCCAATTTAGGTCATACTTCTTTGCAAAGAATATAGATGCATTTCTCTGCCCGTCTCTAAACTCTTGCTGTTGCTTCAACTGTTGCTGTTGTTGTTGAGACTGCTGCATCTGAGTAACATAGTTTTGAGCTACGGTCTGTGCCTGGTCAGGCATCCAACCCTGTTCTTCTAGTTGCTTCTGATATGCGATAGCCTGTTGTTGAGCTTTGTTTTGTGCATCAACTTCAGCAAGATATTGTAACTGTTGTTGCTGCTGGGCAATAGTCTGTTGTAAATTAGCCATTCTATTGGGTTCAGCTACGGGCTCTTGAGTCTGTACAGTCTCCTCCTTTTGCACAGTCTCTGGTTGCGGTTGAGCTGGTTCTGGTTGCTCAGTAGATTGAGTAGGCTCTACCGCTACAGGTTGCTCGGTAGTTTCTGCTACTGGCTCCTGCGTTGTTGTATCTGCCTGTACCTCTGCTTGAGGTTCTGGCGTTACATCTACTATCTGTTCATTTTCTGTAACCATATTTCCCTCCATTATTCCAAATTTTAGTTACACTAAGTAATATTGTCAACGTCTATTATCCTTTATACAGTTCCTGAAGTAACGGCTTCTTCTGCCTTTCTTGTTGTTCTTGAGCCTGTCTTTCCCTTCTTACAGATTCTGGAACACGCCTTTCTTCTGTACCAAACCCTTCAATAAATGGACTACCTGAACGTCTTAGTTTCCTAGCCATATCGTATTTAATCTGTGTTATATACGGTAGATGAGGAAGGATATTTTCCGGTATATCTATATCATATGCGTTCATTCTAATCCATGCTAAAGCCATAGGTGCTTCAGGATGAGCAGATCGTTGCAGACTTTTTTCAAAGGAGTCCAACATCTTATTGTATTCATCAGCTCCCCGTGCTCCTGACCTTATCTTTCTCCATTCTGCAAGTTTTCTGTTTTTAAAGTCCATTTGCTGAAGTTCTTTTTCAGTGATATCTTTCCACTCTTCTCCATACATAGCCTGATCTTTTCTGGAAAAGAAATCAGAACGTATAGAAAAGAATAAGTCACCCACTTTGCTTCTTACTGCACTTGGAACACCTTCTACATCCTGCATCTGATAACTTTGAATCCATTCATTTACAGACATAGTTTGACCACCTATAGTCAGATCTATAGTACCTATATTATTTATAGAATCCTGTTCATTCCTATTAAGTTCTGCAAGTTCCCCGGTTAATCCGGAAGTTCTTTCTATACCTCTTGCAGTCTCTCTTTCTCTTGCTATCTGCTTAACCGTCTGTTGTGTTACTATGCCGGGTTCTTTACCCATCTGTGGTAATTCTTCATACCCCAAAGGAGATTCCCATGCAGAAGTAATTTCTTTAGCTATATCTTCTTTAGTCAAATATGTAGATGTTCCTATACCAAATGTTTCTGCAATACCCGCACCAGCCATTCTAAGATAAGCATCCCACGATGCTCTACGCTCTGAAGGTTCTATACCAAGCCTACCTGCCATTTCTGCAGGAACCATAGGAGTCGCATATTCATCATAAGCATCATGTATGGTTTCTATCATCATTGGAACTACCATCTGATACCATAAGCTACTTTGTGTATATGCAGGTTTTTTCATATCTTCCCATATATTTGCATCCTCACCAAAGAATCCCTCTCCTGTTATAGCGTATTTTTTAACTGCCTGTCCTGCAGGAGAAAACTTTGATACAGCAAATCTTCCTAGAACATCTAGTCTATCTACATCCATAGTATTCCCCGTAGTAGTTTCTCTTTCTCCTGATGCTGTTTGAGCTACTGCTTTTGCCAAAGGAGCATAACCAGCCCATATATCAAATGTAGTATTTCCTATCTTAACCTTTCCAAAGTCACCTGCATTAGGATTTACCCCTGCATCTGCTCCGGGTATAAAGTATTTAAAGAAAAGCATAAGGGTTACACCCATACCTACCCATGAAACAAGTCCTGTTGATACACCTGATATTGCTGCTCTTGCTGTAGAATTGCCCATTTTTCTTGAAGCCATCATGGCAGAATATGGCAGCATTATACGTGAAGTTAAAAATCTTGGTGACCATAGAAATGCGTTCATCACAGAATAAGCTGTCTTTGCATAATGACTTCCGTATGGATCTGTCATTGCTCTAGGTAACTTACCTCTTCCAGTAGCATCATTTATAAAGTTTGCGAACCTGCCTAGTGCATCCCAATATTCAGGGTCAGTTCTAAATGTAGATAAATCTTTACCTGCATTTCTCATCACCATCTCATAATCTTTAAGCATATATTGGAACGTATCAAAACGTAGCTTGTTACCCATAGTCACGTATGCTCTTTCAGATGCTCTTATATATGGAATACCACGTACCAATGCTGACTGAAATTCATCTTCTCTTGATGTTATATTAAGCATACCAGTCACGTCTGTTAAATCTAACCCTGCTCTTTGAGATACAGCATATAACTCATTATTTTTAATTGAATTATCAACTACAAGTGCAACCCGCTCTCCGCCCGGTAATGCAGTTTTAAGCATTATATTAAAAGAACTTTTCCATGCGCCAGGTTGATGTGGTATCAGTACCATGCCCTGTCTAAAAGCAAACGACAAGTCAAATGATGCTCTAAGGCTTTTAGGTAAGGATATGAGGTTCCACATAAGTTCCTGTGGAGTAGAATTCCCTAATCCTTTTAATCCAAGTACACGACCAACAGGAGCAAGAGTACTCATTCCCGGTATTCTAGACAGTCTATTTGCAATAGTGTTTGCTCTTTTAGCTAATAGAGCTTTGCCTACATTAGGGCCGAATAAAGTTGCAAGCTGATGTATAGCATATTCATTTGGTATATGTCCTAAATTAAACATGGAATGAAATGCTTTCATTGCATCGTGTAGTGCATAAGGGCCCTCAAGCCCACTGCTTCTTAGTGTTTGCCCCTCATTTATAAACTTTGCTTGTACCCTATCTAACTCTGCTACTGCATGATTCCATTCATCTATAGAGTTGAATTTTCCAGAACGTAATGACTGTATTGCCATATCATCAAGCTCGTTAAAAGCTCCTTTATATGCTTTATTATTAGACATAACAATAGCTGCTTTACGAAATACTTCTACCGCCATTCTTTCTACTTCTTCAGGATTCTTTAATACTTCTCTTAATGGTTTTTCTAATTCATGCCCACCTAGTTTTCCAACTAGCGCTGAATGAGATCCCTTGGTTAAAGACTCTATTGTTATATTATCTTTTGCAAATAGGGTTCCTAATCTACCCATCATTATACCTGCAGCCTTACTTCTTTGTTCTCCAAGAGCTAACGCTCTAGCTTCAAAAGATGGTTTGGTGGCATTAACAGCCTTAGTGAAAGGTTCTAAAAGAACTTCATATACATCATCAATATCCAGTGATTCAGCCCAGCTTACGCCACGCTTGTATTCAGGTGCGGCAAACTTAGTAAGTACTGGTACAAACCTAAACCATTTAGGCCCATGTACATCAGTAACTACCCCCTTTAATCTATTTTTCCAAGAGATTTCTTCTAGCCCTTCTGCAGCACCAGTTCTTGTTAATTTCTCAAACATTTTTGAACTGCCACCATGCATTGATATAACCATATTTTCTCCTGCTTGAAGAAGTTCAGGAGACTCTTTTGCAGACGGAACTATTTTACCGTTGATATATCCTTTTACAGGTCTACCTTTAAAGAAAGGAGTTTCAAATGCTTGTACATTAAAGCGTGCAGCTTCTGCCCATTCTGCTTCACGTGCTGTTTCAAATCTACCAACTGATGCACTAAACATATTTGATTCAGCTTCATCCATGTTCTTCGCAAAAGAATCAAACATATCCAGTTGCTCTGCTTCAGTAAAAAATCGTTTAGTGTTTCTAGTAAGCATTAAAGCAGCTAGCTTATCTGGGAGCATATATATTCTATTCAGTTTTTCAGGAGATCTTAAAAGAGATCTTATGTTATCAAATGTACCTTGATCTGATTGACCAAGTATATCTTCTGGGTTAATCCATCTTTCGCCCTCTACACCAGCCGGACGATATTTCATTGAACTCTGTCTTGGTCTAGCTTTAATAGGAATATCTGGAAGCATATCTGGTGCTTTCTCAATTATCTGTCCGGGTCTAGCTGGTGGAGTCCATGCCTCACCTTTATAAGTTAAATCTAAAGGTAATCTTTGTTGTTCTGCTATATCAATCGCACGTTGTCCGGGTAATAATTGCTGTTGAGTTGGTCTTATTCCAAGAGCTTCTCCCATCTCACGTCCTAGTCCTTCTGCAGCTTGTTGTAACTGAGTACTTGGAGTTTGTGCAGGTAATGGAATTGGATATAAAGTAGGGTCAGCAATATCCATTACGCCTTGTTGTAAAGGTCTTGCTACTTTAGCAATAGGTGGAATAACAGCTAGTGCTTGAGTAGTAGGTTGCGTAATAGGCGGAGTAGGAATATCATCTGTAATTTTTCTTAAGTCTGTTTCAGGAATATTCCTATACCAAGAAGGCATAAAGTCTACGTTAGGTTCTCTTATTGGAGGCTTCAAAGCACCTTTAGCTAAACTTGTACCACGTAAGGCTTTCACTCCTCTTATACCTGCCCCAACACCCTTACCTATTCCAGCACCAAGTAACCAATCCAAAGGGTTAAAGAAGCTAGTTCCTATCTCTTGCCACCACGGACGTTCCTCAAATCTTTTTTCTAATATTTTTTCTGTATCATATATAAATTGTAAGTTTTCAGGAGAGGTAGCACCAAACTGTTCTACTATCTGTTTCCCCTGCTTACTTCTTTCATCTAGTATTCTTCTTGTTTCTATAGCTCTTTCACCACCACCACCTATATAAGGAACGCTTTCGGGTATAACACCAGTAACTGTAGAATACATTCTTTCAGGCATTGCCTCAAATCCTATATTCCATACGTCTGCAGCAATAGGCTTTACACTTTCCATTACCTGGGCCGTAGTTCCCTTCTGCCTATCTTCCTCAAGCCTCTTTATTGAGTTGTCTACGTATTCCTGTGACGGTCTTCCCATTAGTAATATATACGTCTGGTTGAAGGACTATACCTTCCCAGATACTCTCCTCTTTCACTTGGAGTCAGTCTCGAATATCTTTCTGTAAACGGATCACTTCTTAAATAATCCTCAAATTGTAATGGTTGGTCTGGTGTCTTTCCCTGGTTAGCACGTATCTGTTTTCCCATTTCTCCTAAATAACTGTTATATATCTGGTCAAAGCTGGTTTCAAAGAATCTTCTCTGTGCCGGAGACTGTTTACCAAATTCTCCCCCAACTATACTACTGTAATATGCCATCTGTGGATCATGTTGCATTGAACCCGCAGTCCAATCTGAAAAAGGATTGGCAGTAGTATTAGTCTTAAGCTCTCCCATACCGGGTATAAGTTCTCCCCATTTGGGTTTTGATTTTTCTTCCTCTGTTCTTAAGTCATAAAATTCACCTAAGAACGGGTTTTGTTTACTTCCTAATTGTGCCATTTAAAATCCTTCTACTACCTGTCTCATTGGATTGGGGATTCTATAATTCAAATCTAATGGAACCTTCGGTTCAAATGCCGGAAGTCCACTCATACCTGTTTGCCAATCTCTTGGACTAGGGCCCGTCATAGGGCCTATACGGTAAAAAGGTGGCGTTAACCTACTTAGTGGAACTCTTGGTTCAAATGCAGGTAGCCCACTCATGCCTGTTTGCCAATCTCTTGGTAGAGGGCCAGTCATGGGGCCTATACGTGAAGGTAGTGTAGGCATAGGCATTGGCATCGGTGCATCATATTGTGGACGTATAGGTGGTCGCATAGTTCCCCCAGCACGTGAGAAATCTACAGGAACATTTGGTTCTCTTGCACCACCCCAAACAGGAGTCCAATCAACCCCAACATCAGTTCCTCTACGAATAGTTGGGCCGGTCATAGGGCCGGGTACATAAGGTTTTGGAGTAATTGGTAATGGATTGATTTCTTGCCTTGGTGGTGCTACAGGAAGTGTATTACTCATTGGAGGTATAATACTTCTTGTTCTTAATGTAAAATCTACAGGAACATTTGGTTCTCTTGCACCACCCCAAACAGGAGTCCAATCAACCCCAACATCAGTTCCTGTACGAGTAACTGGCCCAGTAGATGCCTGTGCTCTTCGTCTTCTTGTATCATCTGCTCTTTGCGTTGCTCTTTGGGCTGCCTGTTCTGCGGGTGTTAACCCATAATTCATAGTCATGATTTACCTCCCGGCAATTAATAATTTATCTATTTCCTGGATTGGCATGGAACCAATATTCTGATGCAGGTATTCTGCCGTATAAACGATTATATTCCCAATTATATTGATGAGGCATCGGTGCATCGTATTCTGGACGTATATTACCAGACATATCTAACCACTGACTTCCCGGCTGTGGCATCTCTTTTCTACCACTCCATGTACCTTCATCATACATATGATACGGAGAAATAGATGTGAACCCTTCTATTGAACTAGGGGGAGCTGCTACATCTGGATACCTAGACCTTATTCCTCTTGGGTAACTTTCTATAGCCCCTGCTTCTGAGGGAGCCTCGCCAAATCCTCTGAATCCAAATGTGCCGGACTCAGGTGTTGTAGGTATATTTACTTCTTGAGTAGGATACGTCTGTGAGATTGGGGTATGCATCCAAGCTCCTTCAATACCCATTAGGTCACTCACTGGAGCCTCGCCATATGTAGGCCCTTCAACAAACTCAGTAAACGGCCCCTGTTGTACGTTAGTCAATGGACTAGCTGTTGGATCATATCCCGTGGATGTATAAGGTGTTAGTAGTGTTGGGTCACCCATTACACCAGTCAATGGACTCTCACTAGGGTCATACCCTGTTCTTGTATATCCACCGGGTTGTAATAATGTGGGGTCACCCATAAGTTCTGTTTCCGTTAAGCCGGCTGCCCCGGGCCCTCCCATAGGGCCTCCTGTAGGTTCAGTAGGAAATCCTGGTTTATATTTTCTTTCTTGACCAAATACTCCTGCTGCACTAGGCACTGATGCTTCTGCGGCCGTAAGTGGAGCAATAGTATCATCAGCTTGAAAGTCTGTAATGACTGATCTTGCAGAAGGTGATATTCTAGCTTCGCTATATCCCGGCCCATATTTAACTTCTTCCCCTCTAACATCTTTTGTAACAGGAGTAAATGCACCGGGCGTATACTGAGTATAATCAGCATCATCTAATTCAGGAATATGTGCTGCTCCAGATTTAACATTTTGATTAAAAGTTGTTCCTGCTTGTTTCCCTGCAGGGGTTTTAGGATCATTTTCCTTAATCTCAGGAGGAGCTCCATCTTCCTCGCCCTTGGCTCCACCTATAGTCAAATTAGCAGCAGCTATTTCTTTCGGAGTAGGAGCTGGTTCTTCTTTATAACTTCCTGTTACTAAAGGAGTACTGCTGAACTTCTGTTGTCCCGGAGGTATTCCGAGTCCACGTAGATTAAATCCACTTAACGATAGGTATGTTATAAGACTTGCCGGATTAGTAGTTAAATCAGGTATCTCACGCTCTAATCTGTCAAGCTCACGTCTTAGTGACCATTTATATGTCTCGTACATTCTTGGAGGAAGGGTAGAAATACCAAGCAGTCCTTCCGTAAAAGATGTTATGGTTGCAAAATCCATATCACTAAGCGTAGACCACGCATTGGCCATATTTGTATTATTTTCCAACTCTTTCACATGAGCTGTTACCTGGTTTCTTTTTTCATCAGTACTCATGTTATTCCATAGGTTTGGATCTAAAGCAGTAGGAAGTACCTTTGAGTTTCTTAAGGCATTAAGCCCTGATATCCACTGTGACTGATTCCATCTGGCAGGTCTTCTTTCTATAAATTCTCTATAGCTTCCAGCCGGGCCAAGAGTTCCCTGTTGGGTTCCCATTCCTTCTGCAAATCCCGGTGTCATTCCACCAAGCATATATCTTGCCTGCAGCTCTGGCTCAAGTCGTAGTGCCATTCCTCTACCAGTAGCTCCTAGAGTCTGAAAGAAAGGATCTGTGCTTTGGAATCTCCTAAAGGTCTGTGACATATCTGCTATGGCATCTCTATCCATCTCAACCTCTGACGGAGTTCTCCAAACACCTGGAGTTACATCAGGAAGTTGTTCTGAAAAAGGAAGTTGGTCTTGCAACCCTGCAGGAATAGTTCCTTCTGCATCTTCATAAATATCCCCTAATGCATCCCTCCATAAAGTTGGATTTGTTCCTTCTACTGGTGTTAATATTCCTACTGCCATTACGGTTGCCTCCCTGTGGGCTGTAATTTAAAGCCCTGTCTTATCATCTTTTCTTCTTGGAACTTCTGTGCTTCGCTCTTTCTTTCCGTCCAGTTAAATCCTCTATCCTTCCACTCGTTAAAGAGTTTTCTTCCTATTACTGCACTTGTTCCGGGTACTGCGTTAGGGCCGGAAAGCATATTCATATCCTGACCCATATTCTCCATCATAAAGTTTCTTACGTTACTTCTCAACTGATTTTCACGCATTGTGTTAGCTCTTGAGCCGTAACCCCACTTAGCACTTTCTTTTCCTACTATCCACCCAACAACATCATTATAATCACTTATAATGGAATTTGCCAAATTCAAATTATCTTTTAATTCCTGCATGGAAACATTTTCCTCTACTCCCATTTTACTCAACTGCTGTACTATATCAGGATCTGCATTTATCATATTCTTGAAACCCTTATTATTAGATATAGAATCAAGAGCTGCACCCCACATGGCATTATTCCACGGTTTTACCTTACCTTTAGAAAAATCATTAAGATAGTTTATATAGGGTCTATTATATGAACCTATAGTTTTTTCTATATCGTACTGGCTTTTAAGTCTGGATTCCTCTCTGTCTGTTATTCTTTTTTCTGTTGCACCCAGAGATTTATACCACGCACTTTTATCTCTCCAGTAGTCTGACATCATATTCTTACCTGCGTTATAGGTACTGGCGTTCTTGGCAAATTCAGGGTCTAGCATATCAGGAAGGTCTGCCTTTACATCTTTTGCAGTAAACGTATCTTCATAATCCATAAACTCCACTTCTTCCGGGGGCATACTTGGAGCAGATACAGGAGCTGGTTCACCGTAATCTGCAAAGGTATCCTCTCCAAATCTATCTGTAACCCAGTCACGAATAGGCATATCAGCAGGATTATTGCCTACAGATCCCATCATGGCAAATGCAAATTGCTTATGTAGGTCTTCGTCATAGTCAGCCTGTCCTATCAAAGACAGTGCTTTACCTTTTATTCCCGACTTATATCCGGATGCCTCTACGTATCTTCTGTATAGATAATCGAGCCACTTGATATAGTCTTCGTCACTTACAGGTTGTTCGCCCGGCTGAGCTTGAACCTGAAGTTCTCTTATAAGGTCTTGTACTTTCTGTCTTCTGGAATCTGGCGTAGCCACACTAACCTCCCGGGCCGATAAGGCCCATACGTGCTAGTCTCTCTCCTTCTGATAATGCTCCCGGTCTTGGCGTACCGGGTGGAACCATAGGCCCCATAGGTGGTGTAGGTGCAGGTGGTGGAACACCTAATGCTGCATTAGGCATTACCTGTGGCGGTAATCCCGGGCCACCTTGCGGAGCCATCATCATTTCTGGAGGCACTCCCTGTGGCATCATACCCGGAGGCCCCATTGGTGGCTGCGGTGGTGGTGGTGGCATTGCTGCCTGCATCATCTGCATCTGTTGCTGTTGCATCTGCATTTGTTTTTCATTTACTATCTTCATAAGTTCACCGAAATAGAATCTGGCTAAGTCGGGTCTGCCACGATTTTCAAGGCTCTGAAGTATAGTCCATAGCTGTGCTTCCGGCAAAGCTCTTTCTGCAGCCTGTTCTTTTAGAGTATCTTCTATCTGGTCTGCATCCTGCATACCGAGTATCATATCTCTGATAAAGATATCAGGTAATAGCGGAGTCTCGCCTTCTCTGGCTATCTGAGCCTGACTGAACTTAGACATATCGTCCTGTGGTAATTGAGATACCATAGTTACTTCAGGATCTCCGCCACGTTTAACTATATCAGGAGTAATCTCCTGTGAAAAATATGTTCTGTCTTTACCCATACCGCTTACTTCTACAGCTTCAAAGCTACCTGATGCGTACTGTTCTGAAAGCATCATAAATATCTGTCTATACGCATTTTCCAATGCATCTATTCTAGGAGAAAGAACTGATTCTACTCCCTGCCTAAGTGTATTGATTGCATATCCTGATAGCTGAAAGTCAAGTTGACCGTATATCGAATAAGGTAAGGCTCCTCTTTGAATCTCTCCACTTAACTGCCCCATAAATGCTCCGGCTTCTTTTGCCATTTCAAGCATACCAAGAGGTTCTACCTCTTCTCCTTGAGCCAAAGATATCTCTGTTCCTTCCTTATATGGATCTTCGTCAAGTGTCTTCATTCCATCTCTGGATTTTACTTTAAGCCCCTGCTTTCTACTTCTAGCCGTAAGTTCCAGCATAGTGGAAAGCATGAAGTTATTATTCTCATAGTTATCTCTATTAGCTCTGAAAATACTTTCCCCAACGTCTGCTACAGCTTCACTTCCTATGACATCAGACTGTATAAGAGGATTTGCACCTACCATTCCCAAAAATACAGGCACTCCATTATGTCCATGCTTGGTTCTTTTCTTTAGAACCTTATCATCCATAACCACGTAGTTATCTTCTCTGTCATAGAAGTCGTATACATCTACACCTGCATCTACTCCATGGGCAGTAGTATCTATCTTTACACCGTACTGTTCTTTTATCTCAGTAGAAGTCTTTTTAATCTTATAGCAAGCCCAAGTAAGACCTGTAGATGATTCTCCCCAATAGGTATTAAGTGGATCCCAAGGGGTTATATCTATAGTTGTGGACTCATCTTCTTCTTTAACCAAAAGAACTCTGCCTGCATACCATCCCCTAATAGTTGTATACCATGCAAGCTGGTCACGTACTCTTGGAGTCATTCGCATACAAAGGTTGTCATCTGCTGCTCTTAAAGCACCGATAAGAAACCTTTCTTTATCGTTATTTATATCTCTTTGTTCTCTATCATTACCACCTGCGGGGATTCTTATTATAAGTTCTGCTGCAGTCAAGAATGTTATTATCTTATCTGCAAATACCTGTGGTTCATTACTGGTATAGGACTGATAACCGTCACCTGCATCGTAGGGTTCGAGTCTATAGAGCCTATGGTCTTTATCCATCCTATCCCGCATAGGGTAGGTTGAGTCGTGGTGGTCTTCTACAAGGTTAATTATCTCTGTAGGTTTTCTTTTTGCCATTATCTCCACCTTTTGACTTTGATTCTGTCCCTGCCTTCAATATAACCGTAGCCATATCTTTCGACAAGCCCATAAACCAA
>CEUI01014980.1_pt1 | contig 11577 bp, 9 predicted proteins | sample 531411 | NCBI WGS metagenome assembly CEUI01 (sample SAMEA2622841, study PRJEB7988) | marine metagenome | isolation source: saline water (ENVO:00002010), including
TTGACGAAATCGGTTCCAGAAAGCATTTTTAATTTACCTATCTACGTTGTTATTTAGTATAAATGAAAAAATATCGAAGATGACCCTGTGAAACATGCTCTTCTTCAAACTTCTTCACGTTATATTTATACTGGTTTGCAATGGCATATATTTTCTCTTTAGTCCAAGGATACCACTGGATTCCTTGTATGTCTGCTACGTCTGCCCAGTCATGTGGTATACCAGGATTCACCCTAAAGATTGCTTCTTTTCGGAATAAAACATGTATCAATGACATTTGATAATCAATATTTTCTTCGTCACCAAAGTTAATAGAACCTAAAGCAAGCACAATATCATATGATGGACATGGATAAAAATCTTCTAGAGATGTTTTTATATCAGCAGAATCATTATATGGATCTATACCAGTAAGTCTTTTTATTTTTCCTTTGAATCTATTATATCCACATCCAATATCTAAGACACTAGAAGGTGCTTGGTCATTAACATAATTGACCAACTGATAGCCAGAATGCTGAAGACGTTTAAAATTTTGGTCTTGCCAAACACCGCTAAAATAAGATTCCATTACAATTATATAAGCAAAAAGAAGTATCCCAAGAAGGTGATATTATCAAACTGTTACTAACAGCATAGTTTTTTATATATGCAGCATACTCCATATTACCTTCTTTATCCCAATTCATACCCATCTTATCTAATGTATGTCTTGTTGGTGCTACTATAATAGTAGGTTTACTAGACTTTCTAATAAAAGATCTAATAGCAAGATCATGTCTATGATTAGTATCTTTCATAAATTGTTCATTCTCTAATCTATGTTTACCTGGTTCCTCATCAGGATCATCAACCACCTGCCATGCAGTATATTTTGGATAATGTTTAGCAAATGTCATGGTAGATAACCACCTATCATCACAGTATTCTTTAGGTCTTAGTACAAAAACCATTTTATTATTAGGGAAGTTATTTTCTAACCATTCTAAATTATGCTTCTCTGCAAAGAAATGAGATTTGACAAAATAATTGTCATACTCATTGATATCAGTATATGGTCCTAAACATTGTTCTATAAAAGAATCTATAGTATGGTTTCTAAGATCGTCAAACCCTTCACCAAACTCCATACCAGGATCCCAAAAAGCACCCTTATGCTCTCTATATAAACGGTTATTACCATATGATTCCCAACGTCCTTCATAATCAGATTTATTTGCTTTGAATTTACTACAACACCTCAATAAATTATCCATTTTTGACCACCCAGAACCAGGCAATCCAATCATGAATATGAGTTGTTCATGCCTCAATTTTGAATAAATCATCGCAATTATAAAATACAAAAGGTGCATCAAACATAGGCACTTGTGACATAAAAAATTGATGTGTCATAATCAATTTCATATATTCTTCATGCCCTTCCTCATCCCACACATATCCTAATTTATTAATAAAACTTTTATTAGGTTGAATAATATAACACTCATTATCTCTTACAAATTCTCTTATCATCGTATCATGCTTAACAATCAAATTCCATAACTTTTCATAGTTTGTTTTATGATCATCAATAAAGGTAATATTCATCCATGCTTTATAATTTGGATAATGACCTGTAAATGTCATACCATTAGTCCAACCCTCAAAACATAATTCCTTTTCTCTTAGAACAAATATTAATTTATTATTAGGAAAATTAGTAGTTAACCATTCTAAATTTTTAGATTCTGCAAAGAAATGAGATCTAATCAAATAATTCTGATCGTTTATATTGTCAAATGGTTTCAAACATTCTTCTATGAATGTTTCTTTAGTGTAGTTTGCACCTATATCATCAAACCCATTACCAAATTCTCTCATAGGATCCCAGAAAGCACCCTTATGAAAGACTACACCACAATCTCCTTGTTTACCTCTCTCTTCTCTATCTGGTCTTCTATCAGATTTGTTTAGATTTAACTTAGCACAACAACCTAATAGTAAGGACAACTTTGCCCAACCACTACCAGGTACAGCGATATAAAAAATTAATTGTTCATCACGAACCATGATCTAAATTATTTTTTTGATCTCCTTGGTGGTGTTGCTTTTACAGGAGCAGGTTCTGGTACAGAAGCAGATTCAAATCCTCCTGCATCAGCAGGTGGTTGCTGCATAAGTTGAATCTGCGAACGCAGAACTAAAACTTGAGATTCAAGCTGTATGTTCTGTGCTTGCAGATTCGTTACTTTCTGTTGATAAACTTGTAATAGAGCATTCACTTCAGCAGTGTCCATAATGTCATAATTATAGTAGTGCTCTATTTAGTCATCAAAATGTTCCCCCATCAATCGTTATATTATCCAATGAACGAGTAGTTCCAGAACAAGAAATTACTTGTGATGTACCTGCACAATCATTCAAGTATAGAGATCCAATTTCAAAACCACCAGCAGTTGAATTAGTTAGAACTCCAGCACTTTCAGTAGCAACAGCAGAAACAACAAACCTTCCAGCACTATCATCCCAGTAGAATGCTGCTTTCTTAGCAGATCCACTGTAGTAGTTCATTACAATACCAACGTCCTTGTTAGTATCTGCACTTAGAGCACCACCATCGACTACCTGAAGATCAAGTAAAGTATCTTCTATAGTAGTGTTTACTGTGTTTACAGATGAAGTTGTACCATTGACAGTAAGGTTTCCACTAACTGTAAGGTTACTTGAAACTGTAGCAGCACCAGTAACAGCAAGAGTAGAACCATCAAATGTTAGATTGTTACTATCTTCAAGAGCACCAGCAGAACCTGCAATAACAACTCTGTTGTCTGTTAGGTCACTAACTGTAGCAGATGATAGAGTTGTCTCTCCACCAGTAAGTGTAGCACCACTATTAGATGTTATGTTGCCAGTTACAGCAAGGGTAGAACCGTTAAATGTAAGGTTACCACTGTCCTCTAGTTCTCCAGATGTACCAGCAATAACAACACGATTATCTGTAAGGTCAGAAATCTTAGCAGTAGAAGCAACTAGACCAGCACCACCAGAAATATTAGCACCACCGTTACCATCTATAATACCACCAACTGTAGTAATACCAGTTACATTGACAGCAGCAAATGTAGCACCACCAGAACCACCTAAAACAGCGTCAGAAATAGTTTCAAATGTTACCTTACGGTTTGTACCACCTGCACCGTCATCAACAATGAACAAGTCAGCGTCAGCAAGAGTAGTTGTTGCTGTACCACCGTCTATATCAAGAGTTGTGATTGGTGTAGTTCCTGCGGTTAATCCAGAACCAGATCCTGAGAAGGATGTGGCAGATAAAGCACCTGAACTTGAGTTGAATGTTAGATTAGTACCACTCTTTGCTCCAAGATTTCCACTTGCAGCAGTTGCAAATAGTGGAAAACACGTTGTATCTGATGATTCATCAGCAACTGTAATTGTTGTACCAACTGTTGCTGTTGCTGCATTACCACTTGTATCCTGAGTACCAGATGCATTGACACCTGGTAGGTTGATATTAGCAGTACCATCAAAACTTACACCACCTATAGTTCTAGCATTTTGAAGTGCAGTTGCCGTTCCTGCATTACCACTTGCATTACCAGTAACGTTACCAGTAAGGTTACCAATAACACCACCTGTTGCTGTTGTTACACCCGTTACAGTTAAATCAGAAGTAGTTTGTAAAGATCCAACACTAACAACATTACCAAGTGACTTGAATGCCACCATTTCAAGTTCATCACCTACAGTTGCACCTGATGCAAGAGTAACAGTGTTAGCATTTGTTTGAACGTAGTCAGTACCTGTAATCAAACGAGAACCGTTTAGATAACAGTCCATGAAGCCGTTTGTGTAACCAGCACTAAAGGTAAACGCTGTTTGACCTTGAGTAGCAGTTACGGTCTGAGATGTTGTAAAGGTTGTACCAGCAACACCAGTTAGTGCTATCTGTGCAACACCACTAGCTACTGAGAATGAATCAAGACCAGTACCAGTGAACTTGAATGCAGTAACAAGACCAGCATGTCCAGATGCTTGAATTGCACCTACTTGTGCTATAACACCACCATCAGAATTTCTTACATCACCTGCAGTAACTGTTCCACCACCAATATTAAGAGCACTTGCTGAAAGAACAGCAGAGTTATTGATCTTCAATACCTTACCCGAAGCAAGGTTAATGTTCTCAGAAGATCCCCAGTTGTCTCCAGTTGCTTCAAAGTTCCATGTTTTGTCTCCGTCTCCAGAGTCAACGGTTAAACCTGCTCCATTGGCAGCAGCGTCATCTGCAGCTCCAGTAGCAACTTGGAAGTTTTTGTCAGCAATAGTAACTGTAGTAGAATTGACTGTATTGGTTGTACCATTTACAGTTAAGTTTCCACTTATAATTGTGTTATCTGCAATAGTTGTAGTACCACCTGCAGAGTCTATTGTAAGGTTTCCTGATGATGTAGTAACAGTGTTTGCGTCAATTGATACATTATCAATAGCAGCAGCACCTGTAACTGTGAGTGTTGTACCATTAAATGTAAGATTACCAGAATCTTCAATCTCTCCAGCAGTACCTGCAAGTACAACTCTTCCAGATGTTAGATCAGATACTTTAGCAGAAGCAAGTGTTGCTGAATCAATAGAAGCAGCATCTATATTAGCAGTACCATCAATATATAAATCTTTGAACTCAAGACCAGATGCACCTAAGTCAACAGCATTATCTGTTGATGGTACAATATCACCATCAAATCTACCTGTTGGTGTAATAGTATCAGAAGTAGCATTACCTAAGTCTACGTTACCATTTGCAGCAAAAACTCCAGATACATTAACATTACCAGTAAATGTGGATATACCAGATACTTTTAAAGTTGAGGCATCTGCCTGGCTAACTGTACTGATACCAGTTACATTAATACTATTGAAGTTAGCACCTGCACCACCACCAAGGAAGTAATCCTTTAGAACTGAAGCAGTTACTTTTCTATTTGTACCATTAGCACCATCATCAATGACCATTAGGTCAGCATCTGCAACCGTAGTTGTTGCTGTACCACCATCAATATCAACTGCAGCAAGTGGAAGAGTTCCAGCAGTAGCACCAGCAACTGAACCGTTGAAAGAACCTGTTGCTAGAGTCAATCCAGCAGCAGCAAATGTTGAATGAGTAGATCCATCAATTGTAACTACTGCAGTTCCAGTACCACTGTCACTAACTGCAATGTTAGTGTTGGCTTGTGCAATAGTTGTTTGGTCAATTGCTGTAGTAGATGTGTTTGTAATTCTACCTTTAGCATCTACCGTAATGATAGGGATAGCTGTACTTGATCCAACTGTAGCTGCAGTTACTCCTGAGTCTGCTAGAGTAATTGCTCCACTATCACTAGCAGTAGCATCTCCAGATGCAGAAGACCAAATATATTTCTTTACCCTACTAGCAGCACTCTTTCTATTAGTACCACCAGCACCATCATCAACTATTATTAGGTCTGCATCAACTATGTCAGCACCTATATCTGTACCACCGTCTATATCTAATGTGCTAATTGCACTATTACCAGAACTACCTGGGTTAGTATCCCAAGTTAAATTACCACTACCATCAGATTTCAAAAATCCGTTGTTAGTTGCAGCAGCAGGTAATGTATAGACCTGATCAGATCCTATAGTAGCTGGTGCTTTTAGTGTTAGTTTATTTGATCCGTTATTGGTTCCTTCTACAAGGTTCACTCCAGAACCAGCTGTAGTAGTTTCTCTTGTCCAATATCTATGAGAACCAATAAGTTTGTTTGCACCTGTGGTGGAATCTATACCAACATAAAGGTCAAACTTATCTAATGTTAACGCAGGTTCACCTGCTTGCAGTCCAGGGAGGTTTCCAAAATTACCTCTCTTAAACTGAAGAATTGGGCTTGCCATTCGACTGTATTCTTCTTATGTTTATATCACAGACTCATCTTCGGTATATACCGCAAATGACTGTATATACAGTCGAGATTATTTATATTTAAAACGTTCCTGCGTCTAAATCTATCTTGTCGTCTAATGCTTGATCTAAGTAATCTACAGCAGCAGTTGATAGTCCAACACTAGATGCTTGAGCAACTGGAGTAACGTTAGCAGCAGCATTTACTACTTCATCAGGATCTACAAATTTATATGCATTTGATGCAGAATCATATACTAATACCCATCTGTCAGATTGACCTGATGTATTGACATCTTGTAAATTTGCTAGGTCACCCACGCCAGTACCTCCACCTGCTAAAAGAACTTTAAAATCATCAGTACTACCTGTAAGTCTTACTGAAAATGAACTATTACTACCTAGAGATACATTGTAAGACATTATGATACTGTTGGATTAACTAGGCATTGTCCAGTTATTACCTTTTCCTTCTTACCACTGACATCATTTGTAACTATAACATCGTAATTATATCTACCAGCAGTTACAATACCACTTTGAACATCTGTCAAAGATATAGTAATTGAACCTTGGGTTGGATACGCACCAAAAGTAACACCAAAACCTATTGATCCAGCAGAACCTGACCATTTTCTCATCTTTGCAGATAGAGATCTATTAGTTAGATTCAATGCTGAACCATCAGCGTTAGTAACATTGAACTGAGCTTCAAAATCAGTTCCCTGTTCAACTTGAATATTTACTGCTGGAACTGCCATGAACGTATATTACACTATGATTTATTTATTATTAGAGACTTTAGTAACTCTATCTCAGCCCTCAATCCATCTATCTCATCTTTTTGCTTCATACGAACTTGTTTATCGTTCATATATCTCTCATAAGCAGTAGCATCTGTGTTTACTATTGCCCTTGTGTTTAGATCTCTTTCTAAGGAAATATGATTTTCTACCTTTGCTCTTTTCTTTTTCATTTATATGAATATCCTTTAGATGTATCTAATTTTTCTATTTTACCTGGATTAGGTTCAAAAGATCTCCAAGTTTTAGGGTTATTCTTAAAATAAAGCTTCACTTCTGGTTCATTAAGATATTGTTTTTTTAATTTTTCTCGTCCTTTTATATCATCCATAATATCATTAGGATACCTATTACCACTTGGTAAACCATGAATCGGTGGTCCGTGATGACCATAAGACCATTTACCTGGTGTGGGTTCTTTACCCGATCCATAAGGTACAACAGGAATCTTTTTTATTTGTTCTGAGAATTGATTAAATGTTTTCATTAGGCTACTGCTATTGCTCTAAAGTCCAGTAATTCAGGATCTTCTGCTTGGTTAGAAGAAGAGAAATCAACTTTGATTTGGAATCCTGTGAACTGTGGTAAATCATCTACACTAAACTCATACTCTACAAACTGACCATCAAGACTTGCAGAAGTCTTCTTATCAGATTGTCCAGTATTGTTCTTAGTATTTATGACAAATCCAGCAGAATCTAAGTTTGGATAACCAGGGAACAATTCAAATATCTTATCAGTTTCTCCACCACCATCAACTCTTTGAAGTCTATAAAGAACTCTAACATCAGCAGCACCAGGTCTATCTGCTGCAAAGAGAACTTTCAGGCTAGTAGCAGGGTTCTCTAATTTAATTACCTTAGTTAGATATGATAGATCATGTGGATCATCAAGCGTATTTGATCTTCTATCAGTAATATAGTCAGTAACTGGTTTATTGATTCTAGAAGATCTAGTGTTTATAGAACTCTTGAATACATCAATTACTGGAGATACATTAGAATCAGCAGTTGCTATATTCAAATCTAAAGTAAATGATTTAGATCCAGGTAATGATAATACACCTGTTTGTCCTGTTTCATTATCACGAGAAGCAATCATTCTAGGTTCAGTAAACTTTGTAGGTTTATTGAGTGATATTGACTCATAACCCTTATCAACGAATGATGTTTCATTACCACCAATACTTGTAGCAGACAAAGTTCTTACAGTAGCATCTACAGTTGTACCTTCAGGTGAACTGAATGCTATAGCAGGATCAAGAACTTCAAATTGAATATTTGATGATGCAGAAGCTTTATCTCCACCACCATGCTTATCCTTAATAAATTGACCTGCACCAAGTTTTACATGATAACTATCAAGAGTTACTTTATCTTCAAAAGTATTTGTTACATCAACTAAATCATGAGACTTATTGATTCTTCTTAGAGATACACCAGATAATTCATACTTTTGAACAGGGTCATCTACCTGATGTGTTCTAGCAAATGAACCATCAACTGCTCTAGTAATAGTACCACTTAGTATATTAGTACCAACTGAAGTGTAGCTAATAATTTCATCTGAGATTAAAGCATATCCAGGATTTGCTCCACTAACTTGAGCACCCTCAAACCAGTTGAATCCTGTACTACTACCAACACTGATCGCACCAGTAGCACTTACTGCATATCCAACTGTTAGTTTTGTTGGAACACTATCACCACTTACACCAGCAATAGTTGTCTTATTATTAGCAGCATGTAATCCGTGATTTGGATGAGTTACTTTGAAATGAGTTCCATCATATTGATCATTATTTACTGTTACAGAAGAAGGAACAATAGGAGAAATTGTTACTCCATATCCAAGTGATGAATCATATCTCTGAATGAAGTTTGTAGTATCAAAATCTTGACCAGTTACATTAGTTAGAACCAATGCATTTACTCCAGTAGTAACACCAACTGTTAGAACTAAATCTTGTCCAAGACCTTTAGATCCAAGTGCAGCACTAATAGTATCACCAACTTGATATCCACTACCAGTTTGAACACCTTTTACTGTTGCTCCACTAATAGAATTTGAACCAACAGTAACAACACCAACAGCACCAGATCCTTTACCAGTTAGAGTAGTAAAGTTTACTGTACTGTATGTTCCATTTTCATAGTTAGTACCAGCATTTGTGATGGATAATGTATTTGCAGCAGTACCAAGATGAGATAACTTCTCAGCAACAAAACCACTTGCAGTTTTATTATCTTGCTTAATTTCTGTTCCAATATGAACAACAGAACCAGTAGTACCAAGTATAGAGGAATTCAATCCTACAGTTACTCTCTTAGAGAATACTTCGATTGGATTTTCTGGTAACTTATTTTTAGATCCATTTGTATTCAATTCAGGATTATACATCCTTACTGTACCAGTTTCAGTTGTAAACTCTGCTTTGTATGCGTTATACTTCAGATCTTCTAACTGAGATGGTGTCCATGTAGTACCATTCTGAGACTTGAATAATGAACCTTGAGTTGGTTGCTTAGATACAACTACTCTACCCAATTCTGGATTATCTGCAGTAGCAATATCTACTTCACCGATTTGACATATCCATGCTTGATAATCAGCATCAGCAGATCCAATAACCCAAGCATACTCACCTTTTGTAAGTAATACAGGATGTTCAAACTTAAAGTTTGTTGGATCAGTACCATCAGTAGATACATTTACTTGATCTGGGTTCAATATAGATCTAGCACCTTTTACTACTTTATTAGTTGGAATACCATTTTCAACAGATACAATACGAACATCAACAGGTAATGTTTCTGATTTTGTAAAGAAGAAGAAATCAACTGAAGTCAAGAAAATACCAGCATCCTCTTCAACAAAGAAACTCTGTGCTAATGGATCATCATCTTGAGGAGGTTGTACATGAACTCTTTCTATTATTGTAGTAGTTCTCTCAATAATCTCAGTATGATGAATAATAACTGGAGGTGGTATAACAGGAGGAGCAGGTTCTACTCTTTCTAAAGTAGTCTCTGTAATTTGGAATCCTTCTGAGAAGTGATCAGCACCTGTTCTTGTATAGTTTTGACCTATAATAAGATCTTGTGGTTTAACACTAGTAAGAGATGCTGTGTTTGTTCCATTCTGGAATGTATTTGGTGGAATATAATAGCAACCAAGTACAGCACCTAATTCATCACTAATCAACCTAACATTGTTTATTTCAGCTTCTGCACCACTAGTTTCACCAACCAATCTCATACCAGTAGATACAAATCCAAAGAAATTAGCATCAGATTTCTGATTCAAACTAGCAACGTCTACATTAAGAACACTTGTAGTCTCAGTATATGCTGATGATAATCCTACCGAAGAATTATATGGGTTACTTGGGAATGTTATTGTTGGATTATTAAAAGGACCATCTTTATGATTTGGAGTTGCTAAACGGAATCTAATATCAATACCTTGACTACCAGACTGATTAGATACTGCCAATCCACGAACTGCTTCACCAATTTGGAATGCACCCTGTATAGGTGTTACTTCCAATAGTTTGGGTACTGTACGAACAGTATTCTCAATCATATCATCACCAGACCAATAACTGAATAAGTTTGTACCTGGCTTCAAACGAGTAGCAGTGAATTGAACATTCTGCTCTCTCATCAAAGGAATAGGTTCTGTCTCAGAAATTACATCATTATGGAAACCTATGCCACCATCTTCAACTCTATATTGTCTATCAACATATACATCAGAATCAGGATTGAGTGACATAACACCACCCCAGTCTCTGAAAGCATATGGGTTTACACTCTCAACTCTAGTTGCGAATGGTTGATTTCTTTCAAGAATTTCAGTATATTTTAGAGTGACTACATCACCACTCTTTTGTATATTTGGTGATCCTAAATCTGTAGCATACCTTGGATCAACTGTTGGATCAGGAGCACCATCAATACCTGCAACAGTATTAGATCCTAAAAGAAGATCAATACTATCAGTATACTTTCTGGCTACTAATTTACCATCATCAATATCATACTTAAGTGAATCTGTTGTCTTATCAGCAACACTAAAATTATCAAATGGATCAACAACAAATCCATTCTTAAATCTATCAAGACCTGTATCTGGATCTGTAATAACAAGACTATCTGTCTTTGCTTCTAATAATGATAATGAAGTATATTCTTCAAGGTTCTCAATACGATCCTCAAGTTTACCAATATCCTTCATCGTATAACGCTTATTAGCACGGAAGGTAATAGTTACATCCTTCTTAGCATCATAAACATATGGTTTATACTCAACTCTTGCTAATTCAAATGATCCAGAAACACGATCTGGTTCAACAGGTCTTTCAGCAGGTGTACCATTCTTAAGTGAGAAAGTACCATCTGGGTTTACATAAAGTCTATCAATTCTACCAAGATAATGATTATAATCAAATTGAACATTTTCATCAGATACTAATACATTTGGTAATGTCTGTCCACCACCACTGAAATCTCTTGAATCAAATTCAAATGGAGATCTAGTTCCAGAATATGCAGAAACTCTAGGTCTAGTATCAATAACATCAGTATTCCTTACATTTTCATAAGCAGGAACACTACTATACACTTCTTGAGTGTAACTACTTGCAGTTATTAGATCACCTGAATCCTGTGAGTTTATCACAAAATGATCAAAATAAATCTTCAACTGACCTTGTGGTTCTGGGAAGTTTGGTTTTCTTACAAGTCTACCAAAGTCATAATATTCAGCTCTTTGTCCACTATCAACCGTATAATTCTTTCTAATATTAGGATCACCAGAAACTACAGCTGATAAATTAGCACTAACTCCACTTTC
>CEUI01145572.1_pt1 | contig 11575 bp, 5 predicted proteins | sample 531411 | NCBI WGS metagenome assembly CEUI01 (sample SAMEA2622841, study PRJEB7988) | marine metagenome | isolation source: saline water (ENVO:00002010), including
CCTACTTATGCTCAGAAAAACCTATCATTATACAATAGTGAGATATTACCTATTTTAGAAGATAAGTTTAAATACATTGCCGATAAAGAAGAAAGAGACCAATTCAAAATACTTGAAGAGAGGTTACAACAGATAGATCTCACAGGAGAAACTGAGGAGACTATTGTCCCTAAATTGAATCACTTATTGGGAGAATATGGCTTTAAGTTTGAGCAAGCAGCTATAGGTAGTGATGCTGTTAAAATAACAGCTCCTAAATTAGACCGAGATGGTAATTTAATAGAAAAGGTAGTTAATTTTGATTCACTGTTCCAGAAATTTATAGGAGGAGCTGTTGTTGACGAAGTTGCTTTTGATAGAGATCCTTATGAAAAAGAAATAGCTGACTTCGTAAAGGAAAACAGAGATATATCTATTCGTATTGAGCAAGATAAAAAGAAAATAATTAATGAAAAAGAACTAAAACAAGTTACTGAAGACTTCAACATTGAAGCTAAGGAATATATACGATTAGACAATCTCTTACAGGAAGAGGCTGCTGTTCTTACAAAAGAAGCGGATACGTATAAAAAAGGTGTTCCTGGATATGAGGATTATTTGAAGCGAAAAAGAGAACACGATGTTAAAACAAAAGATTTATTATCTCTAAAAGAGAACTTGGTCGCAAAGGGCAAAGAGTATGATGCTATGGTTGGAGAATACCATCTTATGAGGCGTGAAGGTGGTAACTTTTTTGGACAAATATTGGATATGCCAAAAAGGGGGATAAGTGGGGTATTGGGCTATATTGCTGATTTTGCCCTTACTCAAGCAGGATATACTCATCCTCTCTTGGCTTATTTACCTAGCGAGGATAAAGAAAAATTTATAAAAGAAATAAAATATGGTAAAGAGGAAAAGTATGTTAATCCTTTCTCAAAGGTAGCTACTCAAGAATCTAGGGACACAGATGAGGGTGCTGTTGAGTTTGTAGAAGACATTGGGTTTAAAATTTTCGGAAGGTCATCTACAGAGGAATATTTAGAGGATTACCAACAAGCCGACCTATTTAGTGCAAAGGGAGTAGGAAATGTATTCTTTTCAGTATTAGAATTTTTGCCTGCTGCTGCTGCTGGATTAGCAGGAACAATAGCTCTTTCAGCTCAATATGTTAACAAAGAGATGAGAGATAGTGCTGAATTTGATGACGTTCCTGAGTGGGAACGAATGGGAGTATCCTTGGCAATAGGTAGTGTTATAGGGGCATTAGAAAACTTTGGTTTTAAGAATATAATGCAATCTAAAGTTCTAAGTGGACCTGTATCATTTATTGCTACTAAAGTTCTACAGAGAAATCCTGCCACAATGAAAACCTTCAATGAATACGTTCAACAAGAAGTAAAATCACTAATGGGTAAGGGCGCACTAAAAATATTAGCTGGTGGTGCTGTTGAGTTTGAGACTGGAGCTTTGCAGGAAATTGCAGACATTAGTCTTAAATCTATGTATAATGAGATGAAAGGATCTGACTTGTTTGAAACTCCAGAAACCACTGAAGAAATTTTTAAGCAGATTTTAATGGGTGGTATTGCTGAGGCTATGGGTGGTATGATGATGGCTACACCAAAGGCAATGACATACGCTCTTGGAACAGATGACTTGTCTGATATTGATGACAAGACCTTCAATATGTTTAAGGAGATGTCTAAAGACCCTAAGTATTTGGACTTTGTGACAACAAAACTACAACAGCAAGTAGTAAACCAGGAGATAACGAAGGATGAGATGAAGAAGATATTAACCGACTACAATCGGTTAAATGGGGCAATGCAGAAGATGCCCGATGGTATAGCACCAAAATACCAAAAGAATCTATTGAGTCTTTTTATGCAGCATCAGAAGCTCAAGGACAATATGAAGAACACTGATGATGTGTTCAACAAGGAGGATAAAAAGAAGTTAGCACAGATAGAGAATCGTATAGATGCGGTATTAAAAGAAAACAAGGTAGAGAAAGAAGTAGATGAGGTTTTAAACACCCCTGCTGAGGAGAGCAAAGTATTCTACGCTGAGAAGCTTGAGGATATCCCTGAGCAGCACCGAGACAAGGCAGAGAAGGTAGAAGACGATGACACTGAGATAAGCTTCAGAACCAACCGTTTTGGGCTTCCTATTGGGAAGGTGAAGAGTACAAAGGTAGGTGAGTACTACAAGTATACTTTAGATGGGGCGGAGATTGAGCAGACTATAGAAGAGAACACAGAGGAGGTTGTTGAGGAAGCTCAAGAAGAAACTAAGAGAGCTAGTAATTTAAAGAGCGCAGGACAAGCTGCTGCAAAAAAGTGGAATATAGAGAAAAGAAAGAAAGGAAAGAAAGATCCTGAAGAAAGAACTGTTGGCAATGCAATTGGCGCAAAGGTTACTATGAATGGGGAACGAGGTGTTATAAAAGAAGACCCTTTAAACCCTAACACTATAATTTTTGAAAGTTTGGAATTAGAGGAAGACATATCTCCTTTACAAAAAGAAGTAGAAACTTTATCAAAAACAGTAGAAGATATAGAAGAGGGGGCATTAAAACAACGAATTCAAGGGCAATTGGATTCAAAAAAAGAAGAGCTTGATAGAAGGAAAAAACGTAAGCGTAAGGTTATAGAAATAGGCAATATTCAAGAGGTGATGCTAAAACCTTTGTCAGAGTTTGAAATAAAAGAAGATAGAGAAATAAGTGGGAGGTTCTTCAGTTCAGAAGAAGGTGACTTTAAAGTTGTCAAACAATCTAAAGGTAAAAAAGGAGAGCTTTTTATTGTTCTTGAAGATATGAATTTTCAAAAGAAAAAGGATAGTGTAAATGAAAGGCTAAGAAAAGGTGAGATAACAAAAAAAGAAGCATTAAATGAAATTAAAGAATTAGAAAAAAATAAAACTAAAAAATACACAGGAGACAAGGCGTTTGATATATTAAAAAAATCACGAGAAAGAGGAAAAAAGCAAGACCCTTATGGATACTTTAGAGACAAGACTCCACGAGGGACTGCTAGAACTGTACCTGAGAAGGTTTCTGTCATCATGGGAGACTCTACTGTTCCCAAAGAAAAATATAAGCAATATGAGCGTATTGTTGACATGGCTATAAAGGCTATGAATGCGCTTAGTAAAGCGTTGCCTAATGTTAGGATTTTATTACACGCAAATTCAGATACATTTACAGAGGAAACAAAAAAGAAAAATGTACGAGGGTTGTTTGACCCCAAAACAAACATCATACATATAAACTTACCCAAGGCTAATTTAAGGACTGTGGGTCACGAGGTGCTTCATGCTATTCTTGTGAATAGATTGAAGACTGACAAAAAAGTTGGTGCTGTTGTTGATGAGATGATTACGTCAATTAAAAAGGCAGTAAATCCAAAGGTAGCAAAAGAGCTGGAAGCGTTTACCAAAAGATATAAGGGTAAGATTAAAAACGAGGAGTACATTGCTGAGTTGTTTGGTATATTGTCAGAGAGAGCCAATTCATTATCTCCGAAGGCTAAGAACATTATAGCAGAGTTTATACAGAAATTGCGTGAGCTGTTCAACCTTCCTTCTGAGGCAAGTGTTTCAGACCAGGAGGTGGTTGACTTTTTGAACACTCTTGCTCTTCGGGTCGGTCAAGGTCAGGTCATAGAAGAAGAGGCTTTGTCACTGTTAGAAGATGTAGACAAAAAGGTTACAGCTAAGAAGAGGAAGCAGAAGGGGGACAGTGTACAAGATACAATTGATAAGCTAGAAGACCAAGTGATATCTGACTATATGAATGAGTTTAATATATCAGAAGAGGAAGCGATGACAAAATATCTTACTGAACCTTTGCCTAAAAAATATAATGAATTAAAGTCTTTGATGTCTGAAAGGGATAAAGTTGAAAGTAAGTTAGAGAAAAGATATGTTGACCTTATTAATAAATCTATTAACAGATTAAATATTTCTCCTGAAACAAAAAACTCCATAAAAGAATCTTTATTTATATTAAATGATAAATTACAATTAGGTGTAACTTTTGATCAAATATTAAGTTTTTTATCAGATAAAAAATCTACACAAAAACTATTTGATGTAATCGCTAAAAATGAACTTGAAGCTCAAGGGTTAGATTATGATGGGGTAATGGGACTCGATAGTGGTTGGAGCAATAAAAAGAAGAAGGAGTACAAGAGGTCTGTTGCAAAAAAAGTTGCACAATTAAAAAATAATATATCAAAAGGATTAACAGAAGAAGCAGACACCCCCACAATCAGAGAGCAGAAGGCCTTACCTCCCAAGATTCAGAAGCTCAAAGATGAAGGGATGCTGGAGGGGATATATGACTTTCTGCAAGCTGGTGAGATGGAGCTTGCCGAGCAGGTATTAAAGGGAGCAGGGTTGACTTTTGAAGAGTTCCAAGATGGTGTGTTTAATGACTTGTTGCAAAAACTAGAATCAAAAGACAATAAATATGCAGAGATTTTAAGAAACTATTTTGACGAAACACCAGAAGCTGTAGATATTTATCTAAGATCTTTTGAACGTACTGACCCTAAAACAGGAGAGCCAACAACAGTAAGGACGGATGATGGATATCCGTTAGCACGAATAGAAGGAGGTCAATATATAAATGGAGATTTTGTTTTTGATAAATTTGAAGACTTTACAGATGATGCTTTGGGGTTTGGGGCTACAGAACTTTCTATAGAAGAAGAAGCTGAATTAAGAGGTAGAGAAGAATTTAAAGAACAAGAACAAGAGCTTAAAGACAACCCAGATGCGTACAAAAGAGAGCAGAAGGGGGAGTTACTTGCACCAAATGGCAAGCCAAGTAATCTTACTCCTGAGCAATACAAAGCAGTTAGAACTCCTAAGTTTAAAAAGTGGTTCGGAGATTGGGAGACTGACCCTGAGAACTCAAGTAAGGTGGTTGACGAGAATGGTGAGCCACTTGTTGTGTATCATGGAACTCAAAAAGACGGAATTAATGTTTTTGACATACGGATTGCTGAAGAAAAAAGAGAGAAAAGAGAGATGGAGAGAATGAGTTCGGCAGGATTCTTTTTCACCGACACTTTTGAGACGGCAAAAGCATACTCCGTAAATGATGGTAAGTTTGGCGATATAATAGAGGTTTTTTTAGATGTTAAAAACCCTAGTTATGATGCACAAAATTTACAGACATTAAATCAGGCATATTTAGATTTTTATACAGAAGAAGGTTTTGATGGAGGAGTAATGCCCGAAACTATCAACGGTAAAGAATACATAGCCTTTGAAGCTAACCAAATAAAACTTGCCGATGGCAGCAATGTAACTTTTGACCCTACTACCCCTGACATTAGGAAGCAGAAGGGGGACAACATACAAGAGTTTATAAATGAATTAAATTCTCAAGGGTATACCAATTCAGAGATTAAGCAATTTCTTATAGATGAAATGGGATACACCAAAGCTGAAGCTGAAGCTCTGTTCCCTAAGACAAAGACACCACCAGTAACTAAGAAGAAGACTAAGAAGAAGACTCCTGTTAAAAAGAAATCTAAGAAGAAGGCTATTAGCCAGAAAGCCAAGTATGCTCAAGAAAGGAAAGAGGCTAAGAGCAATAGAACTAAAGCCAAAAAAGCTCTACCTAAAAAATTTGGTATATCAAAGCGGTCATTTTTTGATTCAATTCAAAAAATACTTAGTGTTAATGTTGATATGTTACCAAATGAGTTGTTAGAGAAATATAATAATGTTATAAAGAATTTTGCTGTATGGAAAAAAATCCCTCGTTTAGATTTAAGTGAAGTAGCAGGGATGATAAAAGAAACCGAAGAGTTATTAGCAGAAATACAAGATGTATTAAAGAACCAAATTGAAAAAGTTCGCAAGCCAAAAGATAAGAAGAAAGCTGCGGAGCTTAAAGAAAAAAATATTCAAGAAATATTAAAGAAAAAAAAGAACATAAACAATACTCTTGAAAATAAATACGAAAAAGCACTAGCTGATGTTTTGCTATCTGTTACCAAAGCTGAATTAGAACTAATGAGTGATGAGAATGTAGCTGACCTGAATGCTTTATTAGACCAAATAGAAGATGGTGTAATGTCTACTTATTATGCAGGTAAATTACAAGTAGTTATAGAAGGAAAGATTAGAGGTGGCAACGTATTGCTTTCAAAAGTAAATATGCAGCAATTCAAAGACTTTTTAATCAATGGTGTAGGTAGGGCTTTTTCAAAACTTAAATCTTTAATCACAAAAAAAGTACCTCTGCATGAATTGATTAGATCTAATTTGTTAGGGTCTATAGATAATATATTAGGAAACTATAATGCTAAAGATATATATAACAAAACATTTGGTAAGCTTGAAACACCGCATGAACAATATACCAATGAAATGGATGTAATTAGCACTAAATTACAGAAGTTTAATGAGTTAATTTCTGGTGGTAAAATATTTAAAAAACTAACAAATAAACAGGTTTTATCTAGGGCTAAAGTTATGGCGAGTCTACTTCAAGATGAGTATTTAGCTAACTCTGTTGTTAAAACAGATAGTAAAGGGAATATTGAAAGAGATGAAAATGGCAATCCAAGAATGATAAGCCCTAAAGGCGTGGCTTCTGCTGTCTCTTATATTGATGGAACTATTGAAAAACTAAAAAAAGGAGATACAGTTGATGCAGAGCAAATCAAGATACTAAGAGAGTTAAAAAAAGAAATAGTAAAGAATGGAAAGATTGTTATAACTCTAACCAAAAAAGAACAGGCAGCTAAAAAAATAATAAAAGAGATAAACGAGGGTCTGACTGAAAAAATGAGGTATGCATCTGCATTAAGGGGTAAGAAGCCAACGATATATTTAGACTATGTTCATCACTCGGCTGTAACAACAACTGAAGAAGATATGATGAAAACTCAAATGGAAATGTTTGAGGTAGGTGAAAAACAAGGAAGGGTGTCTACTGAGGCAGGAACAGGATACGAAAGAACAGATAATAAAGCCATCTCTTTTGACCCTGCTTTTTCGGCTTATATGGGAGCAAAACAAACTCTTTTAGATTTCCATATGAGTCAACCTATAAAAGAAGTTAGAGCAAGTATACAAGCTCTTGAGAATTCTACAGAAGACTCACAATCAGATGCTGGCACTCAATTGATGAAGGCATTTAATGAAGCTTTAGAAATTGTACTGTCAAGAAATCTTAACTATACAGGTTTTGGGAGGAAGTTCGCTAATGGTCTACGAAAGTCAGCATATTATGCTATGTTAGCTTCCGTTCCTAGAGCAGGAGCAGAGTTAGTTACAAACTTAGATTACGCTCTTATTTCTGATCCAGTTGGTTTTACTAAAGGAGCTACACAGTATTTTTATTTAAGTAAAGGAATGGAGGGAGCTAAACTAATGTATCAAGTAAAAAGTGCAGTGACATCTAAAAACTATAGCACAGAAGCTCTTTCGGGTAGACACGCTCAAGCAAGTATTTTAAGTAAAACCTCTTTTGATCCTAGTCAGCCAACTGGGAAAGCAAAAGAAATTTATGAATTTATAAAACAAAATACAGTAGCAATTCCGTTTTTAAAAACAACCGCAAACACGATTGCTGAAAAATTAATAGCTACTCCTGATAAAGCTCTTGCTCGCCCTTTGTGGTTTGGAAGGTTTTTCTCAGAGCTTGAGTCTTTAACAGATAGAAAGTTTTCAAAGAAAGAAATATTAGAAATGGCTAATGGTGATTCTAAGCTTTTAACTACTTATAAAAAAGAAATAGAATTGGCAAGACGAAAAGCTGATGAAGCAAACGTGAGAATGTCTTCATCTGCAAACCCATTTAATGTTAGGCTGAAAGACCAAGTCCGTTACACAGGGAAAGATGCAGGTGGATTTAAAAACACATGGAGAGTTGTAAATACATTTATGACTAACTTTATAAAGAATGAAAATAACACCGTAAAAGAAGGTATAATAGCTTTGATACATTCAGGAGAAATATCAAGAGCAGAAGGGGCAGCACTTATTATTGCTGCAACGACAAGAATGGCTGGATATGTAGTACTGTATACCATGACAAAGAATATGTTCTACCCATTATTCCAACCTATTGTAGATAATTTATTTGGATTTGGAGATGATGATGATGATAAAGATGAAAAAATTGATTGGGAAGAAATGCAACAATTGGCAACCAGGCAACTTGCTGGGTCGATAGCTCAAATATTTACTAGAGGATCATTAGGTAATATTCCTTATCTACCTATATCTTGGGGTACTGAAGAAATAAATAATCAATACCTTTCCTCGCTAAGGGGTGAAGACCCCTATGATGGATTCAAACACGCACTTGTGTTTTCAATGGTATCTTTGGAAGATATTAAAAAGAAAAGCTTATATAGTAATTTAGCTAGTATGACTGGACCTGCTTCTGTTTACTTGAAATCCTTAGAAAAAACTTATCACGCAGCGCAAATGGCTTCAACTGCAAAAAAACAAAAGACTAGAGATTATTATAAAAAATATCTATTGTCAAGAACCATAATGGATATAGCAACAGCTTTTGATTTTTTACCATTTTATAAAGACATTAGAAAAATGGTTGATGATGGTTTGTGGAAATTTAAACAACAAAACAATAAAAAGAAAGGCATGACTCTTACAAAAGCTCAGAAAAAGAAATATATGCCAGAACTATATAAAATGGAAGAAGAAATGGATAAGATGTATAAAAATACAGATTTGTATAAGATGCAGAAAAAAATGAAGGCAGACCAAAAAATGATGAAGGAGCAAATGTTAAAACAACTGTACAAATAACCTATGTCAAGGAAAACAATGACATACTACAAGTCAGCTAAAGGTAGGAAGAGCTACAAGAAGAAGCTCAAGGCTGACGTTGAGCGTAGTACAAGTAAAGCTGGATTAAAAAAGAGAGCAGAGCTTAAACGCATCCGCAGGAAAGCTGAGAAGGAAGGCAAGGATATTGAGGGCAAGGACTATGACCATGCAACAGGAAGGTTTGTAAAGCCATCCAAGAACAGGGGTCGCAAGGGAGAGGGTGGAAGAAAGTCTAAGAGATAAACTTCGTGAACCTAGCTATCTGTCCTTCAAAAGGGTGATGTACAAAAGCTTCCATAGCACGAGGTGAATGATATCCATACTTATGGTGGTATGAGTCTGCTGCGCTAATAGATCTTAGGTACTGTACTTGAACTTTATCTTTTATCTCTTTAGTGTTGCCACGTATTATTGTTACGTCACCATAGTCTTTACCTATTACCCTATGGTTTTGTTTTCTGATGTGGTGGTGGAAATGTCCTAAATACCAATAACCAAATTTTGAGTTACTCCAAGCAGATTTTGCTTCTTGTTTCATTAGGTCTACCAAAACATTATCCTTTGCTCCATCTGCGTGGCTAAACCCTAAAAGATTATTCTCATAGTGTACATATTTCCTATGTGCAGGAGAGCAATTGAATTTAATATTTTTATGGCCTTGATAATAGGCTTCTAATGCCTTTGAAAAGAACCATCCACTATAGTAGTCGTGGTTGCTCATACAGTGAACGTACATAACGTCAGCGACCTCTAAGAGCCTATTGATTGCTGCTATATAAGATGTAAATGCCATATTGAATATATCATACCACATCCCATCAACATCCTGTGGAGTCCCTTTAGTTGTTTTGTTAAACATATCAGTATGTAGAACGTCATTACCGCCTACAATAATAATCTTTTCAATGGAGTAATTCTCTGCATATTTAATCAGTCCATTTATCCCTTCAAAGAAATTATCTCGTGCTATATCTAGGGTGTACTCTTCACCAGTCTCATAAGCTCTTGCGAGTTTACCAAAGTGTGCATCGGTAGGTGATATACAATAGAGGAATTTTTCTTTCTGTGGTTGGCGAGTTATTGTTTTAAATGTAGGGGCTTCGGAGGTAATTGATTGTATTAATGTTTCGGTGAGTTTGTTAAAATCTTCTTTATTTTTTTTGGCAAATATAGAATAATTTTTACCTTTATACCAATAGTGACTAACATCTTTGGGACTGATCCCATTTGATAATGCTTCTTGAATCATACCCTCTTTGGTTTGCATCCACGCTTCAAACTCATCCTCACTAAAATTTGTGCGAAAAAAACTGGCATATTTGGGGGTAAACCATCGAGGCATTCGAGGTCTATTTTGTCTACTCATATAGATTCTTTTATTTCTTCCAGGGATTTTATAAGTTTGTTTATATCCTTAATTGTGTCAGAGTATTCTTTGTCAACTAGATTTTCAGATATATTATCTAGTAGATCATAAAGCTCATCCATCGTATAGTTAATATACTTTAGTCGCTCTCTCTCATAAGCTGTTATTTTTTTTTTCACCTGGTCGGTTTAAAATTGTTTTCTCAAGCAAGATATAATCTAAATAATCATCTGCGCTTATCTCTCGGATATCAAGAAAGAATGGGTGTTTACCTTTTTCTTTTAACACACCTATTTCAAAGAACTTTTGATCAGGGTCATTAGAAACTCCTCCAAAAATCTGTATTTTATTTTCTATGTCACTAATCGTTTTACATAGACTATTCATTTGTTTCAGTATATCATCTACATAATCTGAACCAATAAATTGTAGGTCTTCAAAAAAAGTTTCCTCTATCTCAAAGACTGTATCATCCTCTGTATACTTCAGTTCTAAAGCCATGTTTATTAAGTTCTTTAAGCCTATGTTGTTGAAGCTTAGATAGTTTGCCATTCTTTGTTTTTATTTCACTAAATAAGATGCAATCGTCTTTCAATGCAACTAGGTCTGGTATTCCATTCTTATTTGTCTGAATCAATTTAATGACATAGAACCCTTCTTTTTCCAGTTGCTTAATTCTCTTGGCTTGTATTTTTTGTTCTGTCATCCCTACAAATTTAATAAATCTTTGCGAAAATGGTTTAAGGTGTAACTCTTCTTTTTTGAAACAGCAGCGTATATCTTATCCTCTATGCCATCTTTAGAGAAGATCCAGTATATCTCATTCTCCAATCTCTCCTTAGTTGTCATCCTGTCTCTGCTCTGCCAATATGATGTAGCACTGAAGTCTATGTTGTAGTAAACCAAGTACTTAGCCTCCTTCAGACTTATGCCCTCTCGCCCTGAGACTATCTGCAATGCAATTGACTTGTCAGTAGTTTTAAACTCCTCAAGCTCTGTGGTTAGCTCATCTTTGAACACATCCTTCAATGCGTTAAGTTCTTCTTTGAACTTATAGAATATACCAATCTTCTTATCTTTGAAATGGTTTTTAATAAAGATTGCCTTGCTATGGTCCAACACTGTTGACGATCCATCCTCAAACTTAACTGTGCCTGAGTACATCTGATGCAGTTTTTGCATTAGCTTCACAGGGGTGTCAGCCAAGACCACGTTTTGGTCAAGTTCCAAAACCCTATCATCTTTTAACGTCTTTGCGTGTTCATAGGTTTCATTATCCATCGGAACGTGTAGTACGTGTTCCTTTATTGTGGATGTAAATCCAGCTTCTTTTTGTGAATAAGTTATCGTGTGCTGTGATAACTTATTCACTATGTCCATTTTACCATTACTGTAGTCATT
>CEUI01027447.1_pt1 | contig 11574 bp, 20 predicted proteins | sample 531411 | NCBI WGS metagenome assembly CEUI01 (sample SAMEA2622841, study PRJEB7988) | marine metagenome | isolation source: saline water (ENVO:00002010), including
ATTAAACTTGAAATATTAGAGGGTAAGAATTTATCATGGGGAAGTCCGACACTAAGCATGGAGTAAGCAAAGCTAATGTCTATGCTAAATCTTTACAAGATAGCAAGTACAGACAACGTATTGTTCTTGACAAGAAAAAGTACAATCGCAACAAGCAAGAGTGGAAAAATGAAAGCTGATATAGTAGAAGATAGAATTTTAACAGAGTTAAAACTTCTTGAAGAAGAAAACCAGCATCCAGCGGAGCTTGCATTTTCTGGATTATGTGTTATAATGGATTATACAATGCGTCAAGCACCTTCCATGTTACATGGAGCGCACTTAATTAGTGCCTGTTTTAATCGCACATTAACAGGTAAAGTTGAAGAGTTGTTAGACAAGGAGAAGTAAAATGCAAACACCAGAGTTTAAAAATGTTGATGAGGTTCAGGAATTTATAAACACAAGTAATGATGCTTGGTGTCTACCAATGGTAAGGGAGTATATGGATATGTGCAACGTGTCCTTAGAGGACATGGAAAAAGATGAAGCCTACATTGAGGAACTCAATGGCTGGATTCAAAATGAAATGGAGGATCTTGGTGCAGGGTACGAAGAGTACACAAACTATGAATAAAACCCAAGCACTTGAAGAAGCACTAGAAATTTTAAGCGTTCTGCGTTTAACTGGTGTTGTAAATTTATATGACAAGGATAATCTTTTAAGATGTATGGGTCATATAAATAAAATGTTAGAAGATTTAAAGGAAAATGAAAATGTTTGATCATGATAAACTTAATTTTGAAGTGGAAAAATTTCCTCTTCAAGTAATAAATGAAAGCGTTGATGGCACTACGTTCTGTGAAGAGGTAGCGTCCGATATTGGTGTGGGTTTAAGGCGTAAGGATACAAGAGAACCTATTGCTATTGTCTCCAATAGCTATGAACCTGTGCAATATCTGGAGATTGTAGAAAATATAGAGCAAGCATTAACTATTGCTGGCCTAGATTTTACTGATGCTAACTTTATTACAGATGTTTACGATAGTGGTTCAAGAATGGAACTTAGAGCTACGTTCCCTGCCCATGAACAGGACATAGATGGCACTGGCTCTGTTATACCACAGTTTGTATTTAGAACCAGCCATAACAGGACATGGGCAAACAACGGTATGATGGGATTATTCCGACAGTTCTGTTTCAATACATTGGTTAATGGTAATAAACTTTCCTATGTGTATGGCAGACATACCAGAAACTTTAGTCCTGTTTCTTTCGGTGCAAAGATCAGAGCTGCTTCCGAGTACATATCAGGGAAGGGACTGCAAGAGATGAAGATGTGGTATAATACATCTTTAGATCGTGAAGATGCGGTCAAACTATTTAGCAAAACATTAGCAAAGCGTACTGATAATATCACACGTAAGAAAGTAGCTAATAAAAATGTGCTGTCAAATCTGATGAAAACATTTGATGAAGAGAACCGACACGTACACGGTAAAGGTTTATATGAAAAGTATGGTACGCAGATGAAAGGTTCCCTGTGGACTGCATATCAGGCCGCTACATCATGGTCAACTCATGTTAATGACAGCAAGAGAGAGAGCAAACTTCATATGAAGAAAGTTAATCGTGAGGATGCGGTTCGTAAAATGCTTGCTTCAACATACTGGAAAGAGCTTGAGGCGGCATGTTAGTTGATAAACAACTAGAGACATCATTAACACACCTCATAGAAGAGATTGGGGAAGTGACGCAAGTGTGTGCAAAAATACTGCGTCACGATCTCATTGATAATGATGCAAACAAACAAGATACTTTAGATAGAATAATCTTATTAGAAAAAAAGATGCAGAATGTAAATGATCAAATGGAAAAAAGCAAACTGTATCTTAGGTATCTTCAACTAATGTTAGTACGTTAAAGGAGTTTTAAAATGAAAGAAGATTTTTTTGAGTGGCTGTTTGATGCTTTAAACATTGATGTTAATGGAACATCTAAAGATCACAGTCGTAAGAATGTTAATCGCTATACAAGGGCTGGTAAAAATGGTAAAGTTATTATCTGTCCTATATGTGGTGAACCAGAATTAGTGCATAACTTTTCATGGACATCTATGACATGCCCATCATGTCGTGAAAGCTCTTATAAATATGATTGGTTGATAGACTAGCGGTTACATCATGTCGTACATAATTATTCAACATGGCGGTACAGAAAATTTTGATTTTGTAGATGCTTTAACTAATGATCAAGGAACATCTTTGATAAAGTTTAAATCAGAAAAAGAAGCAGAAAATTTTTTGACTGATTGTGGTGTTCAGAATTGGGATGAGTATTTCATAGAAATAGCTAGGATACATTAATGTTAAACGATAAATTGTTTTGGTTTATAATTATAACATTGACTTGCTTCCATACATTTGCTAAAGCAGATCAAATCAACTGTCTTGTTGAGGCAGTTTATCATGAAGCAAGATCAGAGAGATTCATGGCACAGCTATCAGTTGCTAATGTAGTTCTTCAAAGAGTAACTGATCGTAGGTTTCCCAATACTATATGTAAGGTAGTACATCAGGGAAAGTACAACAGGAGAGGCCAGCCAATAAGAAACAAGTGTATGTTTTCTTATTGGTGTGATGGTAAATCTGAGAGAATGAGAGAGACAAACGCCCTAAGAAAAGCTATAGAAGTTTCAGAGCTTGCTCTGCAGGGAGTGTATGTTAAAAGAACTTTTGGAGCTACTCATTATCATGCAACTTATGTTACCCCTAACTGGTCAAGGTCAAAGAACTTTAAGTATTTAGGACGCATGGGAAGACATTTATTTTATGTTGACACTCGTAAGAATTTAAGGTAGAATCATGGATGAGATAGAACTTTTAAGAACGCACATATCTAAACTTAAAAAAATTGTTGAGGATAAAGATCTGACAATAAAAAAATTAAGGGAAGAACTTGCGTTGGTTAAACACAAACAATATCCCAGACCTAAATGGGCAGAGATGGACTCATGACCAAAAACTTTTGGCAAAAAGAAAGAAACACTTTGTTTCGTAGCTTGGTTCGACAGTACTCAGAGGAAGGTTATGATACCAAAGAAGCTAACAGGCTTGCAAGGCAAGAGCTTGACGAAGTTATGTCGGATCGAGAAGATTTTGTAGATGATATTTGGAAACAAACTTATGAAGATATTTAATCATGTGGGATTTAATTTTAAAAAAAGATGTAGGCAATGTGGTTATTCAATCTTTTAAAACAAAGAAAGAAGCACAACAAGAAATTGAAAACAGAGAAGGATTGCTTTTCTGTCTCAGAGCCACTGAAACAAATGACTACTGTGTTAGAAGGAACAAGAAAGGTGGAAGTTTTAATAGAAGCCTATCAAAAGAAAGGGGATAGAAATATATCCCTATCTTTTAAACATGGTTGGCAGATAATGGATACACCAGACAAGATAGAATCTCTTGTCGTGTTAGAAAAGGAGCTTGCAAACTATAGAAATATGATGTGTCAAGAACTTAATAAATACTATACCAGCAACAGTTAATTAAAAGCTGTACAGTGAAGTGTCTAACGACACTGTACAGCGTTAATTAAAGAGGACATTATGAACAATGGACAATGGTTAAGTAGGGGTGAATGCCCTGAATGCGGATCAAGCGATGGGAATGTTCAACACAGTGATGGGCATTCCTTTTGTTTTGTGTGTGATACAAGATTTGATGGAGAAAATATGAAAGCCGAACAGAAAGTTGTGCCAATGAATACGAGAAAAAGTAAGCCCCAAAGGTCTTACAATTTGTCTGATATTTCAGACCGCAGAATAACTCAAGATACCTGCCGTACCTATGAAGTAGGTGTCTCTAAAGAAGGCAGTATGGTAGTAGGACACAGGTATAAATACTTTGACAAAGAAGGCAACCACCTTGCCAGCAAGTTTAGGAATGTGAAGCAAAAAGACTTTTGGTCTGAAGGCGATCTCTCTAGTTGTGGTTTGTTTGGACAAAATATTTTTAGTAATGGTAAGTACATTACCATATGTGAAGGTGAACTTGATGCAATGTCTGTTCACCAGATGTTTGATAACAAGTATGCCGCAGTCTCTATTAAAAATGGAGCAAAGTCTGCAGTTAAAAACTGTAGACAGTGGTTGGACTATCTCAATAAGTTCGATCATATACGTATTTGTTTTGATAACGACAAGGAAGGTAAGGCCGCATCCCAAGCGGTTGCCAAGTTGTTTGAACCAAACAAATGTTCGATTGTAAATCTTGAACTTAAAGATGCCAACGAATATCTAAAGACAGGCCAAACCAGAAAGTTTACAAGTGCATGGTGGGGAGCGCAAGTTTATACACCAGCAGGTATTGTCAACTTGGCTGATCTTGGCGACAGTCTTTACGATGAGAAGTATTTTGATACTTGTCCCTACCCTTGGAATAAACTTAACGAAAAGACATATGGTATGCGTACTGGAGAACTGGTTACTTTTACCAGTGGTGCTGGTATGGGTAAGTCAAGCATCATGCGTGAGCTTATGTACCACATCATGAACAACACCAATGATAACATTGGAGTTCTTGCACTGGAGGAGAGTGTCAGAAACACAGCGTTTAATATTATGAGTGTTGAGGCAGACGCTAGGTTATACATCAAGGAAATACGTGAACAATACTCCGCAGACCAGCTAAAGGATTGGCAAGAAAAGACAGTTGGAAGTGGTAGGTTTTTTGCATTCGATCACTTTGGTAGTATAGAAAACGATGAGATTCTTGATCGTGTCAGGTACATGGCAAAGGGTCTTGAATGCAAGTGGGTATTTCTTGATCACCTTTCTATTCTGGTATCAGGTCAGGAGGACAATGGTGATGAGCGTAAGTCGATTGATATTCTGATGACCAAGCTACGCTCTCTTGTAGAAGAAACAGGTATAGCTCTGCTATTGGTTAGTCACTTACGTAGACCAGCAGGTGACAGAGGACATGAGGATGGGCGTGAGGTATCTCTGTCACATCTACGTGGCTCTGCCAGCATTGCACACCTGTCTGATAGCGTCATTGCATTGGAGCGTAACCAGCAAGCAGACGATGACATAGAAGCGAACACTACAACCATACGTGTTCTCAAGAACAGGTACACAGGTGATACAGGTATTGCTTGCTACTTGCATTACGATGGAAAAACTGGTAGAATGACACAGGTAGATAATCCATTTATGGAGGATGACGAATGAGTGGCTGGATTGCAGAAAGAAATTTTAGAATAGAGGCTAAAAACAAAGGGTACTTAGTAACTAAATCAACTGATCAGGAGGATATGTTTAAACATATAGACTTCTTCTTAGAGAAAGACGGTAAAAATATTTCAGTAGATGTAAAGGCACGTAAGAGAGCAACGAGAGCTAGTTGGGATTTTGATGATGAGTACACATGGGTAGAGTTTCAAAACGTCAGAGGCCACAGAGGTTGGCTCTATGGTGACGCAAACTATATTGTGTTTGAAAGAAAAGATGATTACATATTTATAGACAGAGAAAGACTGCTAAAATTTTCACTTGATGCTGTGAATGATATATATGTGGACAGTCCAAGAGAAGCTATCTATAAAAAATACCAAAGGTATCAACGAGATGATGTAGTCAGCAGAATAAAATTAGATCACGCCTTAGAGAGTGAATACTTTAAGGGGAAACCCCCAATGATATGGAAAAAATCTAATGACGAAAGCGGTAGTTGACATAGAGACAGATAGTCTTGATGCTACAAAGATACATTGCATAGTTGCTAAACATTATTACAGCAATCAAGAGCGTTGCTGGATAGGTGATGAATGCAAAGACTTTGCAAACTGGAGTAAAGGAATTAGTGAGTTTGTCATGCACAATGGCATTAGCTTTGATGCCCCTGTTCTTAACAGACTTACTGGTTCAAATATAAAATTAAACCAGATAAGAGATACACTTATTGAGTCTCAACTTTATAACCCTATACGAGATAGTGGTCATTCATTAGAAGCGTGGGGTCAACGACTTAACTTTAGTAAAGGAGATTTCAATGAGTTTACTGAGTACAGTGACAAAATGCTTGAGTATTGTAAGCGTGATGTTGAATTAACAAAAAGGTTATCAGTAAAGCTTGAAGAAGAAGGTAAAATCTTTTCTTCACAGGCATATGATATAGAAAGGCAGATCAGATCAATCATTGACAAACAACAACAAAATGGTTTTGCTTTAAATATTAAAGAAGCTATGTTGTTACGGTCAGAATTGTTAGATGAACAATACAAACTTGAAAAACAAGCTGATGAAACATTCCCTCCCAAAGAAATACAATTAAAAACAAAAGTAAAGTATGTCCCATTTAATATAGCTAGTCGAAAACAAATTGCAGAAAGATTAATTGAAAAAGGATGGAAGCCTGATAAACATACTGAAAAAGGAAATATAATTGTTAGTGAAGAAGTTCTTTCAAAGATAAAAAATATACCTGAAGCAGAAATGTTTAGCCGTTACTTTCTTTTGCAAAAAAGAACTGGTCTTTTAAAATCTTGGATACAGGAGTGTCAAGAAGATGAACGTGTACGAGGTAAAGTATTGACCCTACGTACAGTTACTGGACGCATGGCACATCACAGTCCCAACATGGCACAGGTTCCAGCAGTTTACAGTCCTTATGGTAAAGAGTGTCGATCTCTGTGGACAGTATCTAATACTGATACACACAAGCTTGTAGGCACTGACGCTAGTGGTCTTGAGATAAGATGCTTGGCACACTACATGAATGATGCCACTTTCACCGACACTGTTCTTGGTGGTGATGTTCATACAGCTAATCAGAAAGCCGCAGGTTTAAAGACAAGAGATCAGGCAAAAACTTTTATCTACGCTTTTCTCTATGGTGCAGGGCCAGCAAAGATAGGTAATATTGTTGGAGGAGGTGCAGGTAAGGGACAAAAACTAATATCAAAGTTCTTATCTAATATGCCAGCTCTTAAAACTTTAAGAGAAAATGTTGAGGAAAGAGTTAAAGATCATGACACAATAAGAGGTCTTGATGGTAGAATGCTTCACGTAAGATCCTCTCATGCCGCCCTTAACACACTCATACAGGGAGCTGGAGCTATCATCTGCAAACAATGGCTTATAGAAATGGATAGACGTATAAATAAACTTGGTTTAGATGCAAGACTTGTAGCATCAGTACACGATGAGTATCAGTTTGAAGTAGCAAAGCCTGATGTTCCAAGGTTTACAAAGATAACAAAAGAATCTATGTATGCTACGCAACGCTTCTTTAAATTTAAATGTGATCTTGATTGTGATTACAAGGTGGGAAACACATGGGCAGAGACACATTAGAAGATCAACAGTTTGAATTATTTTCAAATGTAAAATCTATAGACAAATCAAGTGGTGTTAAAAAATGTTTAAGATGTGGTGAAGAAAAGCCTCTTAGTTCCTATGGTATCACACACCACAGAGCAGATGGAACAAGTAAAGAAAGAAACATATGTAAAGAATGTAATAAATCTCAAGGAGATATTGTTAAAAAGTTAAGAGAAACTATCCCACCTCCAGATGAAAATCATCAGTGTCCTATTTGTTTAAGAAATAAACAAGATTTAGAAAGTGATTACTCAACTGAGAACGCATATCAAAATATCGCAACAGCTTGGGTGCTGGATCACGATCATGATAGTGGAGAATTTAGAGGATGGTTATGCAACCCATGCAACTCTGCATTAGGTTGGTTTCAAGATGACATAAACAAAATAAGGAGGGCTGTAAAATATTTAGAAAATGACTGTTGACACATCGAAAGAGATGTGATATAATGTATAGGTTGTTTAGTAGTAGGCAACAGCGGAATGATCCGCACTCATGGCTACAATGGTGTAGCGATTTTAAAGGAGAACAAAATGAACGATCCAATTTATCTTACTGGCAAGTGCCACTATGCTTCCCTCGTTGAACCAAACACTAAGTTTGATCCAGTGTGGACAATTCAAATCGAAGTGAACGATGAGAACCGTTCTGCAATAGAAGGAGCTAATCTTCCTATTACAAACAAGGGCGATGATCGTGGCGACTTTGTAATTATAAAACGTAAGGTCTTCCGAAAAGATGGAAGTGAGCGTCAAGCACCTATTGTAAAGGATTCTCAAAATAATCCTTGGAATAATAAGCTTATCGGTAATGGTAGTCTTGTAAATGTAAAGGCTATTCCTTACGAATGGAACTATGCTGGTAAGACAGGAATATCTGCTGACCTAGCGGCTGTACAGGTAGTTGACTTTATTGAGTACACGCCTTCAAGGGAAGACTTTGATCCTGTTGATGGAGGTTATGTAACCGACTCAGCAATTCCTACTCCTGCTTTTTCATAAACTATAAAGGAAGGGGGAGCATCAGTCCAAAGAGCTAGATTAAAAATCTCCTCTAGTTAAATTAAAATGTTGGGGCTGATGTTCCCCCTATTTATTATGAAACAAATTGAAACATTAGTTGAAGATATTTATAATTTATTTTCTCTTGATCCTATAGATATGGATGAGAAAGAAGTTGATAAACATATAAATACTTTTGGTGATATGTTAAAAATACATATCAAGGATTTTCTCTATGATACACCAAGAGATAGAGGAAATTTAAGATTGTCTGCTATTGGTAAACCAGATCGTCAGTTATGGTATGATGTTAATAAACCAATAGATGACATGGAATTAAAACCTTCTACAAGAATAAAGTTTTTGTATGGATATATTCTTGAAGAACTTCTTTTACTATGTGCTTCTATATCTGGTCATGAGGTTACAGATCAACAGAGAGAAGTTGAGGTCGAGGGAGTACTAGGCCATCAAGATTCTTTAATAGATGGAGTCTTGGTAGATTGTAAGTCAGCTTCTGGTGCTGGCTTTGTAAAATTTAAAACTAATACTGTAGCAGAGAATGACCCCTTTGGTTATATTGCACAGATATCCGCATATGCTCATGCAAACAATGCGGATCGTGCGGCTTTCCTTGCTATAGATAAATCAACAGGAGAGATATGTCTTTCCCCTGTTCATAAAATGGATATGATAAATGCAGAACAAAGAATACGCCATCTTAAAACAGTGGTTTCTAACGATAGTTTACCTGATAAGTGTTATTCCTCTGTACCTGATGGTAAGTCTGGTAACTATAAGCTTCCTGTTGGTTGTGTTTATTGTGGACACAAGAGGGATTGTTGGTCTGATAGTAACAACGGTAAAGGGTTGCGTGTATTCAAATATGCAAGGGGCAAAAGATTCCTTACAGATGTTCGTAAAGAACCAGAGGTCGAAGAAGTAGTTAATTGGTAATGCATTGGAAGTACCATAAGAAACTAGATCCTAAAAACCAGTTTGGTTTTGTTTATATAATAACACACAAGAAAACAAAGAAAGCATATATTGGGTGTAAACAATATTATATAAAGCGTAAAGGCAAAGAAGTTGAATCTAACTGGAAAATATATACAGGATCAAATAAATATTTAAATGAAGAAATAAAAAAGATCGGTAAAAAGAATTATCATTTTAAAGTAATCGGAGAGTACAAGAATAAAAGAAGTTTAAAGTATTATGAGTGTTACTATCAAATGATAAACCATGTTTTAACGTCTACGTTGGAGGGAACAGACGAACCAGCTTTCTACAATAACTATGTAGGTGGTAAGTTTTATAGACCTGTTCAGGAACCAGTTGACGAATGACCTAGAGATAGACTCTTTATATGATGCAACACAAAAAGACCCTTGCAAAAGTCTTTTTTTTGCTGTAATATTGCAAGCTCTCTTAGATGCAACTAAACCAGTAGAAGCTGGTGAAGGTAGTGATATTAAATTAAACAGAGATCAGGCCCATGCGTGGGTCTTTTGTTCTGTTGGGGTAACGTGTAAAAACTTTGAAGAGACTTGTGAGATGGCAGGTCTTCCTCCAAAGCTCGTAAGAACTTTTGCTTTAAAAGTTATTAAATCAGGAGATACAGATGATGTTAGAAGAAAAATCAACGCCTTATTATAAGCATGAAAGCACTCATGATTATTATTTACGTAGGATGAAAGAGGACAGAGAGCAGGTTGAGGTGGTTAAAAGAGATGCTCTTGACAAACAGATAGGAGGAGTCCACTATAAAGACTGTGGCATTCAACCTGTTGAATACATACATAGTAATAACCTTGATTACTTTGAGGGAAATGTAGTTAAATATATAACAAGACATAGAAGGAAAGGAGATGGAAAAACAGACGTAGAAAAAGCCATACACTATGCACAAATGATACTTGACTTATACTACAACGATTAAAGAAGGGGGAACAAATGCCTAACAACTACCTGCCAACTCTTTATCAAGAGTTTATACACCTATCAAGATACTCTCGCTGGCTCTATGATGAAGAGAGAAGAGAAACTTGGCCTGAAACAGTGGGAAGGTACTTCTCATTCTTTAAGGAACATGTTAAAGACTTACATAATTTTAATCTGACTACTAGTACAATAAAAGAATTAGAGGAAGCGGTGTTATCTTTAAAGGTAATGCCTTCTATGCGTTGTCTGATGTCTGCTGGTGATGCACTCAAGCGAGAGAACATAGCAGGATACAACTGTTCTTATGTTGCCATTGATCGTGTTCAAGCTTTTGATGAAATATTATATATACTTATGAACGGTACTGGTGTTGGCTTCAGTGTTGAACGACAGTTTGTTTCCAAGCTACCTGAAGTAGCAGAGGAGTTTCATTCTTCTGATTCTGTTATACCTGTACCTGATAGCAAGATGGGATGGGCAAAGGCACTCAAGGAACTCATTGGTATGCTCTATGTAGGGCAGATACCTAAGTGGGATATGAGTAAGGTACGTCCAGCAGGTGCGCCCCTTAAAACATTTGGCGGCAGGGCATCAGGGCCAGAGCCATTAGAGTCTTTGTTTGAGTTCTGTGTACAGGTATTTCAAGGAGCCGCAGGACGTAAGCTTAACTCTATAGAGTGTCATGATATTGTATGTAAGATAGGTGAGATCGTTGTAGTCGGTGGTGTGCGTAGGTCTGCACTCATTAGCCTCTCTAATTTATCTGATGATCGTATGCGTCATGCAAAGGCAGGTCAGTGGTGGGAAGCTAATCCACAAAGGGCATTGGCAAACAACTCTGCTTGTTACACAGAGAAGCCAGACATAGGTATCTTTATGGATGAGTGGAAAGCTCTCTATGATTCCAAGTCTGGTGAGCGTGGCATCTTTAATCGTGAGTCGGCTGTTAAGATGGCATCCAAGAATGGACGCAGAGAGACAGAAGGTTGGGAGTTTGGTACTAACCCATGCTCAGAGATTATACTAAGAGATCGTGAGTTCTGTAATCTGTCTGAAGTTGTTGTCAGAGCAGATGATACTCCTGAAACTTTAAAAGATAAAGTACGAATGGCGGCTATTCTTGGAACCTTGCAATCAACACTCACCAATTTCAGGTATGTGTCTAAGACATGGAAGAAGAACTGCGAAGAAGAAAGACTCCTTGGTGTTTCTCTCACAGGTATAATGGACAACGCTCACACCAACGGTAAGTATTTAAACCG
>CEUI01017825.1_pt1 | contig 11572 bp, 8 predicted proteins | sample 531411 | NCBI WGS metagenome assembly CEUI01 (sample SAMEA2622841, study PRJEB7988) | marine metagenome | isolation source: saline water (ENVO:00002010), including
ATCAAAATCTATATTTATATTTACTTGTAAAGGATCTTCTGGAATGTCTCCATTTAAAGTAAGACTACCTTCTGTAGGAGTCCCAACAATAGAATCTCCAATATACCATTCATTTACAGTATATTCATAATCAAAACCCTTAAAGAATGTATTTCTTATAACTTTAATCATTTGCGATGGAGTATTATTTTGTAAGTTTTTATCACAAAGATATAAGCCTCCTTGTGCAATATAATAAGTTGGATCTATAGGAATACTTTCATCATCTCCATCTATATCATATATTGCTATATTTATAATATCTTTTCCAGAATCATAAATCCACAAATCTCTACCATATACTATTGGAAATAAAGATGGTTTTGTATATTCCATTTCATCAGCTTCTGCAATATCACCTGAATCATTAAAGAAAGAATAATCAACATTAAAAACAACCCCTCCAGAATTATATATATTAGATGGCCAATCATCAGTATTAACTTGCAAGGATTCAGATTGATCTGATTCAATTAAAATCTCTGATGATTGAAAATTTCCAGATATTTTAACTTTTCCCCTTCTATCTGATGCTAAGTTTTCACTTGTTTCTATATTAACTTGCTCTACAGAAGACTCTGAGGCAATATCTCTTTGATCTGTTTTAGAGTCCTTTCCTCCATGAAATTCATTTATAACGAAGACTTCTTTTGGCATTATTTAATTCCTTTATATTGGTAAGATATATTAATATCTAAGATTTCAAAATTTACATCAACATTACCATAAGATGAAAGCAAAATCACACTTATATTATAAACATCTTTATATGCAGTTGGTAGCTTAAATTTAGAAACATTAGCTGAAGTGTCTGTAGTATTCTTAAGTACACTTTGACCACTTCCTAAAATTTCTCCTGCAGTTGAAGAATCTGCTAGTTCTAAGTCTATATTATCTTCACCTCCATTTATATTACAATATATTCTAATTGATGGATCTTGAGAAGCAGTACCTTTCCAAGAAATTGTTATTTCACTTATTTTTTTCTCAACTGTTGGATATTCAAAATCAATAAATGGAGTCTGTATTTTAAAAAAATTATTAGAATAAGACTCATCGTTCCATTTATATAAAAGACCATTAGTATTGTCAAAAAATATTAAATTCTCATTCATTAAAACAGTATTTGATTTTTGACCTCTAGGATTAGTAAAGCTAGATTCACTTCCAAATTTAACCCAAGAGCCTACATTAAAGTCATAAAGCAACTGAATTCCATTATTAGCAACTAATTGATTTAGCATAAGGATATAATCTGTAATATTAACAATACCATCATCATTAAAGTCTGCTGATTGTCCCAAATTTTCTGCTATTTCTTGAAAATTTAAATCCTGAAATAAACTCCCATCTTGACATTGAAGAAAATAAATAAGTTGATTTGATTTAGGATCATAACTTAATGCAGGGATTAATGCATCAAAGTCAAAATAATCATTTAAAGATTCGTAATAGAAGCTTGAAAATTCTATATTTTCTTCAGTTAAATTAGAAATACCTTTTGTTGTATATATAAAAACGCCTCTTTTATTTGCAAAGCATATGCCATGAGGAGTTTTAGTTATGCAAGATTTATGACTAACACCCATACTAATAGTATCTACTAATCCCTGTTTATCGCCATCTGTTCTTAAGACATAAATTGAATTTCTTTTAAATTGATACAAAAGATCTGCAAAAGATATAATAGCTATAATCTCATCTCCATCTTCATTTACTACGTCAATAAAAGAGCTTTCATCATATTCATCATAATTTCTATGACCTGATTTTAAGAGCCTATCTGGATGAGCAGTTAAGATATTACCCCATGTTTCAATAGGCTCATTTGTTTCTGAATCTATTCTTCTTTGCAATCTAGCAACATTTCCCAACCAAGATCTAAAATTATGAACCTCAGCTGTTTTCCATCTATATATATCTACAGAAAAACTTTCAAATCCATGATATGATTTAAAGCTAAGCAATGGATTGTTATAATAAGTTGAAGTGCCAAATTGCATAATAGCAGGTGATGTTTCTAATAAGGTATCCATTTCTATAAAAGGTGCATAATCATTTTGTTCATATCCTACTGAATCTCCTATCTTCTTCCAACCTTTAGAAAAATTTAAGTCTAAAATAGGAAATATAGTTTTATCTATATTTGGAATAGGCTCTCCATCAATTGATTCAAATCTTTCAACATATATATGAACTCCTATGGCCTTATCTGTAAAAAGATAATTTAAATTAGAATCAAATGGCTTTATAAATCCTGTAATTGGTACTACAGATATTCCACTTCCAAATTGATCTAAATAAGTTTTATCTATAAATAAAAAATTATCTTCTCCTGATTCTGAAGCATTTGTAGCTTTTATTAATGGACCTACACTGCCTAAATGATTATAATATGCTATATAGACATTGTATTTGCCTTCTTTCCATCCAGTTATAACATATTCTACATTCTCTATGTTTATATAGTTTTCTTGATTTTCAGCTAATGATACTATAGCATCAGGTGTTTCTGGGACTCCATAAGTATTTAAATCTAAAAATATACTTCCTCCAGGTATATCATCTATTTGAGTTTGATTAAAAGGATTATCTTGAAAATTACAAACAAATAATGGAGGAGGTATTTCTATTAGTAAATTTTCCCAAAACCAACCTTTTTTAGTATATTCAGAAATAGCCATTAATTTACTCCCCAAGACTCAAGAAGATACGGATATAAGGCTGGGTCAATTGAATTAAATATATTGATATAATAATCTCTTAAGTCAGAATTTGATTCTATAAAAACTGGATGATCTTCAATATTAGGAAGTCCTGAATTTTGCAAATTAGTTTTTAATTGATTTTCATCATAATATGGAGATACCAATCCACATACAAACTTATCTGATTTTGGACTAATATATATATCTGTTCCAGATACGTGTGAAGAGCTAGGAAGTCTAGTTCTTGTTTTTTCATCATAAGCTTGCCTAACTACTGTTAAGGTATTTGAAGATATAGCTGTAACTTCCATAAACTCATCATCTATTAATATAGTATCTCCTACTATAAATTTAGTTCCATCTGTAACATCAACTCCTGTTTCACTATCTGTTAATGCTTCATCTAAATTAGCTCCAGAATCATGAAGTTTTCCTTCTACAATAGGAATAAATAATAAATTTTTATCTAAATCATTAAGTGATTCTGGCAAAGAAATCCAAGTATTATTTAATATAACATCAGATTCATTAAATCCATCAGCACCAAATAAATTCATAAGATTTTCCATTAAGAATCTTTTATCTTCTGTTAAAAATGCTGGGACAGAATTATTAGGAGTATCTTGAGAATAATTAGCTTTAAAATAATCTATCCATCCATTAATATATTGCTTTAAAAAATAATCATTAGCTGTATCTTGCCAAAATGCTCTTTTTATAATATGTTTATTTTCTTTTCCATTAAATGCAATATTTGAATACATGCTAAGAAAATTAATAAAATTAGCCCCAAGTTGTGAAAAAGGAGCATCTATAAACTCTGAACCTGATACAGGCTTTAAGCCATATAATCCAACTAATTGATATTTATCACTATTCTCTAAGTTTATATTAATATTAGTTTTCCAATTAGCTGTTGTAACTTGAGAGAATATAGAATAACTTGAATCTCCTATTAATTCTATAGATAGAAGATCTGAAGAAGTTGATCCATCTACATTTCTTTCTACTACATATATATATCCAGAAAAAATTCCTTTATAGTTATATCCATCATTTAAAGTTTTTAAATTAGGACCATCAGGATAAAATATACCATTTCTAGCTTGACTTAATAAATCATTTGCATTTAAAATAACTCCATCTGGTGTTGTATAATCTGGATACATCTTTACAGTACAATGAACTAAGCTAGATTCAATAGTATTAAAATCTGAAGTTATAAAAGGATCATCAAGAATATTGTTTGCAATTTCAACTACCTCTAATGGAGAGATATCATTAGCTTGCTGTGAAGTATTCAAATATAATTTAGCTCCATTTTCATAGTTTATATATTGATTTATTACAAGATTTTCTGAAAAATTCCAACTTTCTAAAGTCCCTTGATAGAATAAGCTAGTAATTTCTATAGGCTCATCAGGCGTTATTATACCATTATCAGACAAAGTTTGAACCATAACAATATTTGTATCTACAAGAGCATCAACGTTTTCTACATTTGAGTCAACTCCATCTGATGTTTCTGCTAAATAATTATGAGTAAATTTAATATCTATTTCCCCAACCTCAGAATGCACTCCAAAATCATATTCTACCTCAAAACCCATATCAACATTATCAGCTCCATAATAAGCTCCCCAATCAATATCTTGATTAATAGATGCAGTTTGATTATAAAAGTTTAAAACATTATTATCTGTATAAGGAGATAATTGCCCTTGATTTAAACCTATTTGTATTTTTAAATCTTCTTCAATAAAACCTAAGTTATTATAAGCTGGAGCGTCTTGAAAATCTGGCAATCCAATATCATTAATTCCGTTCCATGTAGTTAATCCCTTTTTGTAGTCATTATTCGATCCACTAATAGAAGATAAATTGCAGAAAGTTAAATTAGAATTACTCTCTGATAAAGCAAATCCCAAGCTTGTTATGTATGCATCTGTAGTCATTTCATATCTTACAAATGTAGGAGCCCATCTATTATTGTAAAATTTCATATTTTCAATATCAGGATTTTGATTAGCCCACTGATTTATTAAGTCTTGTAATTGCATACTTCCAAATTCATCATTATAAAAAGGCTCAAGACTAGATTCATATTCATGAGATCTATTAATATAAAGTTGTTGCTGCGTAATAGTATTCATTTCAGTGTCATTAGGATTGTGAGGCAATAATCCTCTTATTAAAGTTAATTTTAAGCCTAATGGAAAGAAAGGTAAATCAGTTCCAAATGGAGTATATTCAAATCTAAAATTAGCCATATCAATAGCTCCAAGATTATAATTTAGAGGTTGATTTATATTCGTACCTGTAAATATACCCAATGCTAAAGCATCATATTTACCTAAACTATCTACAGTACCCCAATGACAATTTCTCCAAGGAAATTCTCCATAAGTTTTATATTGTCCTGCCTCATTAGCTTCTGAACTATTTGTCCCTGAATTATATCTAAACTCTGGATTTGCTTGAATCATCATATCTGTTAATGTTTTGATACCCTCCCATGGAGGAGAACTATATCCATCATTAATACCTACATTCCCATGATTATTCCAAGAAAATTCTGAATAATTATTTGTATGTATACCATCATATCCAACGATATCCCCTTTTGAAAGCTTTGTTAAACAAAAAGAAACACCACTAGCTGGTGAACTAGCTAAGTATGAAGCGCCTTGATTTGAAAATAATGATTTAGGGGCTTGCATACCCAAATTTCCAAAATCTTGAGGATCCCAAAAAGGTCCATTAGGATCATATATTCCAAGAATATCAAAAAATATAGAAATCTTTCCATATGAAGGAGTATCTCCATGATATATAGGGGCTATAAGCCAGCAAGGATTCCATTGACTTCCTCCTGTATAAGCATTTTTACCCCAACTATTAGAACCCATCATTACACTTGTAGAAGGTTGAATATGAAATCTTATTGGAGAACTATATGTTCTAATTCCATCTTTTGCTGCCATATAAGCTTGTTTGTATGGAGCCCAATCATTTATAGCTAACCAATTATTAGCATCAGGATCATATGAATATTTCACAGTATTCCCATTATATGGAGTTTCAGACGCAAATGTATGCCCACTATCGAAATCTCCAGGATTATTTAATTGCAAATATTGCTCTTCAAAATATGAAAAAAATGATTGATATGAGCCATTTCCATCGAGTACTCGTCTATCATTATCTGTATGAGAAGCCCATCCTCCAAAATCTCCAAAATGATAAGCATTATCTTTAGAATTATTAGCTAGACCTCCTCTTGGCCCGAACTCATTACTTACAAGATTACTCCATCTTCCTCCTTGCGCAAGACTGTCTGTATATAGACTAGATGGAAACATTACACCTCCCCAAGAATGTCCAATATGAGCATCAAGTGATTGAGGTAAATGAGATGAAACTCCAGGTTTTCCTCTATTTGCGCTTACAATAGCATCATACATAGATTCTCTATTTCCTTGAGGCCCTCCACCTGATTCTTGATAATAAGGTTTTTGCAATCTATCTATAAATCTCATTGGATTAGCATTCCCTTGATTTCCTGTGCCACCCATAATTGCTAAAGATCTACTTGTTTGACCTTTAGCTAATATAGCATCTCCTGGAAATAAAGTATTATTATAAAATATCAATCCTTTGCTTAATAAATGCCCATCTACATCATTTAAAAAATTAGCGTCACATATCCTTAAAGATTTACCTTTAAAAAATGATTCAAATTTAGATACAGCAGATAGACTAGCAGGTTCTTGATCATATCCATTATAACTATCTCCTGCAGATGTTATATCTACAATATTATAAGCATATGCTATATCGCTTCCAATTTGCTGCCTTATGTGAAGTTTTTGTCCAGATTGGATAAGAAGTATGTCTGCGGGAGTTTCGAGCAATTCTGCATCATTTTGGGCTAAAACCCACTTTTGCTCAGAAGTGTTGTAAGTTAATACATTATAGTCTGATCTAAAATAATATAAGCCAGAAGCAGGATATTGTTGGCCTCTATGATCTTCAGGTATTCCAATGTCATCAATTTCTTCCCAATGTCCTGCTACTTTAATTTTTCCAAAAGAATCAACCTTAGCTCCCTCGCATTTTAACAAACTTGATTCAGCAAGAGAAGTTTGAGAGTTTTTATTATCTATACCTCTATGAAAAGATGTAAGACTCCAAACTCTTTTTGTTCTATCAATAATAGGTTTATTCTTTCTGGCCATTTCATTTTACTACATTCTATTTTTTACACTATTCCAAATTTTGTCATCAAGCTTATTTTTACTGGATGCAACAAAATGATCTCCAATAACTATAAATATTTGCTTTAAAACACTTTCTGTGAATACTGATTTAACCAACTTAGCTATAATTGCTTTCATTGTTCTCCTTTAGTTTAAGTTGCAAGATAAAGTCTTACAATACCTTTATCTACTTTTTTATTAACACATCTCGCATAAATATCAGAAATCATATTTTGACTTGCAGCAGTAGCAACTGATTGCCCTCCTAGTGCAGCAAAATAGTTATAATATAAAGAAAAATTAGCATATGGAGGACAGTTATACAATCTTAATGTAGATGCGCCAGGAGAATAAGGCTGTTGCCCTATAATCTCAAAAGTACCTCCATCAACCCTGCTTCCAGTTCCATTGCCTTTATCTATTAGGATATGATCAGTATTATCATAAGACCTATTTAATAATGAAGTTGTTTCTAAAGCTGCAGCAACTGCAGAAGGAAGTGAACCTTCATGAGGCATTCCATTTGTTCCAAACATTTGAGTTTCAGAGCCTGTAGTTGAATCTGCCAATGCTATTGCAGATGTACTTAATCTAGTTCCAGATGTAACTCTTACTTCTCCATCTACAATATGAGCTTTAGGATGAGCAGTTACAGTTCCAGATTTCCAAGCAGCATGAAATCTATCATTAATCTTTTTTAATACTCCATTGCCTGTAAGACCATTCCCCCAAGTTGTATCAGATGCATCTGTTGTAAAGACTATATTATTAGCAGTACCATCTACAGTGCATTTAAATCTATATGCTGTATTTGCATCTAATCCAGTATCCGTAGCTGAGGTTTGTTTTTTACCAGCATTAGTACGATTAGTTATTCCAAATTCTTGATATCCTGCTGAATAAAATATAATGGAAATACTCCCTGGCACTAATCCTTCATCATCAGAAACTGCTCCAAACCAATCTGTTGTCTCTACAAATCCTTTACCATCAGTAACATCATCAATAGCTGCTATACCTGTTTGATTAACAGTTCCTTCTGTACCTAAAGCAGCTGCAACTGGAGAATCTACTCCTGTTTGATTTGAATTATTAACTATAAATCTTAAATGAGGCAATGTCATAAACTGACCTGGATGCAAAAGAAATTGTATATATGGAGATGCTGCATATGCTCCCCTTGCAGTTGTAGCAATATCTTTAACTGGAGCTGTATCTATATCATATCTTGTTACTGTTCCTCCAGTTGTTTCTTGAGAATCAGCTGCAATACCATTTACTTCAAATGTACTTGTATTTAATTGATTAACTGTGCCAATCATTCCATTAATTTCACTCATTTGAGTAAATCCAGTTAATTCTACTATATCGTTATCAGCTAAGCCATGATCTGTTTTTGTAAAAACTGTAGGATCTGCTGCTGTTGCTGTGACTCCAGTTAGTATCTTCCCTTGTTTTACATAATTTCTAACTTTCATCATTAACTCTAAAGAAGAATCGCCTTTATTGCAAATTCCTATAAATTTAGCATCTTGCGAGATTGTAGACTTATCAAATACTCCAAGCCCTCCAAAACTTGCTATTTTCATAGGCTCTCCTAATGAATTGCCTTCAGCATCATAAGATACTGTAAAATCTTTAGATGTTACTTCTTTAATATCCCCTAAAGATACTGAAGGATTGAAATTCACATCTTTAATAGTTGCATTACAACTTGCAGTATTCTTATTTCTTTTTGTTATATTATTATTATACGCCATATTTATACCTCATGATAATTAGTCCATGCCTTTATTTTTTGTTTACTCAACTCCATTGTTACCCATCCAGCTCTAACTATCGGATAGGAAGAATATCTAGCATAGTCAGCATAATTAAGGAAACTTCCTCCTCTTATATACCATCTTCTATGCAATCTTTCTTCTCCCTGATGTATTATAAGACTATCTATAGGTTTACAATACAATTGATGATTATGCCCTGCAAAATAAATATCGCCTTGACTATAAACAGAGGCCAACTTATTGAGCTCTAGATCTCCATTTTGGCCACCACTTTTACCATGCATAGAAACTACATTCCAGTCTCTACCTTCTATATTGACTTGCATATATCCTGGAAGTTCAAAATAAGGACAATCCAGTCTATCAGCCAAGGCTTTAGATACATCAAATCCAAGTAAATTAACACTTCTTATATAGTCGTGATTGCCTCCCCTAATAAACAGACATTTATCTGCTATCTTTTCAATCCTCTTAAAAAATGTTAACTGCTGTTCGTCTGGCTCCATAGACTGACCTCTCTGAGATATTTTGTAACCTGGTGGAATCAGTTCTATATTGTCACCATTCATAAACCATCTAGCATCTGGATCTTCATATACCGTATTTATAAATCTATCAAATAGCTTCCAATTATGTTCACAAGCACCATGATGTATATCTGTTGCTGCATGAATTCTAATTGTTTTATCAAAGTTATATCTAAGTATATCTCCAGGCTGCACATGCTTTTGATTAATCTCTTCCAGTATTGCATCCTGTATAGTTGTTGAAAAATACTTATTACAACCTATATGTTGGCATTCAAATTCTTGAATTATCTTGCCGCTTTTTCTCTCCCTAACTCCATCCTTATGGACTTTATTAGAACCACAGTGTGGACAAAGCATAAACTCCCCCTTTTTTGTTATTTAAGGCCTTCTTGGTGGTCTAGATACTACTCTTTTTCTTTTCATAGCAGGCTTCCTAGCAGAAACTCTTTTAGTTGCAGCTCTTGCAACACCTCTTCTGCCATATGCGCTTTTAGCTTTTCCTCTTTTAGCACCACCTTTTTTCTTTGGCCTTCCTCTTTTACTTCCGTATGTTCCTTTTCCTCGTGGCATTATATTCTCCTTTTATTTACCTTTTAACTTGATTTTTTACCATAATAACATAATAGCTTCATATAGCTACTAGTATTAGTACCAACATTTACATAATTAAAACAACCCCAAATCATATCCCCTGGATACATTGCTGTTGTACTAAGATCATCTCCCTGTAGAGATTCTGCAGTAAAAACTATCTCAGAGGTACTTGATGCACTTGCATGTGCCGCAACAGCCTTTATACCTACAAAATAATCCTTACCAGAAGTATCTCCAGTTGTACCAGCAGAACCTGTACCTGTGACTTCTGTAAATCCTAATTGGCCTAGAGCTAATCCTCCAGTCTCCATTCCATCAAATTCTCTTAATCCTTTATGTGCCATTTAAACTCCTTCTTGTTCGTATTGCAAATATATATAATTCTTTATAGGGCGCAAGCAAAATTTAAATAATTAATACCTAAAAAGCAACTCATTTTGTTGTAGGCCCTCTAAATCTTTGCCATCTACCTGAATCACTTTGGCCACCAGATGAACTAACATTAATTAAAAAATCACCTTCATTAGAAGTAGCAACTCTCATTTGTGTGCTAAAAAATGTATACACATTCAGATCTCTTTTATATTGTTCTGCCATATCACTCCAAACTTTACAATTTGCTCCCTTATTCCAAAGCATATGATTAAATCCATGTCTCTGAGATGCTATCATTTTTATATCATCTGCAAGTAATTCAACATCATATACAGATACATCCGATAATAGCCCTTTATTTCCTGATGCCCCAGTATAATCTACTATATACCCTTTTCCATCTTGATCAGACATACCAGCATAAATTCCAGTGTTATCATTAGCGTTATCAACTCTATTACCATCTATGTATATTTTTTGACCACTATTGCTATTTGATCCATCATAAGTACAAGCAAAATGAGTCCATTTAGATAAATTATTTTCAACTATAGTAGCGCCATCAACTGTTCTCTTTAACGTTTCATAGGAGCCATCATAACTTGTTATAGTAAAAGCTACAGTAGAGCTATTTAGTATATTAAAGGCATACTCATTGTATACTTGAAATATAGTATGAGTATCACCTTGACAATTAGCCCATCCCATTATAGAAAAAGGTTCATCATCTCCTCCAGCTCCACCAAAGCGCAATCCAGCAGTATTTACATCTCCATCAGCAATTGTCAGTTCATAATTATTTCCTAAAGATTCATGAAAAGCAATATCTGGAGTAGAACATCCATTAGATAAAGGCCTGTTTACTAAATTAGAAATCATTAGTCTTTAATAACGCCAACTCTTAAGACAAGTGTACCACCACCATAGTTATCTATTCCATGACACATTCCCCAAACATGCAAATCCTTACTAGTAATAGCTGCTTTTGCAATAATTCCTATATTTTGAGCACTTCCTACAGACTGAGTACCCACATCTACAAGATTAGTAACATATACTTGCCCACAAAAACTATTCATTAGTGAATCGGCAGCTGTACCACCAGAAGCTACATCTAAAGCATTAGCCATATTTGTATTATCACTATCTGAAGTAAATAATAATTGAACTGTCTGAACAACTGTTCCATCATCGCCTCCATCTGCTATTATTAGAGCTACAGATTGAATCATGCACTTTCCGCCTTTTTCAGCTACTGCATTTTCTATTTTTTGCGGATGAAA
>CEUI01008266.1_pt1 | contig 11561 bp, 7 predicted proteins | sample 531411 | NCBI WGS metagenome assembly CEUI01 (sample SAMEA2622841, study PRJEB7988) | marine metagenome | isolation source: saline water (ENVO:00002010), including
AGCAACAGGACTACGTGCTTTTACTAGAGACACATTAGTGTGTGTAATACTAGGTGAATGATATACAAGTACTCCTGAAGATACATTACTACATCTATTTCTATTAATTCCAGTAAGTTCTGTTCCCTTACTTGCCACAACAGGAGCTTCAAATATCTCTAGTGTGATTGGCCCACCGTCTGTACTATAGTCTATAGATTCCAAATGAGGATGTCCATTACTAGGAGTTTCTATTAGAATATCTAGCTTTCCGTTATTAGATAGACTTGTATTTTCATAACTAGCTGTAAATAAAAAGCCTTCATGTACAGCTCTTTCGTGCCAATCAAGTGTTGTTACAGCACGAGTGAACCTATCAAATTTGTCTGCTTCCATCTCATGGATTCCTCGGAAGCGATTATCATTTACGGACATTATATTTCCTCTTCTAGTAAGGCACTTTCTTGTGCCATTAATGATTCTGATGTTAGAGCTTCTCTATCGGTAACTTCTTCCATCACATTCTGTTCTGCCATTGCAATCTGTGCTTGAGTTTCCTGCTGTTCGGCAACTCGTATATTATCCTGAACAATATCATACTTCCCTAATCCTAATGATTCCTCAAACAATTCAGCAATACGTTTACCTGACATATGAGCTGCTACTGCTTGATCTGCATAAGCAGCACTATTAATAAAGCCCATCAAGTTCTGGGTTATCTGTGCTTGTCTTGCAAAATGCCGTGCTCCTATGGGACGGAGTTTTCCTTTAGCTGCTAATGTCTCTGGTGATACACGTAGAAATTCTGACAATCCAAAATCTTCATCTTGTACTCTTACTAGTTCAATTGCTGTAACATGTTGTCTTGCTGATGCAAGAAATTGATTTAGTAATGGCTCAATAAATTGTTCTTCAAAGTGCTGTATCTTTTGTTGAAAGATTCTACCAGCAGCATTTTCTAAGGCTTGCACTTCAAAGGCTGTCTTCTCCCCCGGAGTTCTAATTCCCATAGCTTGTCGGGGAGCACCTGCCATCTCTTCCATGTTACGCATTAGAATGTCCATCTCAAAGTTAGCATTTAATGCTGTGGAATCTGGACGTAACACTGAGACATCAGAATCTATATCTGCATATATACGCTCATCTGGCCCCCATTCAAAGTCTTCTACTACTCCTCTTACGACTACAATAGGATGAGCAATCTGGTCAAAGACATCAGCCTTTAGGTTTTCTAAATGATCTAGTCTATATTGCATACCAACTAGATTAGCTAGTGGTCCCATACCCCAAAGATTATCTGGACGCTTTCTCCAGCTTACGTGTTCTTTATTTGTATAACCTAACCATGAATCTATTGGCTCATCTAGTACTACAAATCTACGGTCTGCTACAATGATACGTCGATTAGTTTGTAAGTCTCCAGTTTCTGGATTAAATGTATCACCTTCATATTCTAACAGTTCTACCATTCCAGAACCTAAGTACTCACGTAATGAACCAAAGCCATCTATATCTATCCCTTCCGCTTTATCTAAATCACTGTCACCATATAGTGAAAGTTCCATACGAAGATGTTTAGCTTTAGTAACAGCTTCAACAGCCCATTCATAGCCGGGAATTGTTTCTGAGGCTTGCTGTAAAGACCCTACGCTAACAAGAGTTCTTGTCAGTTTTCCAGCATTTCTAAATGAGGTGGCAGACAGATCAAAGACTATATCATATGGTGATATCCGTTGAACTCTAGGGCCAACATATGGTACAAAGCTTGTCCCATCTGTTGTCTCATGTTGCTCAAGATCATAGATAACTTCGGCAAATGAATTACCCGTATCAATATAATCGAGCACTAGATCAGAGATTGTATCTTTAAAATTAGACTCTCTAATCTTCTGCTTTATATAAGCTTCTATAGCTCTAGCAGTATCCCTGTCAACTGAGTCTTGTGTTTCTGCTTCCCACTTGAACCAATCGTCATGAGGGAACAGAGCTGCCATGTAGTTTGCGTGGAGATTATCCCTGATTTGGCAAATCTTAGGGACACTTGTTTTATTCTTCCACGGTAATTTACTATTACTTGTCTTAGTTGTATCGGTTTGAAAAATATAATTACGTAATTCTTTCATATCGCTTCGCCATTGTATCTGGTTATTACGATATGCTGTATATTTATTTGCTACAAAAGCAGCAATTGTATCACGACCATCTAGTATCTTTCTGATTTCTTGTACGGACTTTGACACTCGTGCCATTATAATACTCCTCCAAATCTAGCATGGGTTATCACATTCTTTTCTCTTCGATACAAACTCCGAGCTTGGGGTGGTCGAAGAATGCCTACTACTGATTCAAAGGCATCTTTAATGTCATCGTTAGGTGGGTTATACATAACTAACTCTTGTTCTAGGTCTTCGCATAAACCACCAGAGTAGTGGTAGATTGTTTGGTTTTCATAACGTGGTTTTAGTGTAGCATGTATACGTTCTTCTTTAGAACCCATAGTTCTTGTTGGTCGATAATCTTCAACAATTAATGCTAAACCCTCTCTACGTATTTCATCTTTAATATGTTGAGCAATGACAGCTTGCCCTCCAACTACCTCTGCTCGCATTCGTTTGAATCCCCACTTCATATGGGATTGTAATATCATGTCGAAGTAGTCTGCTATCTTGTTGGTCTTTGTTCGTTTTATATCAAGAACATATATGTAACCGTCTACATCTATACCAGCTACAACAAGAGCTGTATAGTCAGCTCGTGTCTTAACACTAAAAGCAAAGTCTATTGAAGCAAAAACATTAAGTTGTCTACCATTATAGAACCACTTACCCCCCGTCTGGGTGAGAAATTCCCTATTATAGTATTGGAAATGTTCTGACGAAATTGCTTCCTCGCCCGGATCGTTAGGGTTGTTATAGTACTGAGCATAGAACTGGGTTCGATCAAGATACTTCGCACGTTTTTGCGCAAGTATTTGAGCGTTGAAACCAAACCATCGACCATCTCCTCGTTGCATTCGAGGCCATAGGTACTCACCAGCACCATCGCCAACTCCTTCAACTTCCTTTTGCCATACTTCATATACGGGTTTGGATTCCAAAACTTCGCCTTGTTCATCTACTATGTCCTGTGTAATTTGAATAAGAGTACCATACAAATCTTTAGGGTGGTATCTGGTTCCAACAATCCACTCTTGCGAATCAGTTGTTTCAATACTAGCTAGGAGCGAATACTGTTTCTCAACCTTGTCCCTACCATCGCGTGTGTAAGCATTCTCATTTACCACTACGTCATCTAGGATTGCTATGTTACAATGCATTCCTGTAATAGATGTTGTCAGTCCTGCTGTAAATACTGTTGGATCACGTACTCCTTCTGCCTCACGTTTAGGATGGTCTACCATGATCTCTGAGTTAGTCCATCGTTTACGTTTACCTTCATCAAGGTTAACCATCTCAGGCCAGTACCTTCTATATCTGGCAGATGTTAATACATCCTTGATAAAGAACAACTGCTTTTCTGCTAGACTTGATGTAGCACTTATATATAATATTGTAGTTGCTGGGTTTCTGGTTATCTCCCAAGCAGCCCGATACGCTATCATTGTGCTCTTCTGGTGATCTCGTGGAAGAAGACACATCTGATGATCTGATGCATCTTCCCGTGTCCACCACTTAATCAAGTCTTCGTGACACTTACCAAGTACCCTATGGGGTGCTACTAGTCTGATAAAAGTTAAGAGATCGTCTTCAGCAGCTTGCCTGATCTGGTCTTTAGTCGCCATTTATCTCTGACCGAATCGTGCGCCAATCACCTTTCTACGATTCTGGCCCTTACCAGAAGAAGCTGTACTAGCTGAAGCAGATGATTCGTACCAGACATCCTGCGCCCACACTCCGGTGTTCCAGACACCTATTGCCCAAACCCCAGTTCGTGATAAACTCATTAGACGTTAAATGGCGTTCCGTCACCATCTCCAGCTATTGTAACATCGTTAATAGATTGGATGTTAGCATCTACCTGATTAGTAACCGTAAAGGCCAGCTTATCTGTTTGTACCTTAATGGCATCAACTACGGTATCAACAGTATTAATCTTACCATCGAGTGTAGTTCCAGTGTCAACAAGTACAGCAGCAGTATCAACTTTAATAGCAGCTATATCTGCTGCATGGCTGGCTCCTGCTGGCGAACCTAGTGTTGCAGTATCTGCCAAGATGCTATCAATCAAAGCATCTATGCGTCCACCGTTTACTAGATCACCTTGCATCTCGTTTGTATCTGCTAGTATTGAATCTACGTTACCGTCTACAACAGCAAGGGCATTATCTAATGTAGTACCTGTATCCGTTAGGATAGCATCAATATCATTCTTCACTTGCTCTCCGAATGTACCAGAGCTTGTGTGTCCTGATGTAGCCTCATCCCATACAGCATCTGCTACGGCAGCGGCTGTTGGAGCTGCTGTAAACTCATCAATATCATCTGGATATATAGAGTATTCAGAATCAGATGATGGATTAACTGCCCATGTTCCGATGATAGTTGCCGCTTTAGAACTACCGACATAATCACTAATAGCCCTTGATTGTCCGGCTCCTGTACCAGTATGGATATAACATAACTGTCCGTTATATATATCATTAGTACTAGATGCACCAGAGGCCAAAGTAATGGTTGTACTAGAACCACCTTGTGCTGTATCGGCATGTGAAGTAGGCATAGAACCTGTCCATGCTGCATCTCCTCGGTTACGTAAAGCTTCTAGTGAGTCTGTAGATGTAGAGAAGCTTGCTCCTTGTATATTATTGATCTTAGTATCCAAGGTAGTACCAGTATCTACCAGAATAGCATCTACATTAGAATCAATCGTTTGAATCTGAGATTCCAGATCAGCACCATCTGCATAAATAGTATCGTAGATTGCTTCTTCTACAACTTGGAACTCATGACGTACTGGTAGTGCTCCTGATACATGAATAGCAAGTACCAGTGTACCAACATCCTCGGTATCAGTAGCATCCAATTCACAATTATAGTATCCTATCTCATCGTGAACACACGTTGTATCATCATTTTTTTGCTCCATGTTCTGTGCGTTCTTAGATAATCTAACGTCTGTTCTCGCAATAGTTAAACTAGTTTCGGCAGTCTTGCCGTCTGATTCGTCTACAAACGGCCCTATGAGTACATCTACCGCTGTGGACTGTTTGAGTATTAATGCCATTATACAGCTCCTATTTGTTTTCTGTGGTGGTGAATTACGGGTATAGCAGTGGCTGGTAATAGTACCATACACAATGCTGCCATATTTGAGTTAGTTCCATCATTTTCTACAGTAGTAGTACCATCGCCCCCAGCCCCATCAGCGACTCCGATAGCGAATTGATCGCCATGCCATTCTCTTTGCTCTGTAAGTGTATCATATGAAAAGGGATAGCGGTTTGCTGATTTATCTATTGCTGCTGCAATAATCATATCAGAGGCAGTACTGGTGGTTGTTACATTAATCGTATCACCGCCTGTAGCATCGCCAGTGGTCATAGTGAGACTAGCTTGTTTAACGTCTTGATATGTAGCGTATGACCATCCCATTTTATTACTTGATTGAGAATCTGAGTATGATATGGTAGAACCTGACATACTTCCTATGGCAGACTCGTTCCATACGAAAGCTAATATATTAAGATCAGGGGTTGCATTTTGATATACATTACCAGTATATGATGCTGATTGTCCCCCTATTGTAAAAGTGCCTACGGTTAACTGTGATCCAAGTTCGCACCAAACTAAAAAGACAAGCATACGATTATTGCCTGCTCCAATAGTAACAGACCCTGTTGGATCAACAGAGCTGCCATCATAGGCGTTTGTTCCATCAGTAAAGGCTAACCAACTGCCTACTCTTGATAATGCCATTTAATATATCTCCAAAAAGATTGCTTCATGTGGGCCAAGCAGTATAGTATCAGTCGTACTTACATTAGCTCCTGTATTCAAAATAGAATCACGAAGAATAAAAGGATGCCCAGATACACTATATACAGAGTAATCAAAAGGCGAAGGCTGGTTGGGGCCATATCTATGTGCGCTCGTCCATGAAGAACTATGTGTTCTTAAGTACTGTGTAACTCTATCATTATAATATGTATCGAAATCATATCTACGTAAACTCTCACCTTCTGTTAAGAGACTACCTCCACCTGATGGTCGGAGTGCTGCTTGATCCGATGTTGTAAACGTATGTGGTGTATATGTATTTGTCAGGTGACTAGGATTATATACAGTACCGTAACCAGAGAAAGCACTGAAGGGAGCACAGTTCATAATACATAATGTATTACCGTACCGCCTTACATAACCATGTGTTCCCCAATCTGCTGTTGCCATTGTAAAGCTATGCTTTGGCCCCCTAGTACCAGCACTTATTGCTGTATCGTTTTCACGATATGTTCCTAGTGTGTCTGGAGTTTTCCAATTCGTTGTGAAGTCTAAGAACCACTCCTCTAGTATGAATGGATGTTGTGGATCACCCTCGTTAGTAAGTGCGCTTGGGATAATTCCCGGCACTGTTTTCATAATTGCGTAATGAAAACGTGCAAGACTAGCAGATACTTCATTAGCTACTTCGCTTGACCTAGGTAAAGCATTATTTGCTTGTACCGCAATTATTGTTTCGCAAGCAATTCCATGTGCTTTCTGCTTCATCCAATCACTAGGTTCTCTTTTATAAGTACTTCCGTAGTGGTAAAGCCTCATATTTGTTTCTATATCAGCACTAGATATTGTGTATTCATTTGGAGTACCAGTTGGTGTGTACTTCATTCTGAATTTAGAGACATTCTCTCCTATACAATAGTCACTCATCTCTGTCATATCATGAGGAGTTGTCCATCCCTCAGATTCTTTTACACCAAAACCATTGGACATTCCGTTCCAGCCTACACCAGAGGGGTGGCCTGTAGTATCATATATTAAGTCATCAATCCCTTGAAAGTATTCTTTCCATTCTGGAATCCAGTATGGTGCAGCTCCTGTATTTCCTAACTGTGTTCCGTTAGCTCTCCAATCAGTAGCAGTAACTAGACTTCCACCTGTATTTAATATACAATACTGCATACCAGATGATGGGGTAACTAATTGTGTATCATGAGCAGTCCGTATAAGTTTTAAAGTTATATCTGATTTACCACCACTTACTGCTTCATAGTCTTCAATCTCATACCCAATGAAACCCTTACCATCATTGTCATTACCGTTAGCGGATGTGGCATAGAATATTATATCCTGATTAATACAGTCTGATCCGGGCTGCGAATCAATACGAACTACTCTAGCATGAGTTGGTAAATCTTTTGTAGCGGCTGTATATGCTCCACTTTTAGGATCACCTTCTTCTACGGTACTTCTAAGGCTATCAACTGTTCCCTGAGCAAGAACAGTTGTATATATTTCTTGATTACCTCGTAATTGTGATATAGAGGTTGTATCATGGAATGGCCCTGAGAAGTCTGAGATATCTGGGCCTGTCCTAACTACATCTGTTCCTTCTGATAAGACTTTATCTCCTCCTGTGAGGAGATCGTGCCAGAACTTAGTTAGATATCTCCGCATTGTAGAACTAGCTATTCGGAGATGTATATCAATTTGGCGACCGCCACTACCAGCAGATACAGGTCTTTCTACTGTATTAAGTACATTTGAGGTAGCATCCTCTAGTAATAATACATCTTTCCAATCCTTTGTTATAGCAAAGTCATATGGTCTGCTATGTTCGACATGGGCTTTTTTTCTATATGCAGACCAACCCATAAGAGAATCCCCGTGCATTGTTGCAAACAGTAATGGATTATCTTCTTTTAATTGTATCCATTCGTTTGGTCTATCATCATCTGCGAACATACCTGTTTGTTGTGCTAGCAGCCACTGTGCAAGTCTACCATATATAAAATGTGGTTTCGTATCATCCCATAGATACTTACTATATCCAAGAACAGAACCACCAAAGGTATTATGTTGCGCTGGAAACTGTATATCTGAATCGTCTATAATAACAGGAGGAGTATCATCTTCTATAATTACACTTCCAGATGGAGGTTTGATCTCCCAGATGACTGCTTCAATCGGGCCAAGGATATAATCAGCATCTGTATTTACTATTGACCCGTCATTTTTTGTATCGTCTCTAGCTATAAACGGAGCAGTAGCTAATGAGTATGTAGACCCAGCTCGATTATCTTTATCTGCTGGATGTTCTTGTCGAGGGCCATAGTAATGTCCATCTCCCCACGTTGATCCAGTTTGTTCTTTGAGCCACGTTGTAACTTTATCATTTACATATGTTGATGGCTTAAAATGCTGTAATGTTTCACCAGCAGCTAATACCCCATCGGTATATAACTTTGAAAAAGCAGCAGCACTAATCTTATCTTTAGATGTATATGAGGTGCTTGTATTTAAGTGTGATGGTGCATAGGTTGTATAACTACTATCATCTCTAAAATTAATTGCAAGTAACCAGTTGCCTATTCTCCTGAGATATATTTTCTGTCCAGCATCTGCCGCTTTAAAAGTAAATTTTCCTTTACGGAAACCATTTTCTCCAGTTCTTCCTAGCTCAGGATAGTATGTTCCTACTGGTTCTGGTGCTGTATAGTTTGTATCTAAATCTATAAAGCATTCTTCAATAGCGATTGGATAGTTATGAGCACCTACACCAGAAGGTGACTTAGCCTCAAAAGCTGCCATGAATCCTATATTAGGGACTACTTTTGTTACTCCCCAACAGAAGCGTAGATAACTAGCATCCACATCATTTAATGAATCATACATTGCTGGGGTATTTACTGTTGCTGAATCTCCCCAGACTTTAAACTCACACATAACCTTACGCAGTTTACCTGTCATAAAGGTTGTAGTTGGCTGAGGAGCAATAAAGGATGATAGAAAGCTTAAATCCTGCATTCCTACATTAGGTTTAAAGCTTGATACATCATACTCGTGTGGGTAGTTACCATCCTCATCAAACTTAATTGCAAAGGCTGCACCCCTAGTACCATTCATACCTTCAGCTTGAACCCAATCAAACTTTTCGTACTGTCCGTGTATCTTTTTTAGCCCCTGATTCCTTTTTACTATTGAAGAACCTGATCCAGTATTACACCCACGCCCTGTACCATGCCCAGTTATTGCTTTAACCTTGTCTCGTAATAAATCCCAGTACCCGTCAAAGCCAGTAGCCCAGTTATCCATCATGGCATTAAACTTATCTTCTTTAATACCATCTCTATCGTAATCTACAGTAGCTGAACGTTCTGAATCTCTAACGCTATTAATAGTGTAGCGTTCTCCAGCGGCTGGTGTATGGAACTGTGTACTGTGTGCTTGGTTAGAAAGCTTCTTTAAAAATAAGTCTGTATTATTTCCTGAGCTTCCCGTATTAAATTTAATACCAAGAATATGGAATCCTATAAACCCTCTGTTACCATCTGGTAAAACCCAGAATTGATGCGCTTTGTCTTCAAAGGCTAAGTAACTAGTGGGGTCATAACCATCATATCCCCGAGCTGCTGGTACATAACCAGAGGTTGGTATCTCTCCATCATTAATAGAAAGCTTGTCACTAATTCGTACTTCAATAGGCTGTTGCGAATTAAGAGACAGAATAGAAACGATTGTTCCAGTAGAAAATTTCTTTAAGAGAGCATCATTACCTTTAGGTTGTATGACATCTGATCCGTCATGGTGGATGTGCATGAAAGAAGATACATCACCTCCTTCACCATCTGCCCAAGAGTAATGCCCACTTTTATTGCTTCCGGTAAGTAAGTCACAAGACTGTTCTGCGAACTTGTCTCGTACTGCTTCACTATATAAATTAATATTCCAGCCGGCTTGTTTAGATGAAGATGTCGAAGATGTCGTATCGTTTCCATAAAAGACGGCTGACTGTGACCCATCTAGACTTAATGCCACTTCATTACGAGCAACATTGTCAGTAGACAATGCCCAATCTTGTATTGCGCTGTACTTCTCTCGTTTCCTTACTCTAGAACCGGGAATGTTATGCGTAGGGAACATGTGCAGCACAAGATGGTTTAGCGGATTATCATTGTGTAGTGCTGTCCAGTTTGCTACAAAGGGTGTTCGTTCATTAGACCCTGTTGTAAATGCTCCTTGCATCTGTACAGAAGCAAACATTGCTGTCCTGCCCCATAGATACCACGGATGTGTCTCATCGTGGATATTAGCTATATCGGCTGTTGGAATACCGCCCCAAGCATTTTGCAAGTTCGGTACTGCTGTTGTAGTCTCTACAGTTACAGTATTTACTGTTACAGTGAACGCGCTAGAACTATCTGATAGACCACCCGGATCGGTCGCGGTAAGTACATGTCCCGCCGAGCTGGTCGCGCCTTCTACGCCGTCATAGACTAATGAATTTCCACTCAGTGAAATTCCTTGAGGAAGTGCACCTGACACGGCTAGGGTCAGGGTATCCCCGTTAGGGTCTACAGCATGTTGAAGAAGGTCGTATGAGGCGGCGGTTCCCTCAGTAAAGACAGGAGCTGGTGTCGTTTGTATTACTGGCCCATCATTACTAACGATGGGATTACCTTCATCGGTATACTCGTAGACATTAGCAAGAGTCATTCCTGCTGTTGATATACCTGAACCCATTCTGGTTCTCCAGCAAGTCTTAAGTTTAGTCCATAAGGGACAAAGTAAGTACACCGTCTGCTGCGACCCTTATAGCTGCTAAATGTGTAACACCTGCTGGAATTGTCATATACTCTACGCCAGATGTAAACATGTGGTCGTTAGAGTCAGCATCAATACTTGATGACCCCCATACAATATAGCAGTCTGTTGTACTGCCTATACGAATAACATCGCCAGAAGCTGCCCCCGTGGGCAAGGCTGCACGAGCCGATGAGCTGGCTACAGCGATCTTTGTAGGATCGCCCTTAAACGATAATACCTGAACAGGTGTCCCGCCTTGGGATAGTGGTAGATTAATGTTTGTCATACTGTCTTTAGTCCTATTATGTTTGCGTCTTCGGTTAAGTAAGTATCTTCTTCAATCTTTTCTTTGAGAGCTGCTGCTTTCTCAGCCTTAGACGGACGGCCCCGCTTGACGGGACGTTTCTCTCCGTACCTTTCTGAAAGCCACTTGGTCGCTTGGATACCTGTGGGGGTTCCTGCGTGTTTGTCAGCGGCGTTCTTCATCTCCCAGTATCTTTCCGAGTCCATACGTATCTTAAGCTCTTCTCGCCACTCTGATACCATTTCCTCGAACCATTTGCTAGAGCACAAGGCTTTCCAGTGATCCCAAGAGCCGAGTAGCCTTATGGCTACCTCGTACTCAGTCGGATCAGCTATATCCATGTACTTCTGGTACATTGACAGGCAACCTTCGTGATCGTACCGCTTCGTTGTAAAGACGGGCGGGAATTTAGGGTTACGCATCTCCCAGAATAAGGACTGGGTGCGGAACCGCCCCTGATCGTCCTTGAGTGCGGCGAAACCTCCAAGGTTCCCGTCCATCTCGATTGATGCATCCGGTTTTACCCCTACGGGGTAAGT
>CEUI01013265.1_pt1 | contig 11555 bp, 8 predicted proteins | sample 531411 | NCBI WGS metagenome assembly CEUI01 (sample SAMEA2622841, study PRJEB7988) | marine metagenome | isolation source: saline water (ENVO:00002010), including
CACTAATGCAACCACCTCCACCTATGGAATATGAAGAACCTGAACCACTAGAATTTGGTCCATCATATGTACCACGTAGACGTACACTTGCTGGTGGTCAACAACGTGATCCTGAAACAACTGAACAAATACTTGCACGTATGATAAGTGGTGGTGATGCACAACCTCTTACAAGTCCATTTAGATACATATCAACGGGTGGTTTAGTTGCACTGCAAGAAGGTGGTGTGCCTTCTCAAGGTCAACCTGTAGTAGGTTCTACAGTTCTTGAAGAACAAGAAAAAGAAATATCTGAACGTGCAAGACAAGATGAGATTAAAGAACGTGATAGAGCAATGTCACGTGGACTACAATTTATACAACAACCTACTGGTAATGATCAGTTATTTAAACAAATGCAAATTGCAGGTGAGACAATAGGACAACAACTAGCACAGGGACAACAAGGATATGCAACTCCATATGGACAAAAAGCACCTACTGCTTCTTTTAACAGTGGTGCTGACTTTGGGTTTTATACAGGTGGTTTAGTAGGATTATCTAATGGTGGTGTAGTTTCTCTGAGACGAGGTGGTGAACCTGATCAAATGGAAAGAGCATTACCAATAACTTTACAATCCACAATGAAAAGATTAGGAATTAAAGATGCTACTCCCTTTTTAGAGTTTGCACAAAAAACAAAACAGATTGAAAGTTCTGGTGGTGTGAATAGAATTAATCCAGATAGTAGTGCTAGAGGAGACTTTCAATGGTTAACTAAAGTTAATCCTAAAGCAAAAAAGGGTGTGCATGGTTCAGTTAAAACTGCAGTTAATAGAACTATAGCTTCATATAAAAGAGTTGGTAAAGATATTCCTCAGTGGTTAAAAACTTTAGATAAAAATTCTACTAAAAGTACAAAAGATTTAGAAGCAAATGTATTATCTTTAACACCAGATCAAGAACTAGAATTATTTTTTGGTAATATGGGTGAAGCAAAAGGAAGTGATAAATATTTAAATGAAATTGCTAAAGGTAGTAAACAAGCAATGTTTGAAGCATATAGTGATATACATCACACAAGAGGACAAAAAGATAAACCTACTAAAGATGTAGCTATTAAAACATTTTTTAGTGATGTGCCTAAACAAGATGAGATGCCTTTAGCCAAAGTTGAACAATATACAGAAACAATGGTAGATGATCGTCCTAGTGAAATGTATACTGTTCAACCGGGAGATACTTTAAGTAGATTAGCTGCTAAATCAGGCATGTCTATAGAAGATTTATTAGCAGTTAATTTAAGTAGAATTTCTGATCCAGATAAAATTTATGCTGGTCAACAAATAGCATTAAGTGATTCACCTGATATAGATAATCCTGTTCCAATGTCTAAAGAAAATGAAGAAGGTTTAATGAGTTTTATAAAAAATTATCTTCCTGATTTTCTTACAAGAGCAGAGGGTGGACCGTTACAGCCATACTTTGAAGGTCAGGTTCAAGGCAGGGGTGACGGCATGTCGGATCAAATACTATTTGAAGTAGAAGGTGATAATCCTGACAAAGCATTGCTAAGTCGTGATGAGTATGTTATACCTGCAGATGTAGTAGCTATGCTTGGTAATGGTTCTTCTAATGCAGGATCAGATCAATTAGATAATTTTATTAAGGGTGTACGCCAAGATTCATTTGGAACACAAAAGCAACAAAGAGAACTTAATGCACAACAAGGTTTGAGAGGATTAGTATAATGGGCGGTGCAAGAGGAACACCAGTAGGTTTTACACCACAGACAAGTGGTTTAGTTCAACGTGGCGGTGGTGGTATATCTACACTACCAGTTACTTCTACTCCACCTGCAACTGTACCTGCAGCTACACCTGCACCTTTACCTGCAGCTACACCTACACCTACTACACCAATGCCAAGTGTAAGTCCTACGTTACCTAGTGGTGGTAATGTAGTATATGGACAAACAGGAATGCTTGGTGGTGGTTTGTCTGGTACACCTGCAGCAAGTAATAAAGGTGGTGGATTAGCTAGTACACCTTCTCCTACATTCGCTAGTGATCCAGTGGTAGCACAACCGTTACCGCCTGTACCACAGTTTCAATCAACAGCACGTATGTTTCCTCCAATAGTTCCACAACCTGCACCACCTATTGTACAACAGGGTAATAAGGGTGGTGGTCAAACTGCTTCTCCCTCTCAAGATGGAGGATTAAAAAGTATACCTTTATCCCCGTATGGCAGTCCTACTGACCCAACAGCAACTAGAGATATAACAGATATTACTGAATTATCAAGAACTAATTTTGATCCTGAGTTAACATCACGGGAAACATTACGTAGACTAGATGCAATTGATAAAAGATTTGCAGATGAAGATGCAGAAAAAGCAGCAGCAGCGGCTAATCAACCCTCTGCAGAAGAACAGCGAAGACAACGAGACGAAGCATTTAGTAGAGACTATCAGCGTTATCAACGAAGTATGTCAGATGGCGGTAATTAATAACAATAATAATAATAAAGAATGAAACTAATAAGAATAGAACAAAATTGTATTGAAGTAACTTGGCCTTATGTAAAAGAATTTGTTCAAAAACCTTTAGATAGAAGTATGGGAGAAAGAGATATTAATGACGTTTATCTTTCTCTTATACATGGACAGATGCAGTTGTGGGTAGCAGTAGAGGATGACGAAGGAATACTAGGTGTTTGTATAACACAGTTAATTGATTATCCTAAGTACCGTTCAATATCATTACCATTGATAGGTACTAAACCACATACGTTACATAGATGGTTTGACTATGGTATGGGAGATAATTCCCCTATTATTGAATGGGGTAAACAACAGGGTGCAAAAACAGTAGAAGGTTATGCACGGGACGGTTGGTTAAAATTTACAGAGAAGTACAACTTTAAAAAATACTATACTATGATAGTAAGGGAAATTGAGTAATGCAGGACATGATAAATAATCTTTCTATAGCAGAAAAGATAGAACTATACAACTGTCTTTACGAAGACTTAGCAGGTAAAGGTATTGAAGGAGATACTCAACTTGCTCATGTCAACGTGGAAGAGATGGCAGTTCTACGTGCTATGGGTGGGTCAGGTACAATCAACCCTCACACCAATCTAATTCAGTTTGGTGGTGGTGGTGGATCACCGCCTCCTCCTCCACCCGCACAATCTACTGTTACTCAACAAGCTACTATTCCTGATGAGCTAAAACCATTTGTTACTGATGTTCTTGAGAAAGCACAAGCTATTCAAGAGCGTAGAGAAGAAGAAGGTTATGTTCCATTCTCTGGTCCACGTATTGCACAGTTTGCTCCTGAACAGACACAGGCGTTTGAACAGATTAAAGGACTTGTAGGAACAGGTCAACAGTATTTTGATCCTGCTGCTAGACTTACTGCATCCAGTGCATTTGCACCTACTGGACCGCAAGTCGGACAGTTTATGAATCCTTACATACAGAATGTTATAGACATACAACAGCGTGAAGCACGTAGAGCCGCTGATATTGGTAGACAGAAATTAGGTGCACAGGCTGTAGGCGCAGGTGCATTCGGTGGTTCTAGGCAAGCTATACTTGAAGCTGAACAGTCACGTAATCTACAGCAACAGTTAGGTGATATACAAGCACGTGGTTTAGCTGCAGCATATGAAGATGCACAAACAAGACTACAGCAACAGCGTGAACGTGAACGTCTTGCAGGTTCACAGTTTGCTACACTAGGACAAGCAGCACCGGGACAGGCTTTCAGAGAGTTGTCTGCACTTGAAGCTATTGGTGCACAAAGACAAGGACAAGCACAACAAGCACTCGACATTGCACAACAAGAATATGAGATTGCTCGTACATTCCCAGAGCGTACACTGCAGGACTATCAATCAATCATTCGTGGCTATGCTGCACCTATTCCTGCTTCTACTGTACAGCGTTCACAGACTACCAAACCTGCTCCTTCATTCTTACAACAAGCAGCAGGACTTGGTGGACTTGCTCTTGGTGCAGCAAGTGCATTTAAAAAGGAAGGTGGACTTGTTGGTTTAGCTAATGGTGGTTCACCTGCTACAGCAGCAGCACAAGGTGTTCCTGATGACAGACCTTCTCCATTTCCTGAATTTTTATCTAATTTAGGGCAAAGATTATTTGGTGAAGATGAAATATCTGAGCAAGAAAAGTTGAAGGAAAGAAGTGCTAGAAAACTTATAAGACAACAGGCTGAAGAAAAAGCTATTCTTGAAGAAGCACTAAAAGATTCTCCTGAAACATTACAAAAAATCTTACCAAAGATTGAAGGACAATCTACTTATGGTAGGCAAATATCTACTCTCCCAGAAAAGAGACAGTCTACGATAACGCAAGCAAAAAAGATTGAAAAAGAAAATGTTTTAGCTGCTAAAAAAGCTGAAGAAGAAAAAGCAAGATTAGTAGAAGAGAAAAAGAAAGCACAAGCTGCAGAAGCAGCAAAGATACCCACAAAGCCACCTGTTTCAGAACCTGCTTTTGGTGACATTGGTTCTTTAATGGCAAGTGAAAAGAAAATTGCAGATGCTCTAGCTAAAAAGTATGAAGGTCAAGCTGAACTACTAGCAAAACAAAAAGAAGACTTAGGTTATGGTATGGCAGACTTTGCTCAAGGGTTATTAAAGTTTGCTGCTGCTGATCCTGAAAAGGCTACAACCCAACAGTTAGCTGAAGCATTTAGCGATATGCCTGAAAAAGCTAAAGAAGCTACAATACAGAGAAGGGCAATTGAACTTGCTGAATCAGGACTTGCGGCTGATCAAGCGATTGCAATAGCGGACAGAGAAAGAGGTGTTGTTGAGTTAAATATTAAACTTAGAGAAGCATTAGCTAACTATGGACTTGATGCGAAAGATATGGATATGGTTTTACAATTAACCCAAATGCAAGGTCCAGAATTAGATGCGGCATTAGCTGCAGCTAATCCTAGAGTAGCGCAAGCTGTTAGGAGTATAAGAGCAGCAAAACCACTTAAAGATGGTCCAAATAGAACAGCTAGAGAAGTAGCTATGGGAATTAAAAAGTAAATGTCTGAAGAACAACAGGTAGGAACAACATACGAGGGACTACTACAGGATCAAGATGTAATTGATTCTATGTACTATTCTCTTGAGTCGTTGGGCGAACCAGTTGCTTATGGTGATAATAAAGAAATATTAGATACTTTTCTAACAAAGAAAAGATACTTTGATACTAATTTATTATCTACTATAGGTGTTGCTTCTGATGTAGAAGGTATGGATGATGTTGATCGTCAACTTCTTGCACGGTCGATGAATGCTGTTGATCAGTTGCCTAACTTTGGAGAAGGGTCTGCACCAAAGGGAGCAGCAATTGCAGACTATTTTCTAGCAGGTGTGAGTGATCCTACCAATCTAGCTTCTGCTATTGCAGGTGCATTTACTCTTGGTGCTGGTGGTGCTGCAGGATTAGCAGCAAAGGAAGCTGCAAAGCAAGGTGTAAAGCAAGCACTAAAAGCTAAGATTAAAAACTTTGCATCACCTGCAGTTTTAAAAAGTCTAGCTGCAGAAGGTACAGTTGCAGGTGCAGGTGGTGCATATCAAGGTTATGAACGACAAAGTGTAGAGAAGGACATTGGTCTACGTAAAGAGATTGATCCTACCACTGTTGCATTACAAGGTATACTAGAAGGCACGATAAGTCCTGTTGCAGGTGTAGCTGCTAGTATGTTAGGAACTGCTGTAGCTAAACCTGCTAAGTCTGGCTTTGATATGGTAAGAAACAATATACCTGCTGTTGAAAGAGCATCTTCATGGATGGAACGTAATCTTCTGCCTACCGCAGGTGTGTCTGAAGTTCAGCGTAGACTTGTTGAACGTAATGCAGGACAAGCATCTTCACTTAAAGATCAAGCAGATAAACTTACAGAACAGTTTAATGCAGTTCTGTCTAAGTCCTTTACTCCTGAAGAAGTGCAGGGTGAGAGTAGTTTAATTAACAAAGCATTGCAGGGTGATGCAACTTCTATTAGAGAAGTAACTGCAAAGGATGCAGAAGCAGGTAGAATTATAAATGACTTTTTTGATCTACGAGAAGAGTCGTTTAAGTATGGCAGAGATGCTGCATTAAACAAACAAACAAAAGGAATTTTTGATAAAGATTCTAACTACGTTCGCAGTGTTCCTGAAGCATACGCAGTAAATAAAAGAACACAAAACTTTGATGAATTTATAAAAGATAATCCAACTATTCTTACAGAATTAAAATCTGCTATGTCAGCAGACCCAACAAATGTGAGGTGGGAAAAGTATACTAAAGAATATATTACAACTGATGGACGTATAATTAGTAATGCAGATGAGAATGAATTTGTTTTACAAGCAGCTAAAAATTTATATCAACCGTCACGCAGTATGCGAAAAGAAACAGGTGCATTTGAAAAGAAGTTAGATCAAGATGCACTTCCTAATGTTGTAAGAAAAATACTTGGATATAATAATCGTCCTGCTTTGCGTATAACAGAAACAATCAACGGTATTGTAGATACGGCAGCAAGAGCAAATACTGCTAGGGATATTGTTAATGATGCACTAAATAGAGGTGCTGCTGTTGCAGCTAAAAGTCCAGCAGAAGCAAGAGAAATATTTAGACAGAAGTTTCCTGATCAAGATATAAGTGATGTTATGTCTGTTACTGGAACAGTTAAACCTGCTAAGTATCAAGGTAGTGAGATTGAAGAGACGGTTATGAATGTACCGTTTCAACGCATAGATGAAAAATTAAAAAACATCTACATAACAAAAGATGAGGGTGTAAGATTAAAGGAACTATTTGATACAAATTTCTTTGGTCATCAAGCTGCAGAAAAAGATAACCTTATTGGTACAGCTATGCGGTCTTTCTTAGGCACACAGGCTTTTGCCAAGGCAGGTAAGACAGTCTACAGTCCCATAGCTATGATGCGTAATGCTATAGGTGCTGCAGGTTATGCTGCATCTAGTGGTAACACTAAAGGATTGATTGATGGTGGTAGATATATAGGTAATCTACTAAAGAAAGGCGGTACAAATAATTCTGAGTTAAGAACAGCTATACGAGAGTTTCAGGATTTAGGTTTACAAGGATCAAACATTGATCTTAATCAAACTCTAAGACGATTTGGTGATGTTACTGATAGAATGGATGATGGTAATATCATGCAAAAGTTTATGGTTAGTGGTGGTCTAGCTACATTTGGTAAACCGGGTAAAGCAGTTGCTAAAGCAGCAAGAGAATCATACGGTGCTATTGATGATGCTGCTAAATTTGCAGTGTTTATGAATGAAAGACAACAAGCTAAAAAAGTATTTGATTCTTTTTCTCCTGAGATACAGCAAAGAAAACTAGCAGAGTTTCAACAACAGTATAGCGTAATAAATCCTACACGTGAAGACTATATTAATGAACAAGCTGCAATTAAGACAGGTAATGTAACACCACTATATGGTCGTATTCCTCCGTTGTTAGAAAAGATGCGAGCATTTCCTATCATTGGTTCATTTACTGCCTACCCTGCAGAACGTCTTCGAAACGTATATCAAATTCTTAAAACTGGAACTGACGAAATGGTTGAAGGTTTTGAGACAGGTAACGCAGCATTGCGTAATCAAGGTATTAAAAGACTTGCTTCTTTATATGCAATGCAGGGTGCGATATATACAGGTGCATATGGTATCAATGCTGCTCTTGGAGAAAATGAAACAGTAGACAAGATGAGAGCAAGCCTACCTGACTGGCAGAAAAACTCTGCACTGATTGTAACAGGTAGAACAAAAGATGGTATGCCTACATATGTAGATGTTAGTTATATAAATCCTGATCAATATGTTATTGGAGGTATTGTACCTCTTATGATGAAAGCATCACGTGGTGAAGATGTAAGTAAAGATTTAGATGAATCTATTATTCAAGCAGGAAAGAAACTATTTGAACCTTATGTGTCTCCTTCTCTTGCACTAGAAGCAGCTATGGATTTAGGCAATGTGGTTACAGGTAAATCAACTGACGTTACCAGAGACTTAGCTTCTATGGGCAAAGCATTAGAACCGGGATACACTAAGTTTGTACGAGACATGGCACAGGATGCAGAGGCATTTGAGAAGTTTGGTACTCCCGGTTCAGATGTAGAACGGTTCTTCTATCCTCAAAGGTTTGGTACAGTAGATGAACCTGCTGAAGGGTTTATTGATTTACTACAAAAGAATGGTTTAGGTTTTCCCGGCTTGAGAGAGGAAGTATTTAATCCCAAGAGAGTTATGGGATATACTCTTAATACAATTAATTCTAATGCACGGCAGAACTTTAATAGCTTTGCAGGTAAACTTGCTGACATGCTTGCTGATCCTAGATCAAGGTATGACTATGAAGAGGTTATGAAAGAATATAATGAAGTTCTTCAAGAGCAATTTACTGCACAACAGGCTATTCGTAAATTGTTTCAAGACATGGACGGAATAATAGGTAAACAAGAATTAATAAAAAATTTAAACTCATATGATCTACGTGGTGTAGTACCATCTAAAAAAGTTATACGTGGTATTTTAAATGGTCGTGCTGCACCTACTACAAAAGCAGACAAGAGGCAATTTTGGTTAGATATAAATAGAAACTTATATGAGAAAACTGGTGAGTACTACACTCAAGAGATAGCAGATTTAAGACGCAACATGGCTAAACTAGAAAGGTTCTACCGTGGTGCTGATCTACGTGGTGATCCACCTGATGTAAAGATAGGTGACTAGATGCAGATGGATGCACAGTTTTTGTTTCAGGTGGGAGCAGTAGTTGCTTCTCTGTCTGGTGCATGGGCATTGGTGCGTGCACAGGTAAATACCTTGAAGGCAACTCAAGAAGAAATTAAAAGTCATGTTGATGAGGTAAATAGAGAACTTGATGAAGCAGAAAATAATGTAGCTGTACTAAGACAGCAGATAAAAGTATTGTCTGATATTCTTAGTCCAGATAATCTTGCTGTTGAACATAAAAGAAAAGGCCAAGTGCACGAACAAATTAAAAAATTACAAGAAGAAGTTGCAAATTTGCAACACATGCATAATGGCCGTCATCCTTTTATAAATGAGTTATCTAGCAATCATCATATTCTACCTCATCCTCAGAAAACCAAGAACAATTCATAAATATCTTAGATGTTCTTTCTTCACCTAATATCTCTAAGCTATTAACTATCTCTTGTTCTAATTCAGCGATAGATTTAACAGCTTCTTCTTCCTTTGTAGAACGAATACGGGACAATACCTCTAGTGCTTTGATTGCACTGTTGGTATGTCCCGCATTCTTTGCGTAGTTGTATTGGTTCTCTACCTCTGCAATAACGTCGATACGTGTCTCAAGTTCTTTTTCAAGTTCTTCGATACGCTCGTTAATCTCAGGTCGTTGCTTTAACCTATGACCTTGTGTATGTGCAGACGTATCAGAATACCCTGCAGCTTTAGCAGCTTCAGTAGCATTACGATACATTACATAGGCTTGACAGAACTTCTCTTGCTTTAGATTAAGTTCCTTCATTTACAAAACTTTTCCCATGTAAGGTTGTGGCTTAGTATCTGACGAGCAGTGTCATTAGAGATAGAATCTGCATCACTAATAAGAATTGGAAAGGACCAACTACAAAACGCCGCCTCTCCTCCAACGCTTCCGCAACCGCTTAACAACATCGCCATCAGACATACGGTTAACTTTGTTTTCAATTTTGTTTCTTTCCTGTGTGTTTTTAACTGCTTGCTCTAGTTCTTTCTTTTGTGCATTATCTCTTCCTGCCTTGAATGCAAAGATCAACGGCAGTATCTTGGTAAAGATATTTAATACAGAAGAAAAAAGAGAAAGCATTATTCTATCTTTTCAGTCTTACCTTCAGCAACCTTAACTTCTTCAGGTTTTACTTCAGGCTTTCCTGTCTCTTTAGCCTTACCAATAGTAAGACTTAGAAATTCTACAGCTTTGTATATTTTTCCAAGAATTGTATCAGGATCAGGAGTTTTAGTTCCTGCGATAATAAGACTTGCAATTGTAATAACACCAGTAACAGTGCTAAAAATAACGTCTGAATTATTAGTAACAAGTTCAAGCATATGATTCTCCTTTAAGCTGCCTGTTTAGTAATTAGATTAGTGTAATAAACTTTGTCTGCTTGCTTTGAAGTTTTATATACCTCTGATACAAGCGTATTATCTCCATGCATACACACATTCATTTCTATATCTTCGTTATCAAATAACTTTTCACAGTCCTGTGCCATTGCAAGAAGTTCACCAGTAGTCCAAAACTCTGAACCATTTGTTTCTACTTTCATGTACTTCATTCTACCATCTTCTAGTTTTTCTTCTAGATCAATCTCTGTCTCATCTGAGAATGAACAGTCAAAACCAAACAGATGAAAGTTTCTAAATCCAAAGATGTGCATCATACCTATTGCTCTCATAGCTGCACAAGTACCGCCATTAACAAACGTAGTATTTGCAGGTATATTTAACCTCTCATTAATCTCTAGGCTTTGACCTTCTTGATTTTTAACTGTATGCGCCACTGCCTGTGAGTAAGCGTGCCAACCATATACCTCATCAGTCTTTGATTTTAGTAGTTCTGTAACTGAAGGATCGGTCATTGATGCAATAAAGAACATTGTACTAGGATCAACCCTATCAAATAATGTAGATCGTACAATACCATGAGTACTTTCACCTTCAATGGGTCGAGGGTCTAGTATAACACATGCCCACGGCTTTATGCCAGCCTTTAATAACTTAGGATAGCTATGTTTTACACAGACAATTCGTCCATTTGTTTTCTTTTGTAGCTTCTTCACTTCCTTAAAGTCAGTAGATGATCCACCAGATACAATGATTGCATGTTCGTCATGCACATGACAGTTGCGAATCATGTCCCACCTATCAATAAGTTCTACGTTTCTGTTGATGTTGTCAACAATGTTGTCCTTTGGCACAGAGTCACGTGGTTGTACTACAATAGGTACACGCCTCAATTCTGCAGGTATGTCATTAAGACTGTCATCATTAAGCAGAACAGCAAGATGTGTATGTCCACCACCCTTCACTCTATCTTGAGAGGGAAGGACAGTAATACGTTTATCTTTAAGAGATTCAACCAATCTATTTGTGCCAAGATATTCATCACCAAGAATATTACCATCCTTATCTTTGGAAAAGAAATCATCAAAGACAACAATAGGTGCATGTTTCAGGTAACTGTAATCAGATTGCACAGTCTCTTCACTGTGTCCACCATCAATGTAAGCAAATGAAACATCTTTTAAATTATCTTTTGCTTTATTCAATGTATCTTTTGAGTCACCTTTAAATAACTCAAAGGTAAACGTCTTATCTTTTTCTGCCATCTTTACTGCAAATTCTGTAAGACGTTTGGTTACAGCTTCCAGAGTATTATGTGCTTTAGAGTTTAGTTCTACTTTATCTAACTCTTCAGTAGCTTCTTCAAACAAATCAAAACCAGTGTAATGTACCTTGTCACTCTTCTCAAACGCAGCAAGAGACAT
>CEUI01015999.1_pt1 | contig 11547 bp, 8 predicted proteins | sample 531411 | NCBI WGS metagenome assembly CEUI01 (sample SAMEA2622841, study PRJEB7988) | marine metagenome | isolation source: saline water (ENVO:00002010), including
GCCACCAAAAGCCATGGAAAGTTGCCCAATTACACCAACATATTTTGCCAACGTTGGCAATGCACCGGTCAGTGTCTTGATAAACACCGAGAAGGATACCATAGTAACCGCTATCCCTGCTCCAATTAGAGCGACTGCACCGCCAAAAAATAACATTGGTTTCGAGGCAAGTTTTGCTCCCAGTGCGATAAGAGCAAAGAAGCCTAAAACTGCAACCCCCATTGCAATAAGGGCAGATTGTGTTTGTTCTGGATTTAGATCCCTAAAGGCCTTTACCAACTGTGCAAGCCCTAGAGCAGCAACCGCTACGCCTGCACCCAACATTAAAAAGGCAAAACCCAGAGATAGAATTTGACCTGAACTGGCCAAGAAGCCTCCCAACTTGCTTCCCTTGCCTACAACAGACCCAACATCCTTTGCGCTCTTAGCTGCCTTAGCAAGCATGAGGCCAGAGAATAGTTTTCCGACACCTCCCATGACAAGGGAAAGGGCGACCAAGGCAACCTTGAAAGCAATAAAGGCACCAATAATATCATAAAGGGATATCTTATGTTTATCTAGAAACTTCTCCATCTTTTGAAACCAAAAAATCAATTTCTCGACAACCATCTTAACATCGCTAACAATACCGGTTCGTGCAAAGGCTCTCTCTATTGCTCGCGTGAGGCGCTCCATCAATGGCAAGGCACGGTGGGCTGCAGACATTAATTTCTCAAGTTGTTTTCGCGAATGAGCTTCTTTAGCAGCCTTCCTTTGTATTTTCAACTTCTCTTCGTCCGTTGTGTTGGAATCCTTCAGGAGAGCGTTCAATCCCTCTTGGCCAATCACTGCAGCGATCGCTTTTTTCGTCAAGTGGTCAGTGCTGCCGGTTAAAAGTCCGGATAGTCTGATTTGTTCTTTCAAATATTTGATTCTTTCTTCATCTCGCATACCGACCATCTTAACTGAATTTAAATAATTGCCGCCCATCAATTGATTTAATTTATTTACTTTATCTTGTGCGTCAGAAAAAGTATCAAAACCTTGGGCCACACCAACAAGAGTAGAAACTTCCGTACCTGTTGCTTTTGCTTCAGTAGCCAAATCCTTAAAAGTTCTTTTCATATTTTTGCCAAAAAATTGCATTCGACCAGCAGAAGTTTGAAAATCCTTGGCCATCTTACCTGCATTAACACCAATAGCTGATCCCATGCGGGCCAATTCAACGTTGAATCCCATGGCTTGCTCAGTTGACATACCAAAAGTTTTAGTAAGTTCGGTCATGTTTTCAGCAACCTGAGCTTCTGACATTCCCATTCTAGAGAGTGCTGTGGTAGTGGTCACCAATGCAGCGGCGCGGTTTGCCTCAAGGGATGAGAACTCTGAATATCCCTCATAAAGCGCTGCAATGGATTTATGTTGCTCCTGCATATTTGCAGAGATACCTAGGCCGGCTTTGTATGATTGGGCCAGCACCGTATTATATTTTTGCACGCCTCCAGTCAACCCAGACAGCGAAGCTTCGGCATCAAGCTGGGCGCTGACTGCTTTCCATGTTGCCTCAAAAAATTTCATCATGATTGAGTTAGTGGCAGAATGAGCAACTTGAAAATTAATTGTACTTTTTGCCAAAGCTTTAAAGCCATTGGCCAAGCCAGCCTCTTTCATTTTGCTAGCAAAGTTATCCAGTTGCGCAAAAATGCCCTCATTAAAATTCATTCCCAATAAGCCCATGAAGTTACGTGTGAGGCCCTCAGCGGCGGCCTCCATCTCCTTCATGTTCTTTTCGCCCTCAGCGGATAACTCATTGAATTTTTTCATGACCGCGATTTTTTGCGCATTATCTTTCTGCCGAGCTTCACGTTCCTTGCCGCTCATGTCATGAATTTCTACCAGAGCATCTCTTTGTGTTAACTGAAGTTCAGTTAATTCACCCTGATGCTCTTCCAACTGCTGTAATATGTCTAGTTGCTTAGCTATTTCTTCATGGTTCATCGCCAACATGCTAGCTTCTGCTTCCAGAGCGTGCAAGCGCCCTTCGGCGAATTCGCGGCGCTTGTCCATATCCTGAACGGCTCTCTTCGCTAGAGCTTCTGCCTCTTTCTCAGCTTGATTAGCACGCTCAACCTGTTCTGCATATTCTCTAGCTAGTTGTACTCGAAACTGTGAAGTTGCACTGTCATTTGCCATTTAAAATATTTCCTAATGAATCGGATACAATAATCCGGTTTCTTTTTCAAAAGCTTCTATTGCGCGATTCAATTCATATTTACTGCGAAAAGTATTGGGATTTAATAAACCAAATTTCTTAAAAGAATTTGCATATTTTTTCTCTTTTGCCAATACACTCATAAATGCCGCTATTTCATTTCTCGACCCTCGAACAGTAAGGGGAACAGGCTTTTGGTCGAACATAATACCCAAAACATTTTCCATGGCGGCTCCAAACATTCTCAAGAAACTTTCATCCAATCTCTTGCTTTTCAGCGCTTCTAGGTCGATAATCAGGGGCTGTATTTTCTCTTCGTGAAGTTTTTTCATTATTTTCACTCCTTAGGTATATCTCTTTCTTAAATAGTGTTTAAAAAAAAATAAGGCCGGCTAGTGGCCGGCCTTATATAAAATCATCTTTTTGCTTTCTTCATTGCATCTTCTGAGGCCTTGTTTTCATCTTCAATTTGCTTAACCAACCTCTGTAGAAACCATCGTCTAATAACAATTGGAAGATTATAAGCTTCAAAAAAGCTCCAGCCACCATAATATTTTAATAAGAAAAATTCTTCGTATACTGCTTCTATATATTTATCACTTAGGCCAAAAAAATTCCGCATTCAGCGGAACCTCCAGTATGGTTTCTGAACCACAGTGTTCGCAAAGAAATTCATGACTCATATCAATTGTCGGCATTGAAGCCTCGTAGGCTTCCCTTAAAAATCTAGAATCACGGGCCGGCATCACATTGATAAAATTACTAATTAATCCAGGCCTCTCGTCGCCGTTAACAGATACGATAAGCGATTTAAATAAATCAGTAACAATTGATTCTGGTAGTTTATTCTTCTTTTTTCTAGTCACCATTGAAGATATTTTCTTCTCATCGTTGCCTCGCAAAAGTCTGAACTTCACTTCCACGCCCGAAATTGGCAATTTCAATAAAAAATACCCTTCTGGGTCAACCTTGAGGCCATAAGAGTCATAATCCTCTGCATGGTTAATTGGACATAAAAGTAAATTAAAATCATATTCACTGACTCCTGCACATGATGGGCATGTAACTTTTGTCTCATATGATTCTCCATATCCAGTAATTCTTGCTGCGATCATTAAAGCGTTTTTATCGCCAACTAACATATCGTCTAGACGAATGGATTTATCCATTATAATATTTTGCAAGAAACGGTCAATCGCAACCCCTTTCTTTAAAAGAGTTTTAGAAGACAATATATCTTCATCTTTCGCAATCATATACCTTATCTCTATACTTTCTCTGCCGTGTAAAGGATGGCCCTCGGGATAATATCTCCCGCGAGAAGGAAGCTCAACAAATTGTGTCGGTAATGTAAAAGAAAAAGCATGTTCTTGTTCGGGCTTATCTTGTACGATGGGGGGAATAGGTAAATCCGGTGCAAAATCCTTCACACCGGATCTCTCTTCATTATTTCTCCTAGTCATTTTAACCTCTTAGTTATTGTTTTTAGCCCAAAGAATACTTGGCATAATCATAACGAAGAGTAAGTGTAAGATCAACCATACCTTCGCCTTCATAATCCAACTCTCCCAATGCAGCCTTTTGAATCCAAGCATTGTAGATAGTGAATCGATTATTTGTTTGGCCTTCGGGTGTCAATTCATGGATCGTCATCTGTCCAAAGGAATTAACAGCTAGAGCTTTACTAATTGTACTTCGGACATTGGGGTTTTCCGGAAAGAAATACCCTGCTTGCTGTAATTTAAAATAGAGCTTAGCGGTGGAATCAGCGGCACCACCGGGATCAACAATTGTAAGATCTATAGCATCCCAAGTCACTCGACCAGGATACCAAAAGCTGTGGTTTAAAAATTTATGCTCGGTCTCACCCACCGTAAAGGAAGGGCGGGTGACCTTTTTAGCGATCCAGTGATCAAAGTCTTCAACATAGACAACCCAACGATGTTGTCTTTTCGGTTCAATAGCAGGGTTCGCCCAGAAATTAGACATATCTTTATCTCCTATAAGTGCCTCAAATTAATTAGTAGACACTTAACTTTATTCTAGAAAATCAGCGCCAGTGTTTGTAATCACAAAATCAAGCGCGATAAATTCAATTGATCTAGCGGGTTTGAGGTATACCTTGGCATACATGATATTTCTATCAACCATATCCGCTGTTGTGGTTGTCTCATCCAAGACAACCAAGAAATCAGACAAACCAAATCTAATCTTAACATTGGTCAAGAAGGGATTAACTCTGCCCAAAAATCTGTTCCATGTTGCTTGTACATTTTGATCAAAGAGAATGTCTTTCGCCATTCTGGAGATAATTCTCTTGACAAAGATCATCAAACGTCTAACATTAATTCTATCCAAGGCAGATGGTGTTACCTGCAGGGTCTTTTGTCCAAAGACCACAATGCCTTCTGCGGGGAAAGAAGCAATCGGGTTAATGTTTTTCTCATAAAGCCTATCTCTTTCCTTAGAAGTCAATCTCTGACGAACACCAACAACATTCAAGCCGCCTGCACCCAAGCTAAGACCACCACGATTAAAACCAGCGGGGGCAAACCAAAGCTCAGAGCGTACTTCACTACTTCCCATTACACCCAAAGCAATGACTGATGGCGGAATCCACACATTGTTACCAGAAATTGTATCTCTGATTTGTACCCATGGGTAATATGCGCATCCATATGAAGAATTAATTGCTCGGGCATCTAAACTAGAAATCACTGAGTTTACGGATCCTATTCTATCTGCCTCCGCGCTAGTGCTCTCTGTAGAGGGGGTATAGTCATTCAAAAGGTCGATAATTGCCATAGAATCTGTTCTAGAGTCGCAAATATCAATCATTCTCTGTGTTAATGATTTCTGCCTAATTCCTGGAGCGACAAGCAGGTTCATTTCAACATCTTCCGGATCGGCAACAGTATCTAGTGCACGCTTGACAGTGTGATATGCATAGTTTGTTTTCTCAACGGCACTTTCAACCAACACGTGGTTACCAAAAGGCTCTTGCTCAAGAATATCCAAACCATCAGCGCCGCCCAGAACCGGCAAAGTAAATCTATCAAACCCTGCATCGAGAGTTCCTGTGACACCAAAAACAGCGGTATAAGATGTGCCAGCGGCTCGGGATCCTTCATTGTAATCGCCATGTGTTGCGCTAGTTGATGTATTGTCGGCGCTTCCGGAAACATTATCCAAGGTGAAGTAAAAAGAATACTCTTGATATGTGGAGTCCGGATACGATTTATCGCCAGTAGCACCCTGTATTCCTTTTGGCGCTGGAGCAGTAATATCACCATAGCTTTCATTAAACCTAGTTTCAGTCCCAGTAAGAATCGTCGTGATACCCCAGTAGGTATCCTCTGGTTTATTGACGGATACTCCCGTTTCTCGGGTACCCATTCTCAAAGGAAGTGTGGGGAACTGAAATTTAGCTTTCCATGCAGTGGTATACTCGCTAAATTTAATATATACAAAGTCGCCAATTGGCTCATCAGTTGCCAATGTTGTAAATCCGGGAATAGATCCGGTGCCAACAACAAATTGACTTGCGCCTGCTGCTGCATAATCATGATATTTTTTCGGAGTTGAAGATCCGCTAACGATACCAAAGCCCAGCATCCTAGGTGGCCCATAGAATCCAAAGGGGATCAAGGCCTTATTGATGCCGCCGTTTCTGACTCTTTCGTCCACATCAACTCTAAAGTATTTGGAATAATTTCGATAATCACCAATCAGTCTATGGGTTCTCTCTGACTCAACCCATGTTAAATATTGATCGCCAATCTTTTTACAAATATAGTTGTCAGAGTTTGGATTAAGATTACAGTTTGAATATCGCTCCACAACTTTTTGTGCAGTATCCAGATCATCAACTTTTCGTATTACAACCGAAAAAGTGCCATATGGATCATAAGGGCTCCTAGAAGCTCGAATATCCTGTATCGATACCTTAAGGTTTCTGGAGGGCCATGCGCCGCCATTTAACGACACCAATCTAAACAATTTCTGTACATTAGTGAACGTTTCGCTAAAATCGGTTGCATCGCCAACATGCTGAGAGACGATCCATGGAGTGGCGGCATTATGCCTAGCGTATTGATGATTTGCTTGCTCAGCAACTGCCGAACCAGAAGTCTGGAGTCCCAAGATTATACCAATCTGAGTTGATCCCGTGCATCTGGTTTTAACATCATTTTCGAACGTCTCACCCAACCAGTAATACTTTTTGTCTGACACAACATCGGCATTTGTCAAAGTTGGATTGGTGTTGAAAACCTTTCGAATAAACTTTTTATCATTTGGGTCAAAGTTAAACTCAATATTCTCAGTAGCAGAACTGTGATATACTGACGCAACAAAAGTATTTGGCTTCCCAGAGACACTCAATATTGGAGTGGCAGTTGCCGTTTTATCTGTGTCTCGGTCTATTCTAGTGCCCTTAAGTGCTGTATATCCCTCGCCATGATAAAAAATAGCTGCCAAGGTGCCAGTAATATATCCCTGATCTGTTATTGCCGCGGCAGAACCCGAGTCGACAATAAATAATCCATAGGCACCGCCGCCAGTAGTATCAAGAAGATTTGCGACACCAGAAGAATTGCGAGTTTGCCAGCCAGCCAGTCCATTTCCAGTGGCACCAGTGTCCTGTTCGCCCAAAAGACGAATCATCGTAACAGGGCCATTTGACCTCAAATAAGCTTGTGCTGCATACGCTGCATAGGTTGGCCCAATTGAATTTCCATCGCGCCATTGATCACCCCCACCTGCACCGGCAATAGGCTCTCCAAAAGTTTCAACAAATTCTGAAAAGGAGTTAACCAAATGTGGAACCATTCCAGGACCCTTTTCGGTTCGGCCAATAATAACCGGTCCAGGAAAAGGTGAGGAAGCGGGTAACTGCGAGTTGTCGATTTCTTTTAAGAAAATCCCTGGGGATGAGAATTTAAACTGTCTTTCAGCCATTTGAATTTATCTCCTTAATTTTAAACGTATAACACGATAAAAACTATATATTTTCTAGAGTAAATAGTTTATCATAAGAGCAAACACCATTTATTACTCTCTATAAAACCCTTTTTTCCCAATATGGTCCTGTATATCGCCTAATATTACGCGCTCGCGAGGTATTTTGACCTCTACGGCATTTTCCCTAATTACCATCTTGGGCGCCTTTTGGTTCTTGTCACTACCAATTAAATACGCCAGAACTTTAAATGATATAGTTGTTTTATATTGCCTTTCTGCTACTTCTAGTGTCGCAATATTATTGTCTTGCTTATAATCCCCGTCAACAAAAACTTCGTAGGAATGGCCATTTTTTCTTACTACCTCCTGAGAGGCTCGGCCGGGGATTGCTATGAATGGAATTACTATTTCATTAATTTGTTGTTGATATTCCGCTATTACAGATAAACTATAATTAACCTCAACGAAGACCGGGTTGGGTATTGTTATTGTTTCATAAACAACCTTTTCATTCGGCCTATTTCTGTTTCTAAAGTTTCTTTGATTATACAATCTCTTGGAATCGGCATTAGCAAAATTTGAAGTCTTTTTTTGATTTATTCTTCGAGCAATCGTTATTGAACCTTGTTTTTCGTCTTTCACTCCGGGAATATTCGAATACATCATATTGCCTGCACTTTTATCTCTTGTCAGCGACACTCGCTCAAGGGTCATAATAGGTAAATTTATCGATCCAGAGGGAGTCATCAACTCTTTATTATGCTTTCTCTGATATGCTCTCTCAGATGAGATCCATACAACCGGCACCTTTTTGAATCCATCTCGGGTGGTACAATGTATATCAAACCTCTGATCAATATGTTCAAACATTGCTGTATCGATACCTTCAATTGTCGAAGGTTGAAATGGTATTTCTCTTAATTTAAGTTTTTTATTATTAGCTTGCATCAAATAATCCTTTTCTCGAAAGAATACATTTTGCAGAAATTTCAAAACGATGTTCAATTTGTCCAAATAATTGTTTAGGTTCTGAAAGAGAAACGATTTCAAAATACAAATCACCATACAACACAAAATCACCTTCTCTTACGAATAAATCCTGATCTTCTGTCAATCTTCTTTTATGGAAGTTAACTGTTATTTCGGATTTCCTATCCAAGGCACCATTGGACATCCATGAGGTTTCAAAGTTATCCCATGCAATCAATGCATATACGCGCACCGGTGGCAAAAATGTTTTTTTCATTGCTTCACCATAAATTGGGTGAAAATTCGTATGTTCTAGATCAATCGAATAATAAAGAATTTGCTGGCCAATGACTCTCTCAATTAACTCATCATTAACTTGCTTAACGAGATTCCTCTCTTTCTCTCCTAAGAATAAAGGAGGTGGTGGCTGATCTGGCTGTTCCCACTCGGACATTCATTTTTCTCCTTTATCCAACAAATACCGAAACCGGTACCTGCTGTATAACTTTATTAACAGAATCTGCCATAGCGGCTTCGCTCTCAGAAAGTTTTTGGTATGTCATTTCATCTAGCATTGTCTTAAGTTCTTCGCGCAACTTTTCTTGCTCTTCTTTTGCTTGCGAAAATAAATCCGAGGCATTCAAAGTAACTGATTCTCCGGGTATCGGGACAGTTTGAAATTTCCCCCTAATTTGCCCCAGCGTTTCTTTACTTAAGGCCAAAGCAAACCTCCGAATCCATTGCTTTCCTATACTATTAATATTAGCATATGGGATATTTGCAAATGGTATCGTATTCATGTTATTGATGCCATCAACGCCAGTTGTTCTATCTGAGTCATCATCCCATGCGTCTGTTTGGACTGAAAACTCCACCCACATTTTAGTTGGTTGTACTCGATTTGTCGAGGGGAATATCCTTAATTTATTATTTTTTATCTCATATGAATAATGCGAAATTCTTGTATATAATGAATCCTCGAATGCCATGGCTTGCAATTTATTCTGCCATGCTGGGATTACTTCAAAGCTTGAATCGTCTGTATACTGTCCATAGCTGAACATATTGCCGATAACATTTAACCCGCCATAATACCCAAAAAACCGCCACATTGCTTGCGGAGTTTTATAATACACTTTTTTAATAAATATTTTTTTATTGCCAATTTTATTATCGCCCAAATTTGAATCAGAATACGGTAGCGATGATGTGGCAAACGCAGAGGAAGATATAATTGTCTGCAAGTCATAATCCTGCTGATTAACAACCGTGTTGAAAGAAGCAGAGTATATAGTTTCGTTGCCACCTAAACCAATTTCCGCTTCAACACCCTCAGAAAAGCGGCGCGCATATTCAAATCTCACTTTTGGGAACTTCAAAGCAACGCCAGTTGGGCCCGAACTTATCTCACCCTTATGGTCAAAGGTCCCAGTTGTGTTTCCTAGAACGTTCGATAAAACATTTTTTGATTGATGTAGATTAACAATGTAAGAGTATTCCAAGCACGACTCTTCATATGCTGAATATATGTTCCCCTTCGTTAGCTCAATGTCCAGTACATCTCCACCTAATTTTTTATAAGTATAGGCGACTTGTTTGAGTGCGCCAGTGAAAAACTCCGTACTCGATGTGTAGACCCCAAATGGCAAACTGGCTTCTATAGTAGCTTGTGCATCAGAGCTAGTCACCGGTAAAGTAATCGCGCTAGTGGTGCTTGCTGGCGTAAGTGTTGGATGGGACATAATATTCTCTCCTCACAGTAAGTAGTTTAAAAAATACAAAACCCCACCTCAAACTGGTCAAGGCGGGGTTTTTGTATGATCAAAGATCAATCAGGATTAGCCAAGGAAGTCCTTGATGACGACCAAACCGTACATGTCAGGACGAACCATCTTCTTAGCATACCGAGTCATGACTCCCTTACGGGGCACGAAGTCCTCGGTACCGAAGATCGTAGGAGTGACTTGCAGGGGGACGTAAGGAGCGTATACGTAGCCGCTTTCTAAGAAGCTTCCACCATTACGTCCAACAAGAACCACATTTCGTGGGAAATAGGGATCAACATAGACATCCCACTTCTTACTGAGTGTACCTGCTTTCACGGCACCAGCAGTGCCGGCAGCATCGTCATGGGTCACACTGGCGCGGAAACCAGAAGTAAACTCAAGAAGGTTAGCTGTCTCGGGGCCAACAACAATAAAGTTTGCTCCACCCCTCAGCACCTTGCGGTGAATCTGAGCCGAAATATCATTGATAGTTTCGAGAAGAGTCTCGTACCATTCGCTAACAGTACCAGTGAAGTCTGCTCCGAGAAGCGATTCATTGGAAAAAGTACTGATGTCGGTACCAGTTCCACGATCCACAAAACGACCTGGGCGACGTGACCAGTAATATGTTCCGGCGGTCGCGCCTTGGACGAGATCATTCAAGATTTCTCGATCAATTTCGAGCGCAATTTGCTCAGACAAAATACCAGTCAGTTCAACTTCGGCATCAAGGTTATGATAAGCGTTCAAGTCCTGACCAAGTTCCGGCGACCATTTAGCTTTGAGCTTCTTGGTAATCGCCGTGACTGCTACGCTGTCGACCTTAATGTCGATCTCGGGAATCTGATTTTTCCCATCGGTGACTGAGGCTCCAGTCTGTCCGCCTGCTGATACGCCAGCTTCTTCAAGACCCCAATCAGATGCACCAACAACAGCACCAAGAGCATTGGCGGGGTTGAAGTTATCAACGATCGGATATGAAATAATATGTTCGTCCTGTGAGGTGGTCACCGCTGCGGCGGCGCCGTCGACGATGGTAAAGGTAACGGTTTTATCTGCACCGGTACCAGAAATCGATGTCAGACGCCTGACGAGCACGTCATCACCATCCAAATCTGTGATCTCAATAGCACCAAGCATATCTTCGTTGAAATTATACGTACCGGACATTATGCATGTAAGCTGTATAATTCCCTTGTCAGAATCAGCAGCTAAAAGATCCGGATCGTAACGAATAAGTTTTTTCTGTGCATCGGTCAAGGCACCAATCGTAGTAGCAGCAAAACCAGAGACTGCGTTGAGTGTACAGGCAGCGGTAGAACCAGTAGGTGAAGAGTAAGCGTTGGCCATATTATAAAAGCCGCCACCCTCTTCAGTGACATCAGTGACACCGCCGGTCAAAGCACTAGCTACGACACCACCACCATAAAGGGAGTCGCCGGCATCAACGCCATGGCGACCAGTGGTTTGAGAACTGTAAGTAAAGTCCAGGAAGAAAATGAGGCCCGAGGGCAAGCTCATCGGCTGGACGGAAACGAGATCATTGGCAATCAATCCACCAAAGACCCTTCGAACGATTGGGAATGCAACGGCCGCAAAGCCTTCGACATCGCCAGCAGCCATGGAAGAAGCTTCACGAAGAAGCTCTTTGGCTTGATTTTC
>CEUI01059353.1_pt1 | contig 11537 bp, 7 predicted proteins | sample 531411 | NCBI WGS metagenome assembly CEUI01 (sample SAMEA2622841, study PRJEB7988) | marine metagenome | isolation source: saline water (ENVO:00002010), including
GAGCTGGAGCTGGCAGATTCTGGGTTTTCGGCCGATACGCTGTGGAGATGCCCGGTGGCGTCGAAGACGGCGGTGCGCCTAAAGAAGGTTTCCGTGCTTCCGTCCGTCACCATGCGGGACAGGAACTCAATTTCAACCCCGTACAAGGAACCTTGGTCCTCGATAGACCACGTCGCCGTGTCAGCGTCGGTTGAGTCGGTGGCCGCCACCAGCGATTTGCGGGTCCCGTTCTGCTTTTCGTGGTGCGCCCCAAAAACGTAGTTGTAGCCCGAACCGTCGGACATGAACTGCTTGGTGACGTACACCCGCAGTCCCGACGGCAGGTTCTCCAGGGACGTCTGCTCCCACGCCGTGCCTGTGACACCGCCGGTCATCCCGTTCCATATACCGGCCGAGTTGCGCTCGATCTCCGTTATGTCGTAGCCTGTTGCGGAGCTATAGGAGCCGAGCTGTGCCCAGAACCCGGGCCGGTACTCAATCAGACGGGCGATGAACTTGAAAGTGTCACCGCCGCGTTCCAGTTCAAAACTGAAAGAGGTCTCGTCACCCACTGCGATGACTTCGCCGTCCAGTTCAGGCCCGTCGTATTTCTGGTCCAGAACTGCGGGCGTGTCACGCTCCACCCTGTACACCCATATCTCACGGCCGTCCTGCGCGAACAGTATGTCACCGCTGACCGGTATGGTGTAGAGCGCATCCGCGTTGCCCTTGAGGTTGTTGAAATAATCCTCGACGAGGTCCCGGCGCGCGTCCCAGTACGATTTCAAAGCGAGATTTTCGACCCGGTGGACACGCGCCGTCGGGTCCGTGACCGTGTAGCTCTCGTTTAGCTGGCGGCTCAAAAAGACCTCGTCAAACACACCTCCTAGCTGGCTCGGCCTCACATGGGTGGGCGCGTCTGGGTCAGGAGGTTGCATCTTGGTCGTAGACTAGGACCTTCTCGTAGATCGAGGAACCGCCGCACGAGAAAATCCTACGGTTCGTTATTGAAATAAGCCCGACCGTGCCGACGTTTGTATCGTGGGCCGTCAGCCACCGTTCAGCCTTTGAGACGATTATGCCGTCGATCTTCTCGTTCGTTTTTGTGCCGTAGGTCTCCGAGTCGTCCGCGACCTTGAACGAGTGGTAGACGTGCCGGTTCCGTATTATCGAACCGCTCGGCAGTGTGAGGTTTTCAGTCAGGACCGGGTGCGCCTTGATCTCCTCCACCTCCTCGTCGCTTAAGCCGGTGTTGTGGTAGGAAACCTGGACCTCGGTGTTGATCACGCCGCTGACCGGCTGTTTGACGACAGTCAGGTTCGCCTGGGAGTCCATGGATAGTTCGCCTGCCCGTGCGTGGGCTTGCGAGGACTCGAAAGTGTAGTCGGACGGTGCGTACACACGCCGTTGCTGGTATATGAGTTCTCCGTTGCCGTCGTAGTCCAGGGTCTTTTCCACATCCACCCAGATGTCGGATGCGGCCGCCCACGGAACGGGTTCTGCGTAGTCGTTGTAGGCGCGGGTCGTCACCGTGCGGAGGCCGCTCGCCGAGCACGCATCCGAACGGAACACCGCGCCGCTTTCCGTATCACTACATGTGTACTCGTACAAGGTGTAGCAGGTTCCGCCGCTCGTGCCCTTCACCTCCGTCTCGCTGGTCCTGAGCGCGTTGCCCGCCGAGCAGGACGACGGCGGCACGTTGAGCGAGCGGTACGTGGTGAGTGTGAGCTTGCCCTTCTTCACCTTCGACTGGCCAAGGTCTCCCGAGCCGCTGGCCTCGTCAAAGACTACACGCTTGTAAGCCTCGTTTCCGTAAATGTCGTTCTTGGTTTCCCACGAGCTGGTCAGGACGCACACGCCCGCCGGGATTTCGTAGTCAACAGCCTCCTTTCGGATGATCGTGACACCGTGCTCGTTCACCCGTGATGTCTCCTTGTACACGTCGCCGGTCCCGTCGGCGGAAACAAACTTTGAAACACAGCCGATCTGGGTCCCCGTGACATCGAAGACGGGATCGGTGTCCATCTTGATGACCTTCATCCAGCTTCCCTCGCCGCAAGTGGCGGCGTAGCGTGTCACATGGTAGTACCTGACGCCGTCCTTGTATTCTGCGGTGCTGAACTCCCCGGCTCCGGAGACGTAGGTCTCGGTATAGACGGTGTCACAAGAGTTTCCGTCCTTGTCATAGAGGGTCTCCTGGGACCTCTCGGTGACGCCGCCGCTCGGCGGGGTTATACTGCCGATGTAGCGGATGGAGGTGTACAGCAGGGTCCCGGTGCGTGTCACCTTCCTGGAAAGTTCGCCGCTACCGGAGATGAATGTCACATCGTACTCGGTGTAGGATTCGTTGCCGTCGGCATCCTTGTGGGTGGTGTAGTTCCATGAGTCGATACAGCCGCTCATGGAGGGCTGGACGTCTATGCTCTTTATGCGGGTGCGGTGTATGCCGTTTTGCGTAAAAGTGGTGCGTGAGTACTCTCCCTGCCCCTCGACGTACGTGTACTCGTACGTAGTGAGCGTAGTACCGTCGTACGTGCGTATCTCGTTGACCTTCTTGTTGACGGGGTGGCCCGCCCCGGTTGGCTCGGTTGCAAGGCCGAGGTACGTGCTGTATTTGAGGCCCTTCACGTCCGAACGCTCCAGCACCAGGGTGCTCTGCGTCGGCAGGTCGATGTACACGTCGGTCGTGACGGTGTACCCCTGTTTCTTGTCGACCGCTCTGGAGAGGAGATACCCGTCCGCCGTGGAGGCGTAGCTTCCAACGTAGCTCTCCGTGGTGTACGTGAAGCCGTCCATGCGCCCCTCCGTCTTCGTCGCGATCAGCCCGTTGCCCGACGCGATCTTCCAGAAAGTGACTTTCAGGTCACCGCTGGTGTCCACGCCCGACTCGTACGCCTCCGTCGGGATGGTGGCGGTTCCGAAGTGGCGGGTCGTTGTCACGGTGACCTCTCCGTTGAACAGTTCCTCCTCCTCGGTGTAGTAGGAGCCGCTACCCGTCACGGTCTTCCATGTCACGACGGTGTAGCCGTCCTCCTCCTCTTCGATGCGCTCAAACACGTCCGTGACACCGGCCGACGGGTCGGAGCCCGTGGAACCGTAGACTGCCGTGGTCGTGACCACGGTGACATTCTCCTTGTACTCGTTGACGGTGCGGATCGTCCCGCTCCCCTCGACATACACGCGGTGGTAGATTTTCAGGTTTCCCTCGTAGTACTCCTTGTCGGTGATTAAATCCCCGCTAGAAGTCGGGGCCGTGCCAATCGTCTTTATGCTGGTGACGACGATTGCGCCGTTTGCCCGGGTGTCTACGTCGCGGGCTATCTCACCGTCTCCCGTGACACCCTTGAAAGTCCACACACTGTAGCCGTCCCGGTCCTCGTTGCTCGTCTCGTACGGGTCGTTGATAGTAGTGTCCGGCTCTCCGGCGTCGAGGTCGGCGACAATGACCTCCGTCGTGATGACAGCCTCGCCCCGCTCCTCGGTGGTCAAGCCGATTGCGCCGGGTGTCACGCGGAGGAAGGTTTTTTCGTAGATGGGGAAGGTCCCGCTGTTGTCCTCCCGGCTACCTATTTCGACAAAGCCAGCAGGCGGCGCAGGCCAGTCGTCGATCTTGCGTATCGTCGTCTGGGTGATGTGGTCGCCGATCCGGGTTCTGGTGTCACGCTCGTATTCACCCTCTCCGACGGCCCCCTTGAACGTCCAGAGGGCGTAGTTCTCGCGGATGTCTCGCTGGGTGTGGTACGGGTCGTCTATGGAGGAGTCCGGTTCCTCGGCGTCTGCGGCCGTGACAACCACCTCGGTCGTTATGGTGACCTGACCGCGCTCCTCCTCGATCCGGCCGACCACGCCGACCTGCACCTTGATGAAGGTCTTCTCGTAGACGGTGAAATTCCCGCTCTTGTCCTCAACCCGCGCAATCTCGGTGAAACCTTCGGGGGTGGCTGGCCAGTCGCCGATGTTCCGAATGCGGGTCTGCGTGACATACTCGTTGAACTGGTAGTTGGTCTGGGTGTGGAGCTGGCCTGCGCCCACCACGCCGCGCACCGTCACTAGGTCGTAGCCGTCCTTGTCCTCGGTCGTGACTTCGTAAGCCTTGTTGTCGGGTATGTCTGAAAAGTCGGACCACGAGTACGTGCCCGTGTGGGGCAGGAGGACCTTGTCGGTGGTTATTTCAACAGGCCCCTTGTCATCGACGGCGTGTGACACGAGCCCGGCCCCGTAGGCGTACACCCACGTCCGGACTTCAAGACCGCCAAACTCGTAGTCGGTAGACCCACTGCCCTGAAGGACCTGGATGAGGGCGTAGTCATTCAGCACTGCCAGCCCGGACTTCTCGATCACCTCGGCCGACGACTCAAGGCCGATGGAGCGGATCGAGTACATTTTCAAAGCACCGTTGTGCTTCTCGGAGTACTTGGTGCTTATTATGCCCTTCTCGAAATAGGTCTCCTGAATCTGGTCGAACACGACACCTTGGTCGACCGCGACCTTGCCCAGTAGCGCGTCGTCAAAGGTTTCGGAGCCGATGCGGCCTTCGGCCAGATACGAGGGCGTACCCGTTACGCGTCTCGCGATAAACGTACGCGTTACCTCCAGCAGGTCGTCCGCATCGCGCTTGTAGTCGGGCCGTCCGACCTCGGTAGGGTTGCCGTCGGGGTCCAGCTCCTGATACACTGCGACCAGTATCTGGTGCGTGTTGTCCTCGGAAGGCTCCAAGGTCTGCTGGATGAGGCACGCGTCGGTGTAGTCGATGTCGAGCGTGGGGCCGGGAGGCGAGCCTCCCCAGTAGTCTCCAAACAGGCTTTCCGTCGACGCCCCGGATGCGACGTAGCGGCGGGTGATCTTGTGTAGGCCGTTATCCTGGGCCTCTACCTGCGGTCGGCCCAGTTCACGTAGGTACTGCTGGGTTTCCTGCGGCATTTAGTAGCCTGTCCTGAGTAGTATGCGGCGGGTGCGGCCCTTCTGCTTCTGGGCCAGATGCTTGAGCCGTTTCTCGGCGTCCTTGCGGTCGGCGACGAGGAACTGGATGTTCTGTGAATTGTAGCGCGGGGTTATCTCCGCGAACTTGGCACGCGCCATGGGCACGAGTATGTCGTCTACGACATCGAGAGGGAGCAGGGGTTCGTCTGCGTCGTCCACTAGCGCGGCCGGTGAGATGTTTATGCGGACGGAGACGGTGTATGACACGTCAGGCAGGGGGTAGACTGCGAGTCTGGGCCGTACGACTCCGCCAACCATCGTTTCGTCGACGTAGTAGTGATGGGGTTCTGCGACTTCCATGACACCGGTCTTGATCTGGTGCATCCCGAAATCCTCGGTCAGCGTGTGGTGGACGCGTTCCTGTTCGCGGTCGTCCAGCGGTGTCAGGATTCTCTCGCCCATCGACGGGTGCTTCTCCACGTCCGCCGTATCGGTCGGCAGGGCGGCCACGTTGCCGTAGACCGTGACACCGGCCGCGCCGGAGGCGGTGGCCGTCGTAGTCAGGGTTCCGGAAAGACCGTCACTGGCAACTTCGTCCAAACGGCTCCGTTGCTTGTTGGGCAGGAGGACCAGACTTCCTGCGTTGTCGGGGTTTATGTAGGTGTCGCTGGTAAAGGTGTTGGAGCCTGCCGTGAGCGTCAGTGACACGCCTTTCGGAGCGGCAAAAACTAGGTTGGCTTCGCGTGTTGACCATTGCGGCCGTGAACCGTCCACGGGCAGGTAGCAATGGCGGTACATCTGGTTGATGACCTGTTTGATCTGCGCCTGCTCGGCGGGCGGGAGTTCCTCGGCGGACTGCGCGCCCACCATCACGGCGAGCTGAGTCTGGATGTCGCTGAAACTAGCCATCTGTTCGGCCTTGCCAGTAGGTGTCTATCAAGCGGCGGAGTGCTGGGGCGGAGTCCTTCTCCATGACGGGCAGTCCCAGGCGTAGGGCCTCCTCATAGAGCATGCCCTTGTCATGGGCGTCATAGTTGGGAACCTCGACCTTCTTTTCGGGCTGTGGGGCCTTGTCCAAGGCAAAGACGCTCAAGTTGCGGCGATGTCCTGCGTCCTTGCGAAACAGGTCGTCGATGGTGCGCTGGTCCTCCACGGGGAGGGCGTAGAAGCCCCGCGAGCCCACGCGGGCCCAGCGGAATTCGTAGTTTTGACGGGAGCGGCCGCGCAAACGGAGGATATTCTCACGCTTTGGCTGGTCGAGGATGGTGATGAGGAGTTCGGACATGATTTAAAAAAGGGGGAGCTGGGAGTCTCCCAGCTCCCCCTAGGTAGTGAGGAGGAGTTGGCGGAAATTAGAGTTTCACGCCAGCGATCTTGGCCGCACCGACTACGAGGATGTAGTTGGGCAGACGGCCAATGCTGTCTTGGTAGGGACGAAGTCCACGCACGGTCTGGATACCAGTCGCAGTCAAGTGCGCTTGGTTTCCGGCCGTTGCGAAGTCGTCGTAGTGGAAGATAGGCTCGTTCTCAATCGCGCCAGTGGCGTAGTAGAGAGCGTTAGCACCCATGTGCAGACCGAACTGGACCGGAACTCCGGCAGAATCGGACTGGTAGATGAGCGAACCTTGACCGAGGTCGGAACCCGGAGTACCACCGGCGGCGTTGCCCGAAGTCACCTGCGACGCGGTGATCTCGTTGGCGGTGATGCCGCTACGGGTGTATTGGTATACGCCGTAGTCATGAGTGTTGAGGTCATAGACTGTGACGTGGTGGTCCTGGTTCGTCACGTGCGATGCGGGAGTGGCTCCCACGTCGGCCGTGGTGAAGTTCCAGTCGTACCCCGTGAAGTTGGCGAAGTAGTCGAGGCTACCTGCCGAGTAGGCAGAGCCACCACCCTTCAGTGTCACGGAGGAGGTGGTGATGTCCAGACCGGCGTCTCCCGTGGAGGAGTCGGAGGTGTTTCCGAGGTACGCACGGGGGGCCAACGGTGATCCCTGACGTCCGTCAGCGGTGTCCACTTGGATGTTGTGGACGTGGATCATGTTGTTGTCCCATGTCGGGTAGCTCCCCTTGAACTGGGGATTGTCGTTACCGCGCTCCTTGGAGTACTTCAGGGCGTCGAGGTAGGTGGAGTCTTCACGGAGGGGACGTGCGAACGTATCCGGTGCGAAGAACAGGTACTGGGGAATGTCAGCTCCGGAGAGGTCGGAATCGACCTGCATTGGAACTGCTCCCTGTGACATGAGGTGCTGTTTGGTGGTTTCCAGCTCGTCGGTGGTCAGCACGTCGCTGTTGGAACCGGTCGAAGTGGAGCCGAGGAGGTTGTTTCCACCAAGTTGGTAGACGTTCGCTCCAGCACCGTCTTGGCCTTGGTCGAGTGCGGTGTTGCGGAGGCTGATCATGCAGTCGTCCTGCTCCTTGCGGGCGGCCCACTCGGACATCAGCTCTGCGGAGAGCTGGTCGAGGGTCTTCCCGGTGAAGCGCAGGAGCTTGAGAACCTGCGTGTAGCTGACTGCGTGACGGATGAGGTCGACGTTCACGTTGAAACCAGCGAAGCGGAGCTTGTCGGTGTTACCCTTGAGCTGGCTTTCGCCGATGACACCGAGGCCGCGAATGGGCGTGGTGGTCGTGAAGGTGACTGTGTCAGCACCGCCTGCGCTCAGGTCGCTCTTGGTGGAGATGGGTTTTCCCGATCCTTCGTTCCCCTTGAAATCGCGGAAGATGTTCTTTTCGCGAGCGTCACGCTTCACCAGCTCTGACCAAATCTTGGCTTTTACGTCGCCAGACAGGCCATCGTGGTAATCGGTGGCGTTGGGGAGATCGATGTACGGGGGGTTGGAGGCTTGGTTGAGTGCCATTGTACGTTGATTCCTATATTAGAGGTGATTAGCGTCGGCCGCCCAGCAGGTCGTATAATGAATTGGTTGAGACCTTGTCCAGGTTGGACAGGACGGCGTCAGCCGACAGTTTGTTGGTGTTGGTGGGTTGTTGAGGTGCGTCTGCGGACGTGAGAACCTTCGTCTGAGGGTTTGTCGACGGGTTTTGTGACACGACCCGGACTGGCTCGCCCTGCGGAGCAGGTGCTGGAGCTTGTGGGTGCTGTGCCGCGTATTCCCGCGCCAACAATTCGGGCCATTTGGGGCTCCCGAACACAGGTGCATAGTCAGGATCGTTTCGCTTCTGCTCCACGAACGAGTCGAAGTGCTTCCGTGTCACGGAATTTGCATCGGCAAGCTCGGGGATCGCTTCCACGGCCCGGTTCTGACTCTCCACCGCACGCTGGCGGTAGGTTTCAAACTCGGTCTCCTCGGCGCGTCGTTGCGTTTCCTCTTCCTGCATCTGGAGGCGGAATATTTCCGCCTCCTTGCGCTGGAGTTCACGCGAGAGCTTCATGGCCTGCTGAGTTTCCATCTCTTCAGCGGCCTCGTCTATTTTAGACTCTAGCTCGGTGACTTCGCCTTGAAGTCCGGTTATTTTTTCAGCCAGACTGTTGTCAGGTTCCACACGAGGGCTCGCGCCGCTCACGTTTTCCGCTGGACTGTCTTTACCGTAGATGACCTCTACGGCTTCTTGAAAGGTTCCGTCGAATCCGTCGGACTTGTACAAGTCGATGACTTGCTGGTCCTGCGCCTGGCGCGGACGGATACGTTGTTTGTTAAGCGGGGCCTCTTCCTCCTGCACCCCGGCCTCGGGCTCGGGTTGCGCCTCGGGTTCAGCTTCAGCAGTAGCTTCGGGCTCTGGCTCTGGCTCTGCGGGGGCTTCAACGGCAGGCTGTCCCGAAAGGAACGCCTCTAGTTGCGCCGTGGAAAGGTCTGCGACCTCCACGTCTTGGGTGGTGGGTTCTTCTGCTGTTATAGTTTCAGACATGGGTCCAATAAAAGACTGCGGGTGCGTATTTTCTATCGGTTGTATTATGTTACGTAGAATTTGATAGCTCCGGCCGCGAACTGGACGTTTGAGCTGGAAGAGTACGCGAGGGAGCTGGCCGCGCCGCTTGTGGGGTCGGTGATTTCAGCCCTCCACAGCAGATCGGAGGCGAGCCCCTTGGTTGCGTGGTATATGATGCCCGTGGCCGAGTTCTCCATTTCGATGAGCGGGGCGTTCGGCCCGGACAGTCCGTACCCTGCGTACATGCCCCCGCCCCCGCCCCCGCCAGTTTCGGCGTGTACGCGGCGTGTGCCGCCAAAATGCACGTCCTGCATCGGAAGCACCCACTCCGTGGGGTCAAAATCCAGATCGCTGGCCTTGCCGAACACCCGGTAGCCGTTGCCTCCGGCGAAGGACGGTGCTTCCTGAAAATAAGCGATGGTCCAGCCCGGCGCGTACCCGAAGTCGACTTCGACCTTGGCCTCGGAGCCGGAAATCGTCGAAGAGGTGGGGAGCACGTCGGTGTTGTTGCGGGCCGTAGTTTCGGTGTTGGCGACTGCGGTCGCGTCGGAATCCGTGGTCGATGCCGTGAGGGCGAACTCGTCGTATATGGACCCTGACGTCAGGGCCTCTTCGCGTGCGATGTAGATCACGACCTGCTTGGCGGCTTCGTCGTACCGGCTCCCGAACTCGTACTTCTGGGAGGGGGTCGCGCCGTTCAAGTAGTCTACTATGTGTTCGCCAAACGCGTCCATTGCGACCGGGCCGCTGAAATCAACGCCCTCGGTCATGACGTAGTCAGTGCCGCCGATGCCGAACGTGTAGGTTTCACTCCCGGAGTTGCCGAAGTTGCCGTTGGTCTCGCTACTGGTGAGTGTCACGGTCGATAACTGCTTGATGCCTTCGGGGTAGGACGCGGTCTTGTCCCCGGTGAATTCCAGACCGTAGAGGGTGGCCGTGGTCGAGGAGGCCCCGCTCTGGTCGGTAAATGAACTCAGGTTCGTGACGGTGAAAGTCTCCTGCATCCGTGTCACGGCCTCGGAGGAGGCTTCCTCCTTGCCGTAGCTGGTGAATGTCACGGCGCGTGTCGAGGTGTTGATCGAGATGTTGTCGACGATGGCGGTCGGGCCGCCGTAGTAGGTGTAGAACTTGTCTGCCGTGGAACTTGAACCGCCGGTGATGGTGGTGTCGAACGTGCCGTCGCCGTTGTCCGTGCCCGGGCCGAAGACGCTGTTCCAGGTGGGGGACTTGCGGAGTATGTAGTCCGCTCCGTCGAGTTTCAGTGCTTCGCGGTCGTAACCCTGCAAGTCGAGGACCAACTGGGTGGTCGAAAGCGTCTTCCAGACGGGAATCTTCAGGCCGCGCATGGCTCCCGAGGTTATGATCACGTAGTAGAACGGATTTAGATTTCCGTCGACGCCGGTCGTTGGGAAATTCGCAGAGGAGTCCGTCACCCTCAAGGTGTCGGCGGACAGGTTGTACGGGGAAAGGTCGTCTCCATCGATGTTGGCGGCCACCGAGGTGAATGTACCGGTCGAGGCGTCTTCCACGGACAGGGAGGGGAGCCAGAGGTACTGGCTCTCTTCGTTGGAAGTCGCCGTGGTGTCGACGGGTATGGTGTACTCCCTCTTCTTGAACACCCCTATCCATGACGCGGTTGCGGAGCCTGTGGCGTCTGACGCGTTCCATGTCACGGCGGACTCGTTCACGAGCTTGCCAGCGTCGGAGCCCGTGCCTGCGACCATGTTGATCGTCTTTCGGAGGTAGCCAATGCCAGTACTGAGCTCGTTTGTCAGGCTCGCGGTGTCGGTCGGGTCGGCAGTAAAGAGACCGACCTCGTACTGCATTGGATCGTTAATGGACGCTCCTACGGACTGTCCGTGGAGCGACGCCTGTAGCTGGGCCTCGAAATTGTTGGTTGTGGCGTCGGAGGTTGGCATGGCTATATCAGAGTTTAAAAGGTGTCACGGAACAACCGATTGTATTATTTGACCGAGGCTGTTCCGAAGTAAAAGCCGCTGATCGCGGAGGCGATGTGGACGTGGACGGGCAGGATTACCATGCCCTGCATTTCAACAAATTTCATCTTCTCTATGCCTCCGCCGCCGAAGAGCCCCCAGAGGATTTGTCCGGGTTCCTCGGAGTAGGCGTAGACGACGGGGAGGTGGAAAAAGGCTAGGATCACCGGAGCGATGAAGACGGTAAACAGCATCGTGAACACGATGGCTCTCCGGATTATGGGACCTCCTGGAGGTATGAATTTTCGTGCGCTTTCCCGTGACACCTCCTTGACCTGCTCCTTCTTGATGGCCTGCTCAAACCTCTGCTTGTCGATCTCCATCTTTTTGGACATCAACTTGAGGGCCGCGCCGAGGCCCGTGGTGGTGGCGAATGTCAGGACTTCAGTTGGGATCACGACGTGCCCTGGGTTAAGGTTATTGTGTAGCCCATCGAGGAGGACGCGTCGGTCCACCCGGCGTTCCACGGGTCGTTGCTTGCCGAAGTGTGCTCGTCGGAGCTGTACTCCACGCTTCCGCTGGAGGGCCAGCCGCTTGCGCCCTGCCCGGTGGACAGCTCCCACTTGCTCGTGGACGAGTTGTAGGCGACTTTGACGTCCTCGGTGTCATGCACGAAAATTTGCTGACCACCTTGGAAATTAGTGCCCCACGGCTCATACTGCCCGTTTTCAGAGAATGAGGGTGTGCTGGAGGTGGCGAGGCAGAACCCGTCGGTAGTGGCCCCACAGCCAGAGCCAGAGCCAGAGCTGGAGC
>CEUI01044912.1_pt1 | contig 11534 bp, 15 predicted proteins | sample 531411 | NCBI WGS metagenome assembly CEUI01 (sample SAMEA2622841, study PRJEB7988) | marine metagenome | isolation source: saline water (ENVO:00002010), including
CACAAGATTAAAAGTCTTGCGCTCTACCAACTGAGCTAAACGGGCAAATGGTAGCGGTGGGATTTGAACCCACGAAGCATAATGCATTCGATCTTGAGTCGAACCCCTTTGACCAAGCTCGGGAACACTACCTTATCTACTATACCACGGTAATCAACAAACTAACAAAGTTTCAAATTTTGAAATAAATAATCAATGATTAAAATTAAATAAATAAAACGACATCGGCAGGGTTCGAACCTGCGCGGGCAAAGCCCAATAGATTTCAAGTCTATCTCCTTAACCACTCGGACACGATGTCAACATTTTATAACCTCTACATATAGTATATTTAATATTTTTTTAAATAATTTAGACGCGATTAAATCATGTATCAGGATTAATACATTTCCATATACAATACAACATGGCAATTACAATTACAATAATGATTAATGGTCCAAAACTTGGGTCTGCATAATAATCCTCATATGAACGGATTACATTTCTTGGACGACAAGTATAGTAGTCATTACTTACTGGGACTTCAATATTGTAATGAGGGTCGTGGCGATCTATTGGAAATGTCATATTTTCACGAATAGAACGATCAATCGCGTAGTTCATAATACAACATTCTTCTTCCGAACAATTTAGAGGAGTAAAATATTTATTGATATACTCTACATAATTGTTGATAAGATGTTCATAAGTAGGGCAATTTGTTCCATTCATATCATCTTTTCTTATTCTAACCCAGGATATATTATACAACCCACGATAATCATAAATGGCACAACAACCATAATCCCCATGTTCGGGATCATAGAAATCACTACAACTCATCGGTCTTGAAGTAGAATGAGGCCACGCCCTTGCTGTTAACTCCTGTGGTTCAGGATAATAATAAGACGATCTATTTCTTCCATCAATCTTATCAAAGAAGTATACAGCCGAAACACCTTCTAGAAAACAAATGGACAATCCAAGACAAATACAACAGATTGTTAAAAGTAGATATCCTAAACAACGTAACGTTTTGATACATCTATTTCTCTTTACTTTATTTGATCCACGGGGAGACTGAACTCCTAGAGCATCCCTCAACTTTCCTTCTTCAGGATCGGCATCAAGGCTATCTGAACGAAGCTGAACCATATCATGATTATTCATGATCTATGAATGTTTTTTATGTTTGTATTCTTTATTATGTAATATTCAAATTTGATTTTTTATAGTTAATCTTTCTTAAAAACATTTTCAAGGACGACTGATGTGTCCGAACCCATGTAAGATGCTCTTAGATTGTAAGGGTCTATGGAATATAGAACCCCTTCTCATTGGCCATACAAAAATTCTCTGTCGATGGAGAATAAACCTTACAATCGTTATCCTTTTCCCCGCGATAATCCTTTTATTGGAATCTTATTATCTTCATATGACTAATATCTTATCTTACAATCCTGAAGATGAAATATTGAATGAGTCATGTTATCTCAGTCACTTCGGTTGTTGCGAGATCATTGATTATTGTTGGGACAATGGTGTAAAGATGACTCAACCCCAGCATCATTATTATTTAAACCTTCCTAAAGAAGATCTTGAAGGGACAAATTGTCCTTCTTTCTTTCCCGATCTCGTGGAAGAATACATCAAAACAAAAGGTTGGGATATAAGTTCTTCAAGCACTTTTCATGGGAGGTGTAGGATAAATCCTCAATGTAGTATAACACCCACAGGTATTAATGCAACCTATGAGACCATTAGAATTCCTATTTGGAAAGAAAATGAGGAAGGGAGTAATTGTCCTGATATGAATACACTTGATTTTGTAACCACGTTTAATAGTAACAGATACTATGAATATAATTATCTAAATTGGATCGAATATATCATCTATGGTTTGGCGATAATCTGGTGGATGAGTCTTGTAGATAATAATTACATTTATAATAACAGATACAATTATAAAATAGTTGTTACTGAACCCTAACAAAAAATATAAGATGTGTATATACTTTAATGAAAAGTAGTAAGGGTTCTACAATAAATATACTCTGTAGTTTATCACATTTGCTCCATGGAAATACAGATCTAATTGAATATATTTATCGGAAGAAGAAAATGATTGAACAAAATGAAACAATGTTATATTATCTTTTTATTGGTCTCCAATCAGGGAGGATATACAGTTATACAATCTATTCATTTCGTGAGACAGTCACTATACTCTATGAAGCATTACCCACTACTGTAATACCGCCCACATCTGTGATTCATACCTCTGGAGAGAAACGTATTAATGAATATAAATTATATGAAAAGTTAATTCCCGATAGATTCTTTCGAACATTCATGTTAAATAAAATCCATTATCATTGGAAAACAATCTCAATAAATGAATTAAAAGACGATTATCATTGGTGTCAAAAAGTTATCCTTGATGCTCTGTTTATCCCTAATTTTATTTTTATACGAAAAAATATTGGTGATGAGTTTATCTTTCAAGATCCATCATTAAAACAAAAAATTAAAGCCCTTGATTTTATTATTCAAGAAAGAGGTATTCTTTATCTAAAATTAATTAAGGAAGAGTTTAAAGAAGGAGATTTTTCTTTTTGTATTGTCCTTCGGGAAGATGGGACAATCGAATCAATTTACAATGAGTTTTTAGAATAGAAATTAAGGTTCGTTCCATAGGCCTCAAATGAATAAAGACCATGGCGTCTATCATCATCCTTTAAATCATTAATCATACAATTCTTATAGTATTGGACATCTTTCTTTGATGAGAAGTTTAAATACTCAATACATAGACAGAAACGTCGAGAACATGGTGTAATATATTCCTTCGAAAGAGGATGAACAATTCTTTGAATAAGCTTTGTAGACGACATAGTTTTATTTTGTTATTTATAAATGGATTATAAAAATACAATCAAATTTTAATTATTCTTTTGAGGTTTTTTTATAAATGGTATCTTTGAGCGGCTTTCTCGGAGTTCATTTTCTTTTTTTATATGATAACATATTTCAAGTGTGACCTTATCTTCATCGCACAATGTTGTCAAATGATTTGTATAAACTTTATAGATCAACTTCATCTGTTTTAAAGTTAGTCCCATAAAATCATGTTCTAACCATAATTCTTTTGGAGGTGGTTCCTGAATAAAATAGACATTTTTATATGGATTTTCATATTGATATTCAACTACATCTATTTTCTTTACAAAGAACCCTGGACAGGGCATTACTTAATTATTATTATTATTATAATTTTAAATTAAACATAATACTTAAAATTATTTTTTTATTACTATTAATAAATGAAGGTCTTTGAAACGATAACATCACTCCTTGTCCTTGTTAATTCTGCCTTATCTGCTCCATTATCATTAAACAGTTCAATCATGACAAAATACAATGAATTCAATGATAAGTATAGTCGCGAGTTTTCTTATGATAAATTTAATAACTTTAAGAAGAATACGGAATATATTGAGAGATTCAATAAAGAAGATCATTCGTTTGAACTTGAAGTCAATCAATTTGCGGATATGAATGATTTTAATTTTAATATCTCTATTCCTAACAATACAGAAAACTATTATGAAATAGAAAGTAAAATGATACCTGAATCACTTGATTGGAGGGAAAAGAATGCTGTAACGCATGTTAAAGATCAAGGACACTGTGGTGGATGTTGGGCCTTTAGCACTACAGGGAGTGTTGAAGGTGTTGTTGCGATTAATACTGGCAATTTATTTAATCTATCTGAACAACAATTAATCGATTGTTCGACGCAAGAAGGAAATCATGGTTGTAGAGGAGGGATTATGGAAAAGGGGTTTCAATATATCATTGATAATAATGGTATTTGTTCTGAAGAAGACTACCCTTACCAAGCTACAGATGGTATTTGTCAGGATTGTGAACCAATTATTCAAATCGAAAAATATGGAGATATTTATCCTAGGAATGAGAATATATTAAAAAGAGCCGTCGCTCAACAACCAGTATCAATTGCGATCCAGGCTAACCTTACTTCATTCCGTTTTTATTCAAAGGGTGTCTATTCTGATCCTAATTGTGGAACACAATTGGACCATGGTGTTTTACTTGTTGGCTATGGAACGGACGAAGATTCGGGATTAGATTATTGGTTAATGAAGAATTCTTGGGGACCTTACTGGGGAGAGAATGGATATATGAGAATGGTGAGAAATACAAGTGGGGGAATGGGTCCTGGTATTTGTGGTCTAGCAATGCAACCTTGTATCCCTTTACTTTAATTATAATCAATGTTAATATATAATGAATTTTTCTAATTTTTATCATATTCCTGTTCAAGGAGATGGTGCTTGTTTTTTTCATTCAATTGCAGGTATAAATCATTTGAATGAACATTTATGGCCGATGTTAAAATCAAAACCAATCACATATAAGATTGAATCACAACAATGGAAGAATGCTTCATTTCAATTACGAAAAAAATGTGTTAATTGGCTTGAAGATAATTTAGATTATCGTATTAAAGGTATTGGAACCACAATACGCGATGAAATACTTGAAGAGGTTGGAGGGAATGAAAATATTAAAGATAAAACTGTGAAAGGATATTTAAAATTTATGAGAAAAAGTTCATCCTATGCTGGTCAAATCGAAATTTATGCGATTTCAGAATTATTAAATAAAAATATAAGGACATATATTTCAAAAGATGGTGGTTTAAGTAATGTAGGGTTAGGATACGAGATAAAACCGAAGGATATCCAATTTGATATATTCCTTTATCATAATCTAGGAGATGTTGGTAATCATGATGGCATCCATCATTTTGAAATACTGTATCCTAAAAAGAAAGCAAGAATACTGAATAAAGGTAAATACCTGGAGATCGTTCAAAAGGAAGTTAAGAAGAGGAATGTAAAACAAAAGAATAAAAAACGTTCTGTTCCACAAAAGAAAAAAAGGACAACAAGGAAGAAACGTAGTGGAAAGAAAAAAAGAACAGTTCGACGAAGAAAGTAAATATTGATTATCATATAAATGGAACTCTCCCCTGTAAAAATAGCGTGGGGAGATTATGAAAACGAAACATTAATACATAATCATAAAATGTCAAAGATATACAAGAAAAGATATCAAAGAGCAAGTGATTTATACAATTCAATGTATCGTTTTTTTGGGTTAATAACCGTTGTTTCATCTTCAATTGCTTCAACAATCTCTTGGGGGAGTGGTGAAGAAATAACACCCAAACAACAAGTAGTTCTTAGTAGTATTACAACTGTCGCTGCTATTTCTGCGGCTATTCAAAACTTTTATAAGTTCCAAGAGAATTCTGAAATATATATTAAAACAGCAAAAGATTATGCGAAATTACAGAATAAGATAGAAGGAGTTGGGAATATTCACCCTCAACATCGCGATGTGAAACCACAAGTTTTTTTAAAAAAAACACAGGATAAATTTGATCATATATCAGACAACCGTCTTGAGATCTCAAATTGTATGACAAATTGTTTTTATTCGAAGGAAGGAGATGATGATTCCTATTTAGAGGAGAAACATAAAAAATATAACTCATTCAAAGAAGACATTGAGATAACAATTCAAGATTAAATATAACGAATACTATGGTATGGGTTCTTCACTTTATTTTTCTTATCGAAATCATGAAATACTGTATGTTCACCTTTCCATTGATTACTGACACCTTCACTATTAATTTTAACAAGTGAATGAAGGTTTTCATGAGCATTATCATTATTTACTTCATTTATAGACCATGGTGAATCAGGTGATGTTTCCATCCAACGATTAAAAAGGATATTAATTATTTTATTTCTATATTCACTTTCATGTGTAAAGATTGATTTAATAAACCTAACATCATTGGTTAGTTCATTTCTATCCTTATATTCTTTCATATTATAATCTTCCATTATTTTAATAATTATTATTAATTATTAATATTTTCAAATTTATTTAAATATAACTATAAATAATAGAACATCAATGTATGCTTTTTTAAAATCATTAATACTCTTTACTTTATTTAATAAGACAGATACACATGAACTACATTCTGTTGGTTCTCAAGTTGATGAACATAATTGTATCCTTGATGGTGGATATGAATGGTGTGAAAGTGCTCAGGAATGTCAAAGACCATGGGAGTATCCATGTATAAGTATAGACACACAATTTTGCGAAGCATCAAACGTTCAATTATGTCATGTTGGTTGTCCTAATCCTGTTTGTAGAGAAGGTGAATGTGCGATGAGACATGGAAGTTGTTGCGATTATACTTGTGAAGATACTCGTAGTCCTCTTACCCAATGTCCTGAGGAATGTCCACCAGAGATACCTTGTCCTTTACCACCCCAAACACATGAACTAAACTGTCATTTTAGTGCCCCTGTTCCAAACAATTGTGGGTGTAATTCTGGATGTGGGACGATTGATTGTTCAGCACATTATCAAATTCCCGAAGGATATACTTGTGGTGGTTTTGTTTATGATGAAGGTTCTTGTGAAGGAGGACTTGAGTGTGTTCAAACAATGGGACCGTATGTTGCTGATGCACCCGGGACATGTCAGCCTATATGTAATACTGTAAGGGATAATTGGGGTAATTGTGTAACCGAGGGATGTAAGACATGGTTTGATAGTTGTAACACTTGTATTGTTAATGAGGACTATGAACTAATCTGTACAGAAGAAATATGTTATCATGGAATTAGTAGTGCTATTTGTATTAATGGTAAAGGGACAATCACTCCTGATCCTATTATACCAAAGAACTGTGTTACATGGTATGATGGTTGTAATACATGTTCTGTTAGTAATGGAATATTACAAGGATGTACATTAATGATGTGTATTACACAAACGGATCCATATTGTCAAGTATTTACGAGTGGTGAACTTGAAGAAGGGGATTTATGTTATCGTTTTTGCGAAGATAATTCTCAGAATTTTATTAATCGTAAGAAAGATTGTCCTTCAGGAACAGTTTGTTCTCTTCTACCTGGATTAGGGAATACTTTTGATAATTGTGGTGAAAGGGCATTTACATGTAACCGTATTACGGGACATTAAAGAATAACTATATTTAAAAATAAAACATAAGAATGATTATATAATTAATGATTAAAGCATGTATTTTTGATTTAGGGGGAACAATTGTAGACCGTTATTCTCTCACTCCATTATTATCCTTAAAAAAATTATTTCAACGACGGAATATATACCTTACGAATGATCTAATTTTTAAGGATATGGGTAAGAATAAAAAGGATCATATTAACTTAATTTTAAATGATGATGTGATTTTAAAACAATGGTTTAAGAATTACAATGAATATCCGTGTAATAAAGATATTGACCTTTTATTTGATCATTTTAATTTAATTCAAACAAAGTATTCGAATGAAATGATCGATGTCCTACCTGAAACAAAAGCATGTATTAATTATTTGGATTTTAATTATATTCAAACAGCATCTACAACTGGATTTAATAAAAAGAATATGGAAATAATCCGTGGAAAATTAGAAAGAAATAATATTTATTTAGATCGTTATATATCTTCAACTTGTTTAGATAAACCTTCAAGACCCCATCCATTTATGATTCAAGAATTAATGAATAGGATGAATATTACTGATCCAAAATCTGTAATTAAAGTCGATGATACAGTTGTAGGTATTCATGAGGGGATGAGGGCTAAATGTTGGACTGTTGGTGTCGCACGTTGGTCGATAAATATGAATATATCAACGATTGAAGATGCTTATGGTTTACATATTTATGAATTACAAGATCAATTAAAACAAAGCCGTGAAACATTATATGAGGGAGGGGCTGATTTTGTAATTGATACTTTAGATGAATTACCACAAGTAATAGAACATATAAATAATATTTCTAAATAAATATATGGGATGCATCTTTTCACAATGTAAAAAACGAAATGAATATGGAGAATTATTATTAACAAAGAATAAATATTGTTTTCAATGTGGGAAAACATATTCCCATAAAGAATATGATAAACATATTAAAAAATGTACAAAAGTGTATGAAAATAGATTTAATCGTTAAAAAGAAGAAAATGTTTGAACTGAAACAACTGTATCTTTTCTTCGAAACTTAAATGAGTATGTTGTCATTGACTTTAATAACTTCGCAAATGATACAATGATGGGTGTTTTATTGCGATAAATTGTGTAATTATTATAACCATTTTTATATTTCATTAATAGTATTTTAGATTTTTCTTTTGTCGTGGATTCTTGGAGTTGTTCATGTTCTTCTGTTAAAGGTATTAAAGTAAATTTATCGTATGGAAAAACAATACAATTTGGTTCAATTGGTTTTTGATACCAATAGTTAATTAGAAAGGTAATTCTTTTTGAATCTTTTGTTGGTTTAATTTTGCTTAACGGACCAATTACTCCATGAAATAAATGACCATCAAAAACAACATGTTTATTTACTTTGGGAAAAGATAAATAACCATTATCATAATTTTCATCATTAAAAATAGTTGTTGGTCCGCCAACATTTGTTAGATATGTTATGGTTGAATGAATAGGGTAAATATATTCATTTTTTTGTGAAGATAAACCTTCATCTTTATCATAATGAAATGTAATATTTTCTTTTGTATCTTTTTCCTGAACCCACCATTCAAATCCAACATAATTATCTGGAAAACCATTTGAAAAGTCTTTGAAAGAGATACTTTTAGCGATATATTCAATTAACGTTTTTGGTTCATCATCTTTCTCAAACCAGAAGGTTGTATATTTTCCATCTTTATGTGTTTTAATTGATTGTGTAACAAAATCATTAATCCTGGAGCATTCTTCTTTTAAAGGTTGTATTAAGTCCTTATGAATTGTATTCTCATATGTTTTCACAGTCATGATATCTTACTATAATAAATAATATAAATTATTCAATAAAATAACCGAAGATTTATGTATCAGTGATATTTAATACTTAAAAATATCGCCAAAGATAGTAGTATTCAACTATGAAGAATTTATATTTTATAAGACATGGTGTATCGCAACATAATGTCCTTTACCATAATCTAGGGAAAAGGGTATTCTATGATCCAAGATACCCCGATACAAAGCTAACACCGAAGGGAGTTCAACAATCAATTACATTATCGAATACATGGAAGGATATAAGTAAAATTGAATTAGTATTATGTTCTTCATTATCAAGAACATTAGAGACAGCGAGGAATATATTTGTAAATATGAACATACCTATCTTCGCATTGGATATATTAAAAGAATTCCCTCAAGGACTTCAGACATGTAATAAACGAACAGAGAAAGGAATATTAATTAATGATTATCCAGAGATTGACTTTACAAATGTGGATGATGTTGATACCATGTGGAATCATGAAAGAGAAGAGACAATTGATGAATTAGATCAAAGGATTAATTATTTCAATGATTTCCTTAAACAGAGGAAAGAAACAGAAATAGCGATTATTGGACACAATTCATTCATAGGAAGATACAAAGATAATGAAATAGGTCTAATGGAACATGGAAAAGAAGAGCTATTACATTGTTATCCTTACAAAGTTGATTTTACGTTATAAAGATATCTTTTTCCATTGTTTTAAATTTGAATTTTTTTTACTCATTGATAATAAATATAAATTATTAAAAAAATAAGATGCGTCTTACAGACTATATTTATCCCCATATTGACGAGGATCCTCGAGAAGGATGTCAAATGATAGATAGCACAAAATTTCGTTGTATGAAGTGTATTCAGTATGGGGTTGTTAATTCTGAAGAAATGAGAGTTGAACCATGTACTATTTGTGTAATGGCGAATGGTGGAGCTTGGGGATGGGAAAAGGATCATTATGGAGACACTAATTACTCATCAAAAACAAATGGATATCCTCCTGGTAAGGATAGTATTTCCGATGTCCTTTCAAATCATAGTATTGAACCGGATAATGATTGGTTTTTCACAGATGAAGAAGTTGTCCTTGGTTTCGCTCAATATGCCCTTTACAACCATTACAAATGGAAGGATATCCTTGATTTGGGTGAAGGACTTTCAAAACATAAGACAGGCGTCCCTCCGATGAGTTACCTACAACCATCTGAAAGTGATTATCATTGGTATTGGTGGAAGATTATTCCATATGGGGTTGTTCTTCCAAAACGATTAAGAAACGTCCTTCAGAAACAACTTGTTCAATATGAACTTGAAATGGTGAATTCCGAACTCTTTGTTCCAAAAACGCATCAGTTAAAGGGAGATCGAGAATTATCGGATGATATTTGGGAAACATTCTGGGATACATATGTTGAGCCCGGACATGTAGCACACATTTTCAGTCTAACACTCCAATCAATCCTCGAAGTATGTATCCCTCATACAAGTATACGTGAGAGCCAAAATGGTTGGTTTAATCAAGAACTTCATCGTTTTTCAATCGTTGAACATCAAGAGATTGAAGAATGGGATCTTCCAGAGTGCGATAAAATATGGGTTCATCTTTGTTGTCATTCAAGATTTACAGAACATACTAAATATTTTATCCTAGAGGGAGAGGGGGAACTCTTTAACGAAAATAATTCAGAAGGAGAACGTATCCTACGAATTCTTGATCGAGATGTTTTTGGGACATATTTAACTGATGTAATTACTTATTCATCTGGAAATGCATTTTATCGAAGGGAGAATATTATTACACCTTCACAAGAGATGAAAGATGTTTGGAATACACTTAACAATGATACATCTTCATTATCTTATGATGTAGTAAAAAAACTATGTATAGAGAGCACTGATTGGTTTGAAGAACGTTTAACTTATATCCAACTTATGGATGATTATGGAAATGAACGGCTTTTCCGAGAAGATAATTACAGTATAAATGCGAATAATAATGATAATGATAATGATTACCATGTAATTGGATATGAAATAACTTCAAATGGTGAAGAAGATAATATACATGAATGGACGGAACATATTAATAAATTAAAAGAGATTCAAATGATCATTGATGATGAAGGTGTGAAGGGGACAATTGAAGACGGAATCTATCTCAAAATAATGGATCATCTTGGTGAATTGTATAACATGTATCAATAGAGAGTTTAAAAATTATTTTCGTAGTATTTCTTCTAATTCTTTCCCTATCTTATAATCTATCTTACTCGAGTATTTCTCCAACCATTCTCTAACAGCGATTTGTTTTTGTTCATATTCATATCCTCTATCGTCTTCATCAAATGTATTCGAGATAAGTTGATCAATGTCACATTTATTCGATGGTCTTATTTCTGGATGTAGTGAATAAATCCCCTCTACCCATGCTTTTTCCCCTGTGTTGGTGTGATATGGAAAATCATATGGTTCTCCATAAATACCATCCCGTTTCCAGCGTTGACCTTTTATCCAGTGCAAACCATTATATCTTTTGTCAGGTTCATAGCATCTTTTACAGAAACCATCCTTGTAAACTTTTTTATTACATCGTTTAAAAT
>CEUI01042351.1_pt1 | contig 11532 bp, 7 predicted proteins | sample 531411 | NCBI WGS metagenome assembly CEUI01 (sample SAMEA2622841, study PRJEB7988) | marine metagenome | isolation source: saline water (ENVO:00002010), including
TAGTTCTAAGTCGCAGCATTGTAAAGGTGAGGCTTTGGATCTCCAGTTTTGGAAAGAGGGTCAGATGTGCAATAAAGACATTTATGAGTGGGTTTTAAAATCAGGTTTAGAATTTGATCAGATGATTAATGAATTTGACTATGCTTGGATTCATATATCTTTAAGAGAAAATAAAAATAGAAAGCAAGTTTTAGAAGCTTATAAAGATGACGACGGTGATACTGCTTATAAAGTTGCTGATATATACCCTATTATATGAGTAAATTATTAAAAATATTAGGCGGAAACGTAATAGAAAAAGTAGGTGGAGTAATAGATAATTTAACTACTACTGAAGAAGAAAGATTAGCTGCTAAGCAAGCTATGGAAGAAGTTCTTATGCAAGCTGAAGCAGATGCTCAGGAACAAGTTACTAGACGTTGGGAGGCTGATATGAAATCTGATAATTGGCTAAGTAAAAATATACGACCATTAATATGTATATTTTTAACAGCTATGTTTGTTATTATTTCAATTTTTGATGGAAATGCTGGTGGCTTCCAAATAGCGCCAGCTTATATACCAATATATCAAACCTTATTGATAACTGTTTATGGAGCTTACTTTGCAGGAAGATCTATAGAAAAAATTAGAAAGAAATAATGACTTTAGATGAAATAGCATATAACTTACTAAATTTGATTAGAGGGGGGTTATCTAATCAAGATGAAAGTATATCTTTAGATCAAATTAAATTTAATATACGACATTATAGGGCAATGTTTATACGTAGAGATTTTGCTCGTAATGGGTATATTTCAAATCATATAGAACAAGATTTAGGATGCGTAGATCTACGAATTATAGATGGATCTAAATGCTGTAATTTACCTGTTGGAACTAAAGTGCTTAGAACTGTAAATCCTATTCCTAGAGCTTTAAGATTTAATTTTCAAAGCGCTTTAACTTATATTGGAGATGTTACTGGTACTAAAACTATACCATTAATTAATCCAAATACACTTCAATTTTTATCATATGATACTTATACTAAAGGTAGGTATAAAGCTTATATGATTGGAGATTATTTATATATTCATAATGCTGACGGTATAGATACAATTAATATTAGGGGAGTATTTGAAAACCCTGAAGAAGTTTCTAAATTTTCTCAATGTGGAAAACAAGATCCTGATACAGGAGAACATTATACTGAATGTTACGATCCTACAAAAGATCCGTATCCAATACCTGTAGATATGGTAAATTTAATAAATCAAGGTATTACTAGCGGAGAGTTGACTCTGTTGTCTGGAACTTTCTCTGATACTTTAAATGATAGGGCTCAAGATCCTCAGTCGCAAGCTACGGGAGCAAGGCCTAGACAACAACAACAAAACGAACAATAAATTAAATTAAATTAAAATGGCAAAAAATAATTTTGACGATTTTTTATTAGATCCAAGTTTTGATGATTTGGATAAAATCCACTTAGAGGCTGAACGTCAACTCTATGAAAATGGTGGAACTCGAGCAGATAGACGAATAGCAAGAGCTGTTAAAAAAGGTAAACTAGAAAAAGCAGCTAGAATATCTAAAAGAGCAGGAAATAGAGAAGCTAGAAAAGAGGCTAGAAAAATAAGAAAAGGTCCTTTAACTAAAGCAATTAAAAATACTTCGGAGCTTTCTAAAAATACAAAAAAGACTCTTAAGAAAAATGTTCAGGAGTCTAAAAAAGTTCAAGGTCCAGTTAATAAACCTCTTGTTAAAAAGACAAAACCAGAAGATGCAGCACCTCAAGGCGCTACTAATGCTCCAGGTAAAACTAAAACCAAAAGAGGTACAGGTGTTACTTATGAAGATGCATGGCGAGCTAATAAGAATAACGTAAAAAGTAAATATGCTAATTACGCTGCATTTAAAAAAGCTGCTCAGGATTGGAATAAAAAGAATGTAGATAATAAACCTAAAAAAACTACTTCTAATAAAACTACTACTAAAAAGAAAAATACTGCAACAAGCACTATTTCTTCGACTGAAAAGAAAAAGCTTTTAAGTAAAAATTTAGCTGATAAAATTCCTACAGGGGGCAGTAAGATGGGCTATGGTGGTTTAAAGAAAATGAAATATAAAAAAGGTGGTAAACGGTAATGTCGTATACTCTTAGAGATATATATAAAACCTATTCTACAGAAGTTGATTCTTCTATAGATAGTCTTACTTTTCGAGATATATGTTCAGATTTCAATATTGGAATTATGAACTATATCTTGGATGGTAAGGAGTTTAGCATGGGTTTTAATCTCTCTACCATATCAATAACTAGACACGATAGAGATCCTCGCAATCCAAGGATAGATTGGGGAGAAAGTAATAAATATAGAAAAGAGCTTTTAGCAGAAGGTAAAGAAGTTTACAATCCTGATACAGATAAAGGAGAACAATGGTTTATATATCATACAGATCCCTTTTATTGTAAATTTTATTGGAATAAAGGAAAATGTAAAATAAAAAATAAATCAGTGTATCGATTTGATGCTACACGTGGAATAAAAGGTAATAAAGATAAATTAATAGATCTTTTAAAAACAGATGAGTTAGCTTATCTAAGATTTAAAAAGAAATAAAATGGCTATATACAGAACAGAGTCTGCTAAAGTTGTAATACGAAAAGTATTTAGAGATTTAAGACTTCAAAATGATAACTGGATTGATGATGCAGTTGAATGGATAGGAGAGGCATTAGAACATATTGGTTCTAGTACTCAACTTGTTACTAAAACAGGTGTGCTTTCTATAAAAAATCATAGACATATATTGCCTAGAGATTTATATTATATAAATCAAGTTGCTGTAAATTCTGCAATATCACCAACTATTTCAGCAGAATTAGATACGTTAGTTGAAAAAGTTAAAACATTAACTGAAACAATTGCAGCTGCTCAAGCAGAAGGTGTATCGTATGATAATACGGTAGTATCTTTACAAGAAATTAATAATAGAATTGTGGTATTAGAAAATGTGTTTTTTCAAAACGAAGCTAATTTAATGCCGTTACAATATGGAGCTAGTACTTTTCATGAAAGTATACACTGTGAAAACTGTGTCAATTTAAATGCTAAGCATGAAGAAACATATATCATTGATGATGGATATATAAAAACATCATTTGAATCTGGAAATATATGTATAAGTTATAAAGCTTTCCCAACTGATGGTGATAATTTTCCATTAGTTCCAGCTGATATAAGTTTTAAAGAAGCTATGTTTTGGTATATATATAAAAAATTATTATTGTCTTATCCTACTATACTTAATAATGGAGTAGATTATTCATTTGCAGAAGAGCAATGGAAATACTATTGTACACAAGCTCGTAATTCAGCTAATTATCCAGATATAGATAGATACGAAGCATTTATGAATCAATGGGTACAGTTGGTACCATCATTAGATAAACATGATTTAGCATTTGAACAATTAAACGCAAAAGGAAACTTTGAACGATAATGGCAGATAAAAGATTTTTAAAAGGATTATTCAAAGATACTGGTCAATTAGATCAACCAGAAAACACTTGGAGGTATGCTTTAAATGCTGTTATTAACAGATTAAAAGGTACTGTTTCAAATGAAAAAGGTACTATTAATGCTGGTGAACTTGGTACTTCATATAGAGTTATTGGGGCTATAGAAATTTCTGACGATAGAGTAGTTTTATTTAGTAAACAAACTATTAGTAATTCAGCTGCGTATTCTGAAATAGGTGTATGGGAAAAAGATGCTTATACAAGACTTTATAGAACACATGAGGGTTTAGTGGGGATAGGTCCTAGATTAAATTTTTCTACTCAATACCCAATAGAGGGTACATATAAAATAAATGTTAAAAATGATTTAATTGTATATTTTACAGACGATTTAAATCCTCCTAGAGCTTTTAATGTTTCTAGACAACAAAGATCTTTAGCTGAAGATCCTGATAATGAGGATCTTCTATCTGGATATTTATATGGTATAAATTTTCTGGAGTCTCACCCTAACCATATAAATTTATTAAATTTATTTCCAAGTTCTGGTCCTATACCTACAATAAAATTATCTGAATCTGATTCAGTGCCAGCTATATCTGAAGGCGGTGGTTTAAAAACTGGAGTATATTATTTAGCATTAGCTTATGTTGATGAAGATCTTGTTGCTACAAACTTTTTATCTGTTTCTAATCCAGTATCAATTATAGAAGAATTTGATTCTACTAGACCTACTACTAAAATAGATGGAGCTAAAGCGGGTGTTCAAACATCAAAAGCTATTAAATGGGATGTATTTAACACTGGTAAAATAGATTATAAATATATTCGACCTGTTGTTATTAGAAAAATGGGTGAAGCTATAGATGCGTTTAAGTTAAATGATATTGAAATTAGTAATATAGTTGAAAGTGGTGTAACTTTTAATGGTACAGAAAATGTTTCAGCAGCTCCTATAGAAAGTATAATAGTAGATACTGTAGGTTATGATACTGCAAAAAATATAACACAATTAGATGATATTTTATATTTAGGAAATACAACAAGTAATAAAGATATAGGTTACCAAAAATATGCTAACAATATAAAATTAAAAGCAGTTACAAAACAAATTTCTGAATTTGATACTTTTATTGCTTCTGTAGATAATTTTGAAACAGGATGGGGAACTAAACCTGTAGATAGTTTTGGGACATCTTCAATAGTTCAAGAAATAGATGATACAAAATCTTATAGATCTGATAAATTAAATCATCTGCATAAAGGGTATATGAGAGATGAAGTTTATGCTTTTTATATAGCTTTTATACTTCATGATGGAAGTATGTCTCATGCTTATCATATTCCTGGAAGAGCAAGTATTTCTGGGGAGACCACTGCATTATCTAGTTTAGGTTCCGGTAATCCTTTTAAAAATTTAAAAGATTTAAGTCCTTACGCTAAACTTTTTCACGTACAAGATAGTAGTACAGCTGATCTTGATCCTGAGAATAGGTATATGAATTATTGGGAAAATACTAATGAAGTATATCCTTCAAATTCTAATTTTGAAATTTGGGATGAAACTGGTAAAATTGGAGATTTAGCTAATCAAAACGTTAGACATCATCATTTTCCAGGAAATTGCAATAGTAGAATGTCTAGTGTAGTTCAAGTTGATTACAATTTTGACGGTCACGGTACACAAGATCCTAGTTTTTTTGAAGTTGCACAAAGTGCAGGTACAGAAATAATTGGAGTAGATTATACAGGTACTTATAAATTTTATAGAGGAAGTGGTGAAAATATTAACAATCCTAGATTACCAGGTAATGATGAAGATGGTGGAGAATCATTACCTAATGCTGGGCAATTTAGTTATCCTTGTACTCTTAATGCTGCTACTGCATCTGGTGGAAGTACATTAAGTGATGCAGAAGCATATGCTGCTTTTTGTCCTAGTGAAAGTGCAATTACTATACCTGCAGCTATGACTATAACAGGTTTAAAATTTAGAACAAATGTTTATCGTACTCAAGGAGATTGTAATGATGCAGATAAATCAGGGCATATAGTAGTTATATGGCATAATAATGAACCTTATTATGTAGAGGGTATAAAAGATACTGATACTTTTGGTTGTTTTTGGCAACAAAGTGATGGTCCAACTGCTAATACTTCAGGAACTTTAACTGAAATGTATGCGGAAATAAATGGTTCAAGTTTACAAGGAGAAGGAGAAGGAATCCCTATATCTTTAGTAGCTGGAGATAAAATAGAATTACGTGCTAGAGGATATTGGGGGGCTGGCGATAATAATAAACGAGAAGTAAGATTTGCAAATTCTAATCAAATAAGTTGGAGTACATCAACTACTAGTTATATTGAAATAACTGTAGCAACTAGTAGTATTGAAGCTACTGAATATGATTTAAAAGTAAAACATGAAGTACAACCTTTAGGATTTAATTTATATGATTTAAAAATTCCTAAAAGTTTAAAAGATCAAGTACAAGGATTTAGAATATATAGAGCAAAAAGAACACATGAAAATAAAACTGTATTAGGTCAAGCTCCTATATTACCTATGTCTAAAAAGGCAAATGTAATAGGTATGTGTAAAGAAGCTAATGGTGCTCCGGAAGCTCAACAAATATTAGGTACATTACAACAAAATCCTGAGATTTTTTATAATAAAGATCCTTGGCCTCTTGTTAGTAATGATAGTGGATATGAAACTAATTTTTATAGAAATTTTGCTTTTCCTGATTTTCACTTATTAAGAACAAAAAACAGTTTAGCTCCTGCTACTCATATAACTCCTCAATATCAAGTAGGAAATTTTGTATGGAACGGTCCCACTACAAATCAAGATAAAAAGATGGTAACTAGATTACATAATTTTGATTCTGTTACTGATCCTATAGAAATACGAGAACATTGGGGGTATGATGAATCTTTTAATTGTTATCCTTCTTTAATTAATTCAGCTATATTTATTGGTGGTATTCATGTAAATACACAAGATAATTATATTACAGGTGGATCATTTGAGAATGGTATGTACCCTAAAATGTTAGGACAAAAAGCTAAAACATATTTATTAGGAGATAGTATTTTTTCTGGAACAGCTTTAGGATTTGGAGGAAAAATATTTAATGAATTTGGCGAATCTACAGCTATATTTGGTTTAAAAGACGGGCATTTATTAAAAGCTCTTGACAATAAACCTGATGCAGATCCTTCAGGTATATCTGCGCTTGATTATGGGTCTGCGCATTCAAACATGCCAGCATTATTGGTTAATAGTGAGTATGCTACAGCAGAAAGTGGTACTACAGATAGAAGTAATATTTATATAGCTAATTTAGATGCATTTAAAACAGATGTATATAAATCTATTGATTCTCAAACTTTAGTATTTACTGGATACGAAGTTGTAGGTGATGATTTAGATAAATTTGTATTTGAAGATAATGAAAAAAGTCCTTTTTTTGGACTAAATATAACTGGTACAGGTCCAGGATCAGGTTTTAATTATAACACACAAAGTAAATATCCGGAAGGTATTTTTGGTGGAGATACTTTTATTTGTCGTTATGGGTTTGTATCTACTTTAACTCCTAGTAATCCTGAAGATTTATCTAATCCAAAAAAAGCTATTCATTATCATATAGTTGAAACTCCAGATAATATATCATTACGTCATAGTGAAGATGATGACAGTTTATATTTCCCTGGGGCTGCAGCAAAACAAATATTGCAATCTACAGGTAAAGATTTTTCACATGTAGATAATTTAAAATATAATGAAAATTATTCTGCAGATAACGATATAAGATCTGCATTTCCGTTACCTATAAGAAATATAAATCAAACTGATTTTTCTACTAGAACTCATAGAAGTGCTAAAGCAGATGCAGGTAGCTTTATAGATAATTACAGAATTTTCTTAGCAGCTCAATTTAAAGATTTACCTAAAAACAGAGGTGAATTATGGAAATTAGCAAGTTTTAATAACCTTCTTTATTTCCATATGGAAAATAGTCTTTTTGCTGCAAAAGGTAAACAATCTATGCAATTAGGAGATGGGTCTGAAGCTTTTGTTGGTAGTGGTGATATTTTCCAACAAGAACCAGATGAAGTAATGCAAACTGAATTAGGTTATGGTGGAACTCAATCTCAATGGGCAGCTATAACTACTAGATATGGATATTTCTTTGTAGATACAAGATCTAAAAAAGTATTTTTAATGTCAGATAAACTTACAGAAATAAGTTTATTAGGAATGGAAGATTGGTTTAGAAAAAATTTAAGATTTACATTAGAAGAGTATGGATTTATACCTACTGACAATCCTATTTATTGTGCAGGATTACATTCTATTTGGGATCCTAGACATAAGAAAATAGTTCTTTCATTAAGAGATGCAGTGCCTACTCAAAAATTTATTGAAGGATTTAATATAGGATTAATAAATCAAAATTATCAAGGTGCTATTTATTATGATGAAACTTTAAATGTATTCTTAGAAAATTTAAATGGTACAGAAGCTCCTGCTAGTGAGATGTACACTCAAATGATTACATATGGTGGGTCTCCTAATCCTGAAACAGGTATACCTTTATGGAATTTAGATACTATAACTTCGGGGTATACTCCAGGGATGACGCCTGCTGTTCTTCTTATGGTAGCATTTGATGATGGTATGTATGCACCTTCAACGCAACCTTTTTTTACAACTAATCAATATTTAGATTATAGTTCTGCAGATACTATTTTTCATTTTACAGGAACTTGGGCTGATGCAAATGTTACCATTCCAACTCTTCTTGCTTCAGGAGTAAACAGTGTTTATGAATATGTACCTATTTGGATAGAACAACAAATTATTGCAGGAAATATAGAAATTGAAACTAATATTGATATTTCAATATTATCTGCTAACGCTGTTCCTAACTCATTTGATGGTGAAGTTGGAGATTTAGTAGATGAAGGAATTGTAGTCCATATTGATGAAGAACAAGGTAGAGCTTATGTAGTTCCTACATCAGTAATCGCGTATGGAGATCATACTTCACCGTCACCTTCTGTAGAATTTGGATGTGATAATGTTACGTTATCGATATTGAACGTAACTGATAATCCTTTTGATTCTTATAATTGGGGAGGTGGAGAAGCTAATACTCAGATTTTATTAGACGAAAATTGTCAAGTAGGTAGTTCAAATAGTGGAGTTCCATTTGCAGGTTATTATCCAAATAACAATAGTATAGCTATGCAGCCTAGCCCAAATGCTGCATCTTTTACAACTAAAACAGCAGCTCAAGTTGCTAACGAATATAGTATAACAGTTAATGGGGTTACTTATAGTGATTGGTATTTACCTAATAGAGTAGAAGCAAATAAAGCTAATGATGTATTAAAAGAGTATCACGAACCTTTAGGAACAACTCCATACCCTCAACCTTCATATGGTCATAGAGGGGCGCAAACAATAGGTGGTAAAAATCTTGGTAGATTTTGGACATCGGTAGGTACCTCCGAAGGTTCTCAAGTTGATAATATGGGTATGACATATGGTTATAGTGAAGTTATGGAAATAATAGCTGATGAGTTCTATGACCCAGTATCTAATACAGCTTCTAATGTTGGACAAGCAAGTTGGAATATTGAACCAAGTGGTGGTGGTTCTAATCTTATACATGCTTGGCTACCTAGAAAAATAGCTTTATCAGTTCTTCCTATGAGATATAGACCTTATGATCCACAACCAGAAGAACTTACTCTTAATACTAAAGTCGTAGATTGTGATGATCCAAAATATTTTACAAGAAAAGGATGGACTGTTTCGTATTATCCTGAAATAAATGCTTGGGGTAGTTTTCATTCATATGTACCATATTTGTATTTTAATACAGCTACTGATTTTTATTCTTTAACAGATAGAACTAGATATATTGAAACTGATGATTCTGATGCTGGTGTTACAGAATATGAATTAGGTAGCTCTTTTGTAGATAATATTATATGGAAGCATAATTTTGGTAATTATGGTAATTTTTATGACGCAGGAATACAAGAATTAACAATAGGGCATACTAATTTTAATTTAGATTATACAACTTTAGATAATTTTGAATTTGAATTTATATATAATGATACAAAAACTGTTGATACTTTATATAATGCTATAAATTATGTTGTTGATGTTAGAGAAGGTATTCAAAAAAATATTGTTCATAATGGATTTACTTCAGCATTTTTATATAATAGTATGCAGATGTCTGAAGAAATTAAATTTAACTATTTAATTAATATTAGAAAAATAGGAAATGCTTGGAAATTTAATAAGTTTAGAGATATGTCTAAACTTAGAACTGATAATTCAAATTATTTTGTAGGATCAGGATTATTAAATGTAGTTGGAGAACTTAATACTGGAACTATAGTTCCATCTACAGAAAACATGTTTATTATAGATGGAATGTATGAAAATCAAAATGAAAATTATTTAAATTTAGAAAAACTTTGGAATTTACAGAAAAAATTTGTAGACAAATGGTTAGGTATTAGATTGATTTGTAGTAATTCTCATAATTATTCAGTAAATTTGTACACTTCCTCTGCAGAGAAAAGAAAATTTTATAGATAATGGCAAAATATAAAAGAAAAATAAATAGAAAAAAATATACTTTAGCAGGGATGTATGATCCAAATCAAATACCTGCAGGTATTGGGACTGGGTCTACAGGTCATATTGTTATGGAGGAATCAGATCCTACTTTACAGCAAGAAAGAGAAAATCAAGCACAAGAAGAAGCATCTAAATTAACTGCTGAAGCTAATGAAGCAGCTACAACTTTAAAACAACAAGAACAAACAGATAAACAAGCTGTAGAAGCTAATGCTGCAAATTTAAAAGCTAGATTTGGAGTTGGTGAGCAAGTGCTTAGTAAAGGTTTACAACTAGGAATGCAAAAATTTGGTCAGCAAGCAGGACAACAAGGAATACAGCAAGTAGGTAGATTATGGGGACAAAATGCAACAAAGCGTGTTCTAAAAAGAGGTAGTCAAAAAGCTATGGGTCGAATAGCTAAACGCCAAGCAGCTAAAAATGTTGCTGGTAGAGTTGGTGGTACTGCTGCAAAAGCAGGTAAAACTGCATCAATGATAAATCCTTGGGCAGTAGGAGCTTTAGCAGGAAAAGGTATATCTATGTTATCTGATGATAAAGATGCAACTAAATGGAATGCAGGTGAAGTTATAGGTGACGTAGGTGGTGCCGCGGCTACTGGAGCGCAATTAGGATCCATGATTATGCCGGGTATTGGTACTGCGGTAGGAGCTGTAGGGGGAGCGCTATATGCTGGAGCTAAAGGGTTAATACAACGTAGAAAGGCTAGAAGAGAAGAAGCTGAAGCAACTGCTAGAAGAGAACAAGGAGTTAGAAATGTTAATGAAGGTATTATGGGTAGATTTAAATCAGCATGGGCTAGAGCAGCTGCAGGTAGACATAAATCTAAAACATATTCTGGATCTGATACCGGTAGAGTAATGCCTGGAATAGGATAAAATATTATAATAATGTCAGATAAAAAGAAAAATAAAAATAAACAAAAGGTATCTACTATAGTAGGGCCAGGTGTAAAACAATGGCAAGAAGGTGACGCTCCTATTGATTTAGGAATGATGGACGAAATCGTTTTAAGTGATGAAAATCCTAATCTACTTCGATTTGAAGATGATCCAAATTATACTGATAATTTTAAATATTATGGTGGAACGCCTGCAGGATTTGAAATGCTTGCAGGAAGATTAAATCCTAAAGCATTGTGGAAAATGGCTAAGGATGTGCCTAAATTATATAAACAACTTAAAAATATAAAACCAAAAGATGTTAAAGCAGCAATAAATACTGCTAAAACTACAGGTAAAGAGGCTATTACTAAAAGTAAAGAGTTTTTTAAAAGATTTAAAAAACCTGATTATTCAAAAGCTCCTGATCCGTTAAAGCCGCCTAATTTAGGAGGAACAAATGTTGC
>CEUI01012112.1_pt1 | contig 11529 bp, 5 predicted proteins | sample 531411 | NCBI WGS metagenome assembly CEUI01 (sample SAMEA2622841, study PRJEB7988) | marine metagenome | isolation source: saline water (ENVO:00002010), including
AAAGTTACCATCAATTGTTATATCTCGTTGAGCTATTCTATCATATCTACCCTCTTTCAAATTTTTAAAATCATCTCGTGTCATAGTCTCAACAACTGAACCACCGTCAACAAATTTTATTGATTCTGTTGTTACATACAAATCGTGAAATGGTTTACTTTCAGAACCAATATTAACAGAACCAGTATTTGATGGTAGTATTGAACCACTTACATATATGTTAAATGCGTCACCTGCAGCTGATGCTGATGGTGCGGATATATGTAATGTTGAACCACTTACATCGATTGTCGATGCAACATATAATCTTGAAAATCTTTTTCTTGCAGTTCCTAATGTATAAGTAGCATCTGAAGCTGGTACAAAGTTACCATCAATTGTTATATCTCGTTGAGCTATTCTGTCATATCTTCCTTCTTTAATATTTTTAAAATCATCTTTTGTCATAGTTTCAACAACAGCACCAGCTTCAACAAATTTTATTGATTCTGTTGTTACATACAAATCGTGAAATGGTTTACTTTCAGAACCAATATTATTTGAACCTGTATCTTTTGGTATTATATTACCATCAATGGTCATATCACCTGAACCAGAAATTTTCCATTTCTCATTTCCATCACTATCCTCAATTATGAGGTTTGACTCTGGTTCTAAATATTGTTTAAAATTTGCCATAATTTAATCTCCACTAAGTAGTTTGAATCTCTAAGTTTCCATTTATATAAACATATGTTGTTCCCGCCGTAGTAGTCTTTTTAACTGTTACCATAACAAAATCATTTTCAACCAACTGATGATTTGAGGTTGGTGCTAAACTGGAAGAGAAAATATAAGTTGTATTAGCTGCCATAACTTGTTCATATTCGGCAATTTGAGATAATGCAATACCAGAATTAGATGCATTTACAAAACTACCTTTCCAAAGTGTTGTTTGTATAGTTTCAGCAAGAGTTGACCTACCAACCGCTCTAAATCCAGTTACAGAACAAGAATCAGTTGCTATAAAATCTGCACCATCAATAGCTTTAGCATATGATAGTGATGCAGTATCTGCGGTTGCAAATCCAGAAGAATCAGTACCTGTACCACCTGCAGTTGAACGCTCTAAATATTGATTTGCCACACCTATTCTTGAAAAAATTGGTACCGGTATATAAAATTTTACTCCACGAACAGAACTACCACTTATGTATCCAGATGAAACATTTAAATTTCCATTTACATCTGTATTTTTATTAAGAGATACTAATGAATCTGTTAGTCTTACCGACACAGTATTACTTGGTTTAAAATCTATTCTATTATCTGTAGACATTCCAATTATGTTTACATCTATACCTTCCGTAGCTTTAATTGTATCTGCTATTATCGCACCACTTGCACTTATGTTTCCACTTGCGGTTATGTGGCCTTGACTTGGACTTATAGTTAATCCAGTATATGAACTACTCATAAAAAGTAAACTTCCAGCTTGACCTCTTATTCTAACCTCATTAGATGTTCCATTTGCAAATTTAAGTGAACTACCATTATTTAAAAATGTATTATCTGTAATTAAATCACCACTTGCACTTATGTTTCCACTTGCGGTTATGTTACCTGTAAACCTAGCTCCACCAACTACATCCAATGTTTCACCCGGTGGGCCTCCAAGTGCACCAATACCAACCCTTCCTGCTGATGTATCAATTTGGAAAATAACATCTTCATTATGGTCATAATAAAGTAAATCTACTTCTTCATATGCATTATTAAAAACAAATTGGTCACCACTATTTATATTAAACTTTAAACCAGTTGCAGTGTAATCAATATAAACATTACTATCACTTACACTTGCGACTTTGGAGGTAAATAGAGAACTACCAATTGTAATTTTTGAAGAAATACTTCCACTATAATTTCCACTTGCAGATATATCACCAGTAATATCCAAAGCTCTATTATCTCCATCAAATTTTGCATAAGTGGTTGTTGAGTGTTGGATAGTTAAGTCATTATCAGGTCTTAATACTATATCATCATCGGCAGCTATTACTAAACTTTCAGGTGTACCTGAATCTATTTCAAGATAAGTGTTACCTGCATCGCCCCAAGATAACTTCCCAACCGCAGGAAGTACTATTGCTTCATATCCTCCTGCCGTTGCCATACCAGGCATTAAATATAAAGATGATGGTGCGTTATTATTTGTAGAAGTTGCATATAGTAACGCATGATTATTTATTGTTAATGCGAAAGCTTCTGAAGTAGATAATGAACCTGTAGATTTTATTGACATATAATTTCTATATGGAGCACCACCACCCAGACCTTGTGAATTTCTACCATATAATTTAAATAAATCTCCTGACCCCGATGACTCTAGCGAACCAGTAAATATATGTGTATCAGTCGAATGGTCTCCAAATAGAGTTGAACCACTTGAAAATGATTGCGTCATATGCGTAACAGAAGAAGAAACTATATAATTTTGAGCAGTAAGATTTCCACCATCAATAATAAAATTATCAGTTGTAATAGATATTGACTTACTATCTACTGTTAATACATTATGATGCGTAGATGAACCCGAAAATTCAATCTGTCCACTTGCCGGTATAATTACTATATCTTTAGCCATTCTTTATCTCCACTTCAAGTTTGTCAATGTCTTTTCTTTCTGCATAAACGACATAATGACAATAAATATTTCTAATAGGGCCTTTATCAATTCCAACCATAACTTCCTTACTATCAATATCTCTCACATATAAATATTGAAATTTTCCAATTGGTGTCAAGCTAACTGAAATTGTATCCTCATCTACCAATTCTGACCAATAATGTGGAAGTTCTATTATATTTTTTCCTTTTAATTTACCTCTAAAATACACAGCATTCTCAGGGCCCTCAAGAGATGCATATTGTAGTTGTTTATCCTCATCTGTTGGATGTGGTATAAGGAATGATTTTCTTGTTGCAGTTAATGTTCCACCAATATTAATATCACCACTTGCACTTATGTTTCCTTCAACTGTTAATTTTTCTGATGGAGTATCATTACCAAGACCAACTTTGTTATCAGAACCTTTTACTAAAACTCTGTTGTTTAGATTGGAAAGAACTAATTCTAAATCATTGGCCTGGGATGTACCTATTACTAAATCTCGACCATCATTAGAAGAAGATATAATATTATTTGTACCTGCAGTAATTGCTACAGCATCATTTGCAAATTCTATTTTAGTATTGGTGTCACCAGTATGTCCTATTGTATCAGCTACCCAAATATTACTTGCAGTTATGTTACCATTATCAAAACCTATATCACCAAAGGTATATGTTGTTCCACTTGCACTTATATTTCTTAAAAGTAAATCACCACTTGCACTTATATGTCCTTTTCCCCCATTATGTCCATCTACTGTTAATTGACTCTTTATAGTGGTTTTGCCTTCACTTTCGTCAATTTGAAACATAATGTTTTCATCTTGATTATAATATAAGAAATCCATATTAGTGAAATTGTTATTAAACATAAAATTATCACTATCAGCACCTTCAAATGTCATACCTGAGTTACTAAGTCCAATATTTACATCAGTATTACTTTTTGCTTTAAGTGTTGAACATTCTATATTTCGTACATTTTTAATATCAGTTGAACCATCTCCGTGAAATTTTGAAGCACTTATTGTTCCACTTGAACTTATGTTTCCACTTGCGGTTATATGTTGATTTCCAGATAAATTACCAAGATTTATTGTAGTACCTTGTAGTTGAAGTGATTTTTGAGTATTTCCTATATAGCTCGTATTTGATGATGAATCAAAATGAGCAATACCTACATCATTACTTATAAACATCTTAGCATAAACATATTCACTTGAACTTATATGATTTGTTGCTTCAATCATACCAAATGAACCAGTGTGATATGTTGAAATATCACCACTTGCGGTTATGTCTCCACTTGCGGTTATGTGACCTGTTACATACATACCAAGTCCACTTGTAGCTACTTCTAAACATCCTGTTGGGTTTTCTCTTAATCGTAATAATGAATCACCTATAAATACCATATCACCATAAACAGCACCACTTGAACTTATAGCACCTGCTACGGTTAAACCATCAACTGAATGTGATACCGTTGAACTTCCTAAAGCTACATTTCCACTCGCACTTATATTACCCGTGACTCGAAATTCGGGTGCTACAACATCAACACGATTATCAGCAGTAAGATTAATCCAATCATCACCATCAATATTAACTGCGTAGTCAGTACCATAAATCTTTTGACCTGAATTAATCCAATTAATACTTTTAGTATTTTCTAACCATATATCACCACTTGCACTTATATCACCTGCTACAGTTAAAGCTTTTGATGGATATTTTGTTCCTACGCCAATATATGGATTACCTTTACTATGAGAAATATGGAAAAGATTGGTTGAACCACTAAAAACGGCAAGACCAGGTAGTTCACCTAAAGCAGAAGATTGATGTCTAAGTGACATTTCTCTAACTGAATTTCTATCAAAATAAACTTGTCCTTCCGTATATACATTATTACATAATAAATTACCACTAGCACTTATATCACCACTTGCACTTATGTTACCATTTAAATTAAGTGAACCTAACATAGATGTATTAGTTGGTATATCTAAAGTACCAGCTAAACTTCTCAATCGTATACCATCGGCTGATGCATCAGGTCCACCTAACCATAACATATCTGTAATTAAATCACTACTCGCACTTATGTTTCCACTTGCGGTTATGTGTCCAGCTGTTGTATTGACACTAACCTTAGTTCCACCACTTCCGTCTACAAATGTAACATCTCCGCCATCTGCATTCATTTCAATATCACCACTTGAACTAAGTGTTAAATTACCATTTACTGATATAGTTTGGGTGCCTCCGTGATGAGTTTGAAATTTATACATTTCAGTTCCATCATCCATTGTAATCCTAAAATAATTACTCTCTGGAACATCTAATGAGAAATTACTTGGTGATACTATTTCATTTGTAAGAACTTTATCAGCAGTCACATCATCAGCATTTATATCATCAACAAATAAATCACCACTCGCACTTATGTTTCCACTTGCGGTTATGTTTCCGTTAAAGTGTGAATCAGTTGTTACATCTAATCGTGTTCCACCACCAATTGCTGAAGTTCCTTGAAGTCGGCTGGTTTTAATTAAATCAGTTACTTCTAAATCATCTGACGATACAATATGTTCAGCAGTTATTGTTCCACTCGCACTTATGTTTCCACTTGCAGTTAAATGACCACCCACATTTACCATAACTCCATCATTCAAACCACCAAGATGAACCGTATCAGATGATGCAACTGTCTGTATAAGATTATTTTCATTTGTACCTTTAACTATAAAATCAATATCATTATTAGAACTATTGACCAATACTGAGGCTCCTATACCACCAATAAGACTTAGTGTTGGTAATTCAGCAGTTTTAAAATAAATGTCATCATTTAAAAACCACATATGCGAACCAGTTGCTGGTCCAGATGTCACAGCAGGTACTACTTTATTAGTTGCAACTCTACCAAATGAACCAGTTCCAGAACTTGCACTTATGTTTCCACTTGCGGTTATGTGAGCTGTGATGATTCCACCTATTTTACTCATAACATCACCAGCAGTTACAAATCCAGTTGATGGATTAATATTTACTGTATTTTGTGATTCAAGAGTTCCCTTTTGACCACTTGAAACAATTGGGTAATGTGATGCATCATCATTCGTATCAGGAAAATATCCAATAAAGTTTCCACTTGAACTTATGTTTCCACTTGCAGTTATGTTTGATAAAGCTAATGAACCCAATGAATTAGCACCAATACCAAAATTCGTTGAATCTATTTTAGTTGCAAATTTACTATGTTCTAAATCAAATCTTTTTGCCGTTATAAAATTACTTGCACTTATGTCACCACTTGCAGTTATAGCACCTGTAAATAAATGTGTATCATCTGCTGAATTACCAAATTGTGTTGAACCACTTGAGAATGAAGTTGTCATATGTGTTACTGAAGAACTTATTATGTATTCATTAGCGGTTATAGTACCATTTGTATAAATATTACCACTTGCACTTATATGTCCATTTACGGTTATGTTACCAGATTCTACATCAATTGACTTCGATACAAGTAAATTACCCTTATTAACCCTAACATCATTACTACTACTGATTTTAAGAATTGCAGCGGCATCTCCCACGACTAAACCATTAGTTATAGAGTACCAACTATTTGTTTCTGTTCCTGATGTTCCGGTTGTCCATATATGGTCTTTTATATAATTGTCATAACCCCCTCTAATAATTCTCTTATCATCAGTTGTACTATTTATGATATTATATCCAGCTGTTGAACCAGATGTTGTCAAGAATGCTCCTGCAGAATTTTGAATAAGTTCTACCTGATTTGATGTTGCACTTCCACTTCTTGTGTATTTCTTACCACTATCATAGACCTCTTTAGTTACTTTACCAGATGAATCCTTTGTTTCTAATTCAGAACCCTTCATAGCAAAATAAGTACCATCTGACTTTGCAAACTTTAATTGACCAGTAGATGAATCAACTGTAGATGTAACTTCTTGTGAGCCTGATTTAAATATAACTTCTTTATGATTAACCTTCATCGTATCATTGATTAGAAGATTATTACCAGAATCTACACTCATAGTAGCTTCAAAATCTGAAGAACCTGAATTTCTTAAAATTAATTTATCAGGTTTTACTTTAAATATAGGAACACCAATATCATTCTGTATTCTGACTAAGTCTGTATGAGAACCTGATACACTTGAACTTATATGTAAAGATGCAGATGGATTATTTGTTCCTAATGCAAATGTAGGTTTGCCTGAAAACATTCCTATCATAGCTGCACTACCACTCGTTAACCCATCACTACCAGTATTAACACTTTGAAAATCAATCCAAGCTCCACCAGAAATTGGATTATTAATAGCATAGTCAAAAATAGTAATATTTGAATTTCTTGGTGTTTGACCAAATCTATCATTAGGACCAGTTAATCGCGGAGCTGGAATTAAATTACCACCACCGTGACCATTTATATAATCAACAGCACCCCTCACACTAACATCAAATACTGGTCTTCCGGCATGTCCAACTCTCAACATTGGTACTCTCTCATTAACTCTATCAGGATTTATATGGAAAAATGGGGATGCATCATTTAAGCTAGTTTGTAACACAGTATTTGAAAATACTATTTTTTCTGATACTGTTGTGAATTTTCCAGAACCACCACCATTAAGAGTCAATGAGTTAGAAACACCATCAATATAATTAATATTAGAAGACATATATAGATTTTCAATTCTCTTACTATCTGTTCCAATGTCTGCAGTAGAACCTGCTGGAACAAAATGTGAAGCTGATACAACTGATTGAGCTTTTATATGCCCGTGAATAGTTGCATTTCCACCTATAATAAGAGCTCCACTTGCACTTATGTCTCCACTTGAGGTTATTGAGCCCTCAGTATATAAATCTCCACTTGAAGAAAACATTGATGCTATATGTAAACTAGCTGAAGGTGATTCTGTTCCAATTCCTATACTTGAACTATCTTTTTGCATATATAATCTTAATCTTTTACTATCGTCATCACCAGTATTAAATCTTGAAGTTATAATCTGAAAATCTCCACCTTGAGTTAGATTGTGATTGTTTTGTATACTTAATTGATATGGTTTTGCAACAGCACCAGGAGATTGACTAATATTCCATATGGTACTACCAAGAGTTCTATTTTTAAAGTTTATTTCTGGTTGGTCACTTCCATATGCCTTCATTACATCAACTACACTAGCACTCAAAGTTCCAGAAACTAATAAATCTCCACTTGTAATTACATCCCCGTGACCACCAACTGAGAAAATTGTTCTTGGAGTTGGCCCATCTAAATCATCAATTTGTAATAGATTTGTTGTTGAAGGTGCTCCTGATGATATAATTAGTTTTGATGATGATATATGACCACTTGCACTTATGTTAGCAAAGTTTACACTATCACCATTTGAAATATCACCACCTCCAACACCGCCAGCGGCTAATGAAGCTGATGTAAAGTTTCCACCCCCAACCATTAAATGTCCGAATGAACCAGTTGAAGTAGCTGAACCACTTATGGTATTAGCACCAAGATGAATATCAAGTGATGCAGAATGATTTCCTAAATTATCAGCACCAGCCGTAGCTGCGGCTAATGAAGCCGATGTAAACTGACCACCATCTAAGTATAATGAGCTAGCACTTACTGAACCTTGTATAGTTAATTCTTTTGTTGGAGTTAATGTTCCGATACCAACTTTACCATCTGATTGAACCCTAAATATTTCATCCGCATTACCAGGAATTGACGAGGATACCATAATATTAAAATATGAAGTATCTGGATTAGAAGTTCCTGCATCAATTAGAAGTGAAAAACCACCTGTTGTATTTATCCAAGGCTGGGCATCTGAATGATTGTTTATTCCGGGTCTTAATGTTACATCATTCCCACTTCCACCTAAATAAAAAGTTCCACTTGAACTTATATTACCATCTACTGTAAGTTTATATCCGGTGGAGTTGTTAGTTCCTATAGCTACATCAGATAATGTATATTTTATATCAGAAGATGAGCCTGTTGCCCATAAACTCTGACTTATATTTGCAGGAACTAAGAAACTTCCAAGCCCACTATGATAAAAACCAGCATCCGAAACCATAATACTAGCACTTATAGTACCATTAGGTACATGCAATTGTACTTCAGGGGTTGTTGTTCCGATACCAACTTTACCATCGTGTGTAATTCTCATTCTTTCTGAAGTAATACCTTGTTGGCTAGTATGAAAAGCCATAAATGATTTCCGATGTACTGGTAAATTCTTCCACCAACCACTTTTTCCAATTACAATCTTACCAGAGTCAAATGGGTCAAAATCACCCAGTTCGTCAGAATCTTGACGATAACTAAATTTACCAACAAATTCGACAGTATCTGCATTTCCTTCAATTTCTGCAGAAGCGGTTGAATAATTATATATAATTGATTGAACTGAAGATGTAGCGGGATTATCTTCAATTAAAATAGTAGTCGATTTAACAGCAGATGCCGTTATTTCGTTTAGATGGGCGTTAGAACCCGATTGTATAATTTTTTTCCAGCTTGGCATATTTTAAATTTCCTCTTTTAACAACGGTTGGTTACTACAAATTGTAGCCCACTTCCTCAAACACCAAGAGTGAGGCCGATTCCTAAAAATTAATATATATCTCGTATATAAATATCTGAAATTCAAGAAATGAATATATATTATAACCTTAAAATTTTATTTTACTTATCCTCTACCAAATTCGTCTTTAAATCCTAATGCAGTCCAACAACTTGAACAAAAAACTAATTCACCCTGTTTATCAGTAGGTAAATCAGTTGCACCAGGTCTAATTGAGCGAATTCTTTTTGAATTAGCGGTTCCTTCGTAATATCCAGTATCTTTATCACAATTTCCTGCATCACAAGTTAATTTTGCCATAATAAATCTCCTTAATTAGTTTAAAATCCTAAGTTTCGTTTTTGTTCAGATGTCATCACACCAGCATTTACTGTAGCAGCTGAACCAGTAGCTATAGATTGAACATTAGATATTGCATCTGTTTTAGCATCATCTACAGCTTTCTTACTTGTAGTTCCTACTACTGTTTTTGAAAAAGTTCCTGATGCATTTCTCTTTGTATAGTAGTTTCCAGTAAATAATGTACCATCCGCTTTTCTTTTACCACCTCTTGAAACAACTTCATTATCTGTTACTATTGCTCCACTAGCTTCAGTCTTGATTGTAAACATATCACCACCAGTAATTCTAAAAAGTAATGCTACAGGGTCGGTAAAAACACTTCCACTCATAGTAAAGTCTCCACCAACTACAGCAGCTCTATGTCTATGTTGTGGGTCTACTCCATTACTACCTGATATTTCTCCAAGATTCCATGCTATCTCTATACTTGCTGACAAATAGTTTCCAGGGTTTGAAGCCAACGCTTGAGCTTCTGTAGTGAAATTACATCCATCCAATTTACCTGCATTTCCAACAACAACACTACCTGTAAAGTTAGAACCACTAAAAGCAGCTAAATCATCAGATGAAAAATTAGATGAAGTTATATATCCTGCTTGAGAAGCTCCGTGATGATAGAGTCCAGAAATATATTTACTTGAACTTAATCCACCACCAGTATAAACAACTTGACCGACTAATCCACTTGTGGTAGTTGATGTTCCTGATTTTGGAACAGTTACACCACCACTACCAGAATTTAAGAAATACATCGAAGAACCACTTTTAAGACCTGAAAAATAAAGATTAGTTCCAGTTGTTATTGTGGCTTCAATAGCACCACTTATCTGTCCTTTCCAATAAGGTGCATGAATAATATCAACTGTTCCGTGTGAAGGCGATTGACCAGCTCTATAACCACCTACATATTCAAAACTTCCACTTATAGACCCGCCTCTCCAATGAGTCTCATTAAATGGTTGCAATTGACCACTAGCAGAATATGATGAATAACCTAAAGATTCACCTGCTAATTCCATTGCATCTACATGCTGTTGTATGTCACTCCAATTATATCCAATACCATTTTCACTTACCACTTGGTCAATAGCGTCTTGTGATATGTTAGTATATGTTACTCTTCTTATTACTTTTGGTGCTGCCATCTAATTTCCCCCACTTTTGATTACATATTGTTCTTGTAGTTTTTTTACTAAATCATAAATAAACATCAAATTATTTCCTTTAAAATTTGCGTCTCCAATTAATCTAATTAGAAACTCTAATTCATCTTTTGTCAAATCAAAAGATGTTTCTGGTGATACCTGCTTTACTGGTTGTTCCACCTTTTTGGTTTTAGGAAGTTCCTCAGTTTTTTTCTGAGGAACTTCTCTATTACTTTTTTTTACTCTATCTACTAATGACATTATTGAAACCCTTTTTCTTTATTATTCAGATTAATCTACATAAATCCAAATTTCATCAGTAGAAGTATCAACACACATCTCACCAGAATAGTTTCCACTCTTACCATATTGCGGAACTACCCTACTGCCTTCATTTGGAGAAGATGTTGACTGACTAACTGTTGGTATGAATGCATTATGAGTTATAGAACTTTCTGCATCAGGTTGTGAACTTCCACTTGCTACTGCCCATCTTCCACCAGCGGTTAAGTCCATATACATTGACGCGAAGTTATTAGCATCTCTCTGAATTGTAATACCAGAGTCTATATTATTACCAGTAGCACCATCATTTAATAGAATGAAGTTATCTGCTACTTGAATCTGTTGAACCTCTGTCTGTGTTACCGTACCAGTAACACTAAGATTACCACCAACGGTTACATTACCACTCGTAGTAAGAGAACCCATATTGAAAGCTCCATCTGAATCTACTTGAGTAG
>CEUI01007327.1_pt1 | contig 11522 bp, 3 predicted proteins | sample 531411 | NCBI WGS metagenome assembly CEUI01 (sample SAMEA2622841, study PRJEB7988) | marine metagenome | isolation source: saline water (ENVO:00002010), including
GCTGCATCTATATCGCCTAGTGAAACTTTTGCTTTTAATATTAAAGGCTTAGATTATTCTGAGATAAAAGAATTTCTAAATCCCAAAAATGGACTAGAAGGATTTTCGATTACGTATACCGCTGAAGGCGTAGAAACTTCTTTAACCTTCTCCTCGGGAAGAAAGAGAATGGAGATGATTAAGCTTCAAAAAGAACTCAGTCAATCGACCATTGAAAAAAGAATTAGTTTAAATAGATTTGGAAGAACGTTTTAATGATAGAATCCGGCGCAAGTTTTATTTTATCTGGGCAAGAATTTCGATCAATAGCTGATAGAAATGAAGTGTCCTTCTATGTCTCTAGCGCCATTGACTCCCCCACAGGTGTTGCAGTAATGGGGTTTTCAGGAGAAAGCGGTGTAACTGATTTTCTTTTTCAGTCTGGTAAAATTTTTGACCCAGAAAATAGATTTGCTTCTTCGTATAGGCAAAATGAAAATTTTCAAATATCAGGAAATATTTCTGGCGCTAAATATGATTACTATATAAACGGAATGCCGATTTGTTATAATGGGCAAAGAACAGAATCAAAATTACAAAGATTTTTTGTACATACGACGGGCTGCAATTTTAACATGGAAAAAATTGATGTCCGCACCAAGCCGTTTGAATACGACTTGAATTTTACAACCGGGTTTATTGTAAGCGGACTGATTACAGGCATACTTGAAAGCACAGATGGAACTTCTAACTTTAAAATTTTCAGCGGCGAGCTTAGTTCTGGCACGAGCGGCATGTTTGGAATTAGCGGAATTAACAAAGCAGACACAACCTCTGCTACAATAAGTATTCACACGACGGGCAAAACGCTTGATGAATCAGGAGTGGCCGCATATGAAGATCATGTTCTAAAATTAAAACTCTTTACAAATTTTGGAGAAGTTGAAAAAGAATTCACAACGTCTTCTATCCCAGAAACTACTTTAACTACAACTTTCAATCTAGAAGATGTAATCAATACAGATTATTTGCTTTCAGGCTCTCGTACTTCGAGCGGTATATTAAATTTATTTTATAGGCTGGTTGAAGAAGAAGATTTTCAAATCAAAAATAAACCATTAAACATCTTCTTTGATTACGAAGGAGGTAAAACGGGTCAATTCCACACTGTCTCCACCTCTTCTTTAACCTATTCTGGCAGTGGTTATAAAACCACTCCTACAGGCATAGTAACAGGCACAGATGAAATTATGGCGGCTCAAATCAAGCCATTGATGTCATTCGTGGTTACTGGCGTAGATGTAACTTATTCTGGTAGTGGTTATACATCTGCACCAACTGTTTCAATTACCGGAGGTAGTGGCTCTAACGCTGCGGCAACTGCGGTTATATATACTAGCGGCACATACTCTGGAATGCTTTCAGGGGTGACGATGACGAACAGCGGTTCTAACTATACGGGAGTGCCCGTGGTAACTTTCACAAGCACTATAGGAACCACCGGCTCTGGCGTGGCGGGGCTTGGCGAAGGTACTATGACAGGAACCAATATCGAATACGCTGGCGGTTATCATTTACTCGCCCCGGACTTTAGCGGAATATCTGGCGGAGGCATCGACGGAAAGTTAACTTCAATCACAGTTGCACATTCCGGTAGTGGATACGTGTCAAACCCGACAGTTCTCTTCTCTGGAGCCACTGGACAAACAGAGATCGTTGCCAGCGGATTAATAGAAACCTCGGGTCAATACTCAGGTTTAGTTACTGGAATTCATATCGCTAATCAAGGCTTTAGATATAACGCCACGCCAGCTATGTCATTTTCTGGCGACTTATATTCTGGAGGGTTCGATGCAACTGGTCACGCGGTTATGGATGGAACGATTGCAAACATGTCAATCACTACCACCGACTATTATAAAAGCTTTACGGGGTACTGGAGATTAGCCACGGGTGTAAATTTACCAAATCTTGTTGATTATTATTTAAACAACCACATTGATCGGCCAGCATTAACGGGTTATTTAAATGTGGATACTGGAATATATGTCACAGGAGAAAGTTTTGACACAGCTATAAGTATTCTCGATACATATCCAGACAGTGGACAAATGTTAGGCAAACTTACGCTGTCAGGAATGAACGATACCAAAATTGAAAAAATTATAACAGGGAGAATGTAAATGAGAAAAGTAGAACAAATTAGAGATCAGCATTCGAGACTTGTTACAATCAAAGAGATTAAAGAAGACTATTTGGTGTGCGAGGCCACCAAGGCAGATCAATCAAAAATACAAATTAACGTATCAAAACCTTATGCGTTAAGAGTTTCGCCTTTCGACGCGAAGACTTTAAATTATAATGTAGTTGGTCTCGCGGAAGCAACAGTAAGCGTAACTTATAGTTACGTAGCAAATACGAATTTCAATAAAAGAGTCGCATCATATCCAAGCGCGTCTACAAGGTGTAAGGCAGGAGACCACATTGAAACTATTTTCCCACCCTATCAAGTAGGAGATACATTATTAGCCTCGATAGGAACAGTAGGAAACTTCGAAGACGCTGTAACTCACGGTAAACTAGTGGTTGATGAAAATAGAGATGGAAGACATTGGCAAGACGATTGCGGTGCTGGTACAGGAGGAGGATCGGTTTGGGTATAAGGCACTATGGCTGATTACGTACCACAGTTTGATGGGTTTTTTCCGTACTTAAATACGGGCGTGTCTACCTCTGCCTCTATGATGAACCATCTTTACTCAGGTGGAGATGAATTAGTCAATACCATGACAAATGGTAAATCAGCGTTCTTTTTAAACACTTCGAGTTACAAAGAGATTCAGTTACTGGGCTCGCCCGGAAACACCCTTATTCCTTGTTGGAATATGTATGAAGCGCGTTCACCTACTGTATTCGAGGGTTCATTTGCAGAAACATACAGTTGGCCAAGCACGGAAGAAAGTTCATGTTTATACGATTTAGCATTCTACGGTATGCATAAAATGCGCTTTCAGGAAAATTATACTGGCGCAGGATTTGGAGTAAGGCAATTTTATTTTACTAGCGGCGTGCAATCAGGAAATTGCGACCCAAATGCCCCTGATACTGACGGAAACTGCAACGGTATAAATGCTTTTTATCCGGTTGCAGACACTGGCGCGCAAATGGGCGGTCCATTCGGTGGTGGTCGCGATATGCACGGAAGCCAAGGTTGGTTTTGGAGGTTGTATGGATTTTGGTACAGTAGGCGTGGAACTCTTGACGGAAACGAAAGAGAAACCGTTCCAGAAACATACAAGCATGAGCTTTATGAAAAAATTGCGAGAGAAGCGTCTGTATTTGATTACAACTCAGAGAGAGACATTGCGTTAGTTATCGAAAATGGAATTTATACCAATGATTATGGACGAGGACAAGTATACTATACCAACCCAATCAATGGCAAATCTGAAAAACTTCCCTGCCCATATGCGATAAGTTCTACCGCTGGATATTTTTGTACAAATTTAGATCATTCCCTCGGGGTTCACGAGGTTACTTTAGAAAACCCATCTCTAATTCCGAGTTGGACAGAAAGTAAAGACAGTATAATTATAAACCCGCAAGAGGACTTACTTTCTGGAGATTTAGTTATCGATTTTGGTGGATATACTGGGGCCACTGGCGCTGGGGCACTTCTCGTAGGAGGCGACGAAAATCAAGTTGACCAACCTGATACTCCAATGAAATATGTAGATGGTTTGGCGAAAAGCGCAGCAAAACCAATTCAAGAATCTTTTGAGAGTTACTCTTCAACTTATTACGCCAGCAGAGAAAAAATTAAAGACATTTCAAACAAATACGATATACATGTTTGTCCACACACCCACGAAGAAGAGTTGTCGTCAATCGAAGAAATGGCTAAAGCTCATCGCGGTATAGCGCAAGCAATTACAGCCGATAGAACCGGAGTTAGCGGGCAAGATTGCACTCAGCCATACCAGTGTTGGTTATATCAAAGTAAACTTAATTATTGGGAAGACTTTAAACAAGCCATTGATGGATTAAAAACCGGAGATGTAACATTTGATATAACCTATAGTTTGGCTAGGGCTGGCACGGCAATTAACGCGCCATCTTCTTACCAGACAACTTTCGAAATAAAATCCGACGCAGTTGTAGATACATGGGCAAACACCAATGGAGCCAACGGAATAAATCCGAGCGGACACTCAATTTCAGTATCAGACTATGAAAGTGAAATTGCGGGTGCTTTTGCAGCGTGGAAAGAAGTTATAGAAAAAACTTACAGTGGCTGTTACAAAGATTGTAAAACTGAGTATTTAGAAGGTGATGAAACCAGTAAACTAACCGTTAACTTTGTTAATCTTGGTCAAGAATACTCCGCTGCGGAAGCTTTACCGGGTATTGCAAAAGATCAAGGTAAAGGCGCTGAAGATTTTCCCATATACTCAGCTACGCCATCTTGGTTGAACCTTGACGTTGGGACGGGCTACGGGCCACTTAATATGGGCAGAATTAGAATCGCAGTTGCAGAAACGGGCGGTTGGACAGGAAATGCTGCTGCGGCATTTGCTTTTATGCCCGATCAATCAGCGACTAATTCTTGGCAAGGTGATATTGTTATAAATCCAAACCACAATTATAAAAGAGACAATTTAATTAATACTGATTATTTCAGTAACCCAGAACATAAAGAAGTTTCATTAAAATATATACTGGCTCATGAAATTGGTCATTCGCTTGGATTTGGTCATTCAAATTCAGCTAAATGCAACACGCCAATGAATCCGGTTTACTTTTGGAATGAATCTTTTGAATCTGGTTGGTCGGGTAGTGGCCTCGCAGAAAATACTGATGGAAAATGCATCGAAGAGCTTTATGGAGATTGTCAAGCTGGGGCAGTGTGTTTATCGGGTATGAAAATGGCTTCATTTTTTATGACGCCATTGGGTCAAACTGGATTTAACAGCGCGTACAACGATAGTGTATTTTTCCCATGGTATTGGCCACGCATCGAAGAACACGATTATATATATCCGGGTGAACCAATCGCAAATTGCATTCAATACCCACAGGAATGTGCCCAGCCTTGGGCAAACACAAATGTTCCCATCGTAGAAAATAGATTTGAACAAGCAGAAATAATTATTGACGGCCCTATATTTTGCACAGATTGCGGGCTAGATCACGCGGGCAAAGATCAGTTTTATGGATATAAATTGTTTACTTTTTCTAATAAGTGGAACAAGTATAAATTTTTCAGAATTCATAATTTAAATAATTATGATATGAAATTTGTATTTGAGCCTGATGAGGGTTTAGAACTTGTAGAAGACCCAAGATGCGAAGTCAAAAACTATGGATTCACAGATGACGCCTTTTCATCTTTTCCAGATGCAGGTAACACTGATGGAGTTATTCCCGAAACTCCTTCATCATGTTCTAAAACCGCTGGGTTGGCTGGTGAAAATGACGAAGCTAAAAAAATTAGCGTAGGACTTTTTCAAAAATCTATGGGTCTAGCACAGCGACTTGCTCACGAACGTAATGGAACAATGGAATCGGAAGGCTACGTGGTTGTTTCAGAATGTGGAGCGGGTACAGGTTGCGTAATCGACATACCCAAAAACGAATCAATTTGCGTAAGAAGAGACTTTGGAGAATATACCATTGGATATAGACACTTCCAAAAATTCTTACCGGGTGATCTCAGAGTTAACCAAGAGTTGGCTGAAGAAGATGTTGGTGGATTTGACGCTTACCCTAAATACTATCACCCTTTTCCGGCGCGCGATCATTATTCTTATGATAGAGCTACCCACAACGTAGTTAAACCATTTGCATTGAATAATTGGATAGATTTATTAAATGATAGATTGGTTATTGATGATACCCCTCCGAGAGTTTGGAATGCTAATTCTCTTTATCTTGACCCATTGGATTATGAAACATTAGCAGATGGGACTAAAGAAAAAAATCTAAAAGGAAGAACACTTAACGGCGTTTCATATTTTCACCCATACGATGAACTTTTACAGCCCACATGGTACAACTCCTACCAACATAATGCGCCAGATGATTACACCGTCTCTCCGCTCAATGAAAATACTGTACTCGCTGATTTTATATATCATACAGGTTTTGTTGTGCAAAATTATGCATTAGCAGCGGGTGAAGCTGACTCCGCAGTGGGAACCAGTTTAAACCAAAGACCTGATTGGTCTGGGTATAAAATGTCATCCGCTGGAGAAAATGTAACCGGCGCGTATTTAAAAAGAATGGTTCCATATTCAGGCGCGAGATACATATATAGATTTTTACAAGATTTAAATGTGAATGTCGCGGCGATTGGCCCAAGTAAACAAGTCACTTATGGCGACCCGGGAGAGATTGAACATGGTAGGTCCGGGTTGTTCGCTGGACCGACTGGTTTTTTGTCTGGCACTACCAGCGCGCGATTAGAAAACGATTCTGATCGAACCGCGTATTTTGATTCTTCTGATGTAAAAGCGCAAGGAATGATTCCTCTTGGCGGAAATCAATGGGTAATTGGACATCAAGCTACGACGCCCAATTTCACACCATTGAATGACCCAATGACTAGTAAAGCTAGAAGTACTGTGGGTTGGCCGGTGTCAGGAGAGCATAGTAATCAAGTAGCCGATCTACAACAAGAAATTTTAGATGCGTGGGCGAGTGACACATGCCCAGATGGGCCATCGGCGGAGAGTTGCTATAAGTTTCGAAAGAATTTTGATCCATTCGCTTTATCAATAAATCAATATAATTTAAGTACAAATATTCTAGGCGGCAAAGGAGCATGGAATTACACCAAGGGACAAATTTATCCTTTGGTCAATGGGCTCGCTTGTGGCACGCCATCTAAAATATTACCTTCATTTGTAGATTTTGGTACTCATCATGACATATCTTACGGTAAGCATTATCTAGCGAAATTCACCAACACTGGATTAACATCTTGGGTAACGGGTGGAAATTATGGAACCGTAAGCTATACAGAACTTGATAAATATGTAAATCATTACAAAGAAAATGATCATAAATTTGATGGAACAACTACTTTCCCTTACGACTGTTATCCAAATCAGAAGTTGCCAACTAATAGCGCAAAGTTTGGAAATTATGGTTGGGCTGAAAGCGGCGGAGCCGGATTTGGAACCGACTTCTTGGATGATGAAGGCGATGAAGCTCCATGCGTGCATATGTATCATCCGTTAACTGGCGCGTATAAAGTAAGAGTTGGCGATGATTCTAATCATGACTATCTAATCTGCGCGTACGACCCATCGGCAACAGCGTGGAGATTGTGGAACGAGTCAGGCACGCCGGGTTTTCAAGATTGGGACTCAGTTTGGACCGCGCAAGGAGATAAATGTGAAGAGCCAAAGGGGCAATGGAACGCCACTGGAGATGGAGCCGATGGTAGTGCTGCTGGCGGTACATATTCAGTAGCTTCACGAATAGCTGATTCTAATACTCCAGATCGAAATTTTCGTATAGATTATCCATCTATTCCTCCTAATACCAATGAATGGTACTATTATATACCCAAGCCCCACATAATGCTTGAGGAAGACACAAATGGTATACCCACAACGAATCGACTTGGCGTAAGATTTGATATAGCTGAACCATTTGATTTAACTTACCTCAACGTCGGCTACGTTGATACTGACCAGTGTGCTCGCTCTGAAACTCTTTCGGCTAATTTCATGCCTTTGAATGTTTCGCATATATTAAAAATTATTAGAGGCGGCGTCATCAACGATGAAGCTACACCGCGCATCATTGCAACTGGCGACCTATTGTTCCCCGCTCATTACTACCACCCTTATTCAGCGCATAGAACACAAGCAGGAACAAATACCCTTGCAGGGTATAGAGGAGCAAATCAAGATGCGGTTGCTGATTTTGAACCTAGCGCGCCTTCTAATGTAAACTGGTACTCTTTTGGCTTGGGTTGCGCTAAACCCGGTGGCTGCGGAACGACTGCTTGGCCTTATGCAACTGCTTCTGTGCAAGCTAGAAAAAATTTATTTGCTTTAACCGTGGGCGATCTTTCAGACGCTCTTTATGAATTTAATAGAATTGATGGAATTTGGACGGGATATAACGCAGGAGATACTATTGGTTCACCATCATGGAAAGCTGCCGGACCTATAACTGGTTATGGAAGTGACGGCAACATGAAAATACTTCAAGACTACGAATCAGTAGTAAGGGTTACTCCCCCCGGCCCAACCTACGATGGATTTTTAGATTCAACTATATTTTCATTGAGTGATAGTAACACCGACAACGAGGGCGGGCTGATAAAGATGGATGATTACAATAATGGCGATTCATTTAGCGATGAAATTAAAAAAGCTTTTAACATTTCGCCCGTTGGTAATAGTTTAACATCAGTAACGCAAAGAAGTGAAGACCCATTCGCAATGCCTATGATGTTATATCATGGAGAAAATAGTTCAGTAAATTACGCCTTCCAAAAGAATTTAAATGCTGTTTATCGATTACCGTATGGGGCAATTTCTGCATGGAACAGAAAAAGAATAGGCGCGGGAAGTATGGTTGAAGTGATCGACAGAGAAACAATATATTTAAGCTCTTTAAAAGGAAGGTTTTCTGCAAGTCCAATTCTTTATACGAGGGTAAATCATCCTATAATTTCACAAAGCCCAGATGAATATTATTCTCCTAAAAGTCTTAGATGTAATACGTGGTATCGCGGAAGCCTCTGTTGCGATGCAAGCGTTTGGCCCTGTTATACGCATCCAAATGCAACAAAAAATCTACATCCAGTACGGGGTAATGATTGGGTTGATCTGTGGGGCGGAATCAACGCAACTAGATCATGGTCTTATTATTGGAATACAACTAGGAAACCTTGGAAGTCAAGCCATTTACATGGAGCTCAAGGAGGAACCTCGCCATACTTTACTGGAGAACACCCGCTCGGCGGTAATGAACTTTTTCATTGGTCTGGGATATTTAATTTGCATCCAGAAATGCAGATGATACAATACATGAATTCCAACACGAGCTTTGTGAATACAGGTGAATATCAACAAGGAGAATTTACGGACGAAGGAAGAGAAAATAAATTAGTCGGATACTCAGCAGAATACTGGCCAATTGATTCAACTTGGAGAATGGGCGCTGGATCATTGAAGCCCGGTCCCGATAGTGAGCCCGCCACATGCAGCACGCTCGGCTTGAGCCGCGCCAATTTATCTTTTGGTTCAGATGGTGGACTAGGAGTTACAAATGCGGCCTTAGACTTACATTTTTCAAATTATGGCGCTCCCGCAAAAGTTTATAATGTTACCGGCGTAAAAGTAGGCGATCAAGGAAGCGGCTACTGGCCCGCTTGTAATTTTATTTGGGAAGATTTATTAGGGCCTCCTGCTTCTGGTGACCGGCAAACGACTCACGGAAAATATTGCCCTACAGTTATATTTAGAACGAGAAACAGTAGAACGGGTATAGATTCTTCAGCAACCTACCCTGAAGACTCACTACAAACAACTTTACATGCAATGCATCCCGGCGAAATTCTAGCTTCGGGGGTTCCAATTATCGGTTGCACTTGGGCTGATCCGGGGCTGTCCGGAGTGTCACCAAAACATGGAGCTTCATGGGGTAATACTGTTTGGGATATTATGTTAGCAGGACCAGACTACAAAATAGCTGGTATAGCTCTGCTTGGAGGCACAAAAAAAGACGGAACACAAAATGGAGTAGAAACAGTTTATTGGTATGATGAAGATCGAAATGATTACGCGGTGAATAGTTATGGAAAATATTTGTTCCAAAATTCACGAGTGGAAATTGTGCCGCCAGAAGATTGGCCAACTTCTTATCCGTCTATAACGCTTACTGGCAGCGACCCTTCAAACGCTGAAGATGGAGAGTATTCGGTGTTCTCGGGGCCATTTAAAGGTGATGGCAACTTGGGTGGCGGTGTACGAACATTAGAATTTAGCGAATTTCCTTCAGGAGAAGGAGGTTCAGCAAATGCACAAACTTTAGAAACGTGGACTGGTGTAGTTTCCGTGTATACAACAGGTGTAGGGTCAAATATAGAAGACGAAGGAATGGCGCACTATGTATTAAATAATATGCATTTAGGATACGCTCATAGCTGTTGGGCAGAAGAATCATGTTTGCAGGACTATTCTTGGAATAGCCATACGTTAACTAACACTGACGCACACAGTTATTATGATTTTAGTGGATATATTAGATGAGCTACAAAGGAACATATAATTGGAAAAACTATCCGTGGATTACTGATAGGCAAGATGACTTGACCTTACAGTACAATCCCGGCGTTAATCCAGATGTAGCCGATGCTGAAGACACGAACTTAGGCTTAGGCGTTGGAAATCCCGCGCCAAGACTGCACACTAATAGAGCCTATATGAACGTTGACCAGTTCAATTATTTGGCGGGCAAATTAAATTCAGTTACTCACATTAAACCTTTTACGTTTAATGATTACTATGAACTTTGGCCATACGAGTCGGGAGCTTATATCGTTCCAAAAGATTTATATACTGTAGAATTTTTAAGAGACATCGAAGAGTATGCGTCATACGGTTGCCCAGCCGACAATTTAACTGAGGCTTTATATGGAACAAGCGGACTGTTAAAATACGATCTCGCCGGAAAAACAATGATCTCTGAGTTCATGGATGACTCTAAGATGCGTGAATCCGCAGTGCGTAAAGCTGACGGTTATCGTTACGTTACCTCTGCGCCAGAAATTCTTTTTTGGTATAAAACTGCTGATGGCGGCGGTGGCGGAAGCACTTTTGACGCAGCAAAAGCTTATAGTTATTATTTTGGATTTATCAACCACACAACTGGTTGGGATGTTAAAAGAAATCCAGAGGGCTTTGAAGACTTAGAGCAATGGGAAGCTGTAGTAGAAAACTTCGATAGCACTATGCCGCCAATGATGCCCGGAGGATCAAATAATTTAAATCATCCAAATATGTCTGGTAGTTGGTGGTATCATAAAGCTAAACTATTACAAATTCCGATTCGGGATGAAAATGATCTGCCTGACAACTATGTAAGCGAAATGGAAAAACATGGTGCAGATTTAAACGTATATAGTCACAATTACAGCATAACAGCTAAAAAAACCACAAATCCAATCGATTTTCCATATAAAAATGCCCCAGCAGAAGATGGAGCGACTGCCCTTCACGTACAAAAAGGTTTAGTGGGAAAATTTAGAACAGACTGGAACAGTGGAGGTTACTGGGTTGGAGATGTATCTCCTGAAGTCTTCACTGTTAAAACTTCAAAGTTTGATATCGCTAGCACCACAGGATTTAGAAAACCAATTGATTACACTCGTGGACGAGTAAGCGGTGTGGATTGGAAAAATTACCCAGAACGCGACCTTGATGACAATACGCCCTTCACGCCTACTCTTGATGGCGGTGGCGCTGAACTTCTCGACGGAACAGACCAACCATGTTTTAATAGCAACAGTAGCTTTGCCA
>CEUI01145569.1_pt1 | contig 11510 bp, 5 predicted proteins | sample 531411 | NCBI WGS metagenome assembly CEUI01 (sample SAMEA2622841, study PRJEB7988) | marine metagenome | isolation source: saline water (ENVO:00002010), including
AAATATTTTTTTGCTTATGGGCTTTTTAAGTTTAACATCAGCAACTATATTTTCACTTGGTAGCTCAACATCTTTCTGCTTTTCTTTCTTTTTAGCTTTAGGAGGTGCAGGAGGTTCAAGAGTAACAATGTTAATATCTTCAATCTCTGCATCCGATAGATTGTCAACAGTATCAACATTTATTTCATTCTCAACCTCTTCTTTTGAAGGTGCTTCACCATCTCCCTCAGCCTTCTCTACTAACCTATATGATTCATCATCCTTTTTGGTTTTTTTAGGTTGAGGGGCATTTGGATCGTTACTTTTCTGCCATGCTTTGAAGTAGGGAGAATAATTCCAAACATATCCATCCTGCTCTAATTCAGGTTTACCAGGTGGATGTTTTTGATCTTTGGCATATTTAAATTCACCTTTGGTTCTTCCTTTTTTTGGTTCTTCTATTCTATAAGATTCATCCTTTTCAGGTTCTACTTGTAATACCTCCACAGGGGGCTCTTCTTGAGGTTCTTCAACATCTTCCTTTTTATCTTCTGGAGGTGCTGTAGCATGGATAGGTGACCATTTCTTACCCATACCAGCCTCATCCCACATCTTTAATATTTTAGGATCTACCTTTGGTTTTGTGCCTTTTATCTTATTATATATATTGGATAATGATCTCGCAGCTATTCTCAATATTTTATCAATACTTGTTTCTCCATATAGCTTATTATTAACAAAATGCTCAACACCCAATTGCTCGAAAAACTCTTGAGGTGATCTAGTATCACCAGATGCCTCATAATATTCTTTAAATATCTTTCCAGAAGATGTGTTTCTAAATGTTTTAGTCTTTGGATCCCATAAGTTATTTTTAAAATAAGAACCATAAAATTCCTCTACTACAGCCTCTGGTGTAACACCACCCTTTTCAGATTGAAATAATGAAATTAAAACTTTAACTTTGTCATCAATAGAAACATACTCTGTCTTACCCTCTGCAAACACCTTATCTAGATCAATCCTCTTGCCTTCTTTTTTCAAAAGATCATCAAAATCAAGTCCTTGGTTTTCAAAATATTCCCTTGATAATTCTAAAATAGAATCCTTTATATCTAAAATATTAGACTCATCAAACTTTTTAGGATCTTTAAGTACAAAATATCTCAACAACTCTTCTGCATCACCCTTTATCTCACCTGCTTCAGATGCTCTATTTATCTCTTTCCAAGCATTACTATCTTTAACCTTGTTATATAATCTTCTTTGATAGGAAAATTCTTGAGCTGTCATACCTGCAGGGAGTACACCAAAAGAAACCAATTCCACTAACCACTGCTCTTTGTCTGGCCATATAGTAGTATCTAATCCTTTAATCCCCATCTCATCAGCAACTGCCCTAAGTATACCACCAAATCTTTCTTCGCCAATTTCTTCCCAATAACCATTCCAACCACCTCTTTCTAATACTTTTTTATAAAATTCTGCCTGTTTATTTTTTGGGATTTTTCCTTTAGATTTTTTTGTGAATGCTTTGAATAGTGCATTATTAGCTAAAACACTCTCACCATTTGGGCCATATTTTTTCGCTAATTTTTTAAATGGACTTAAAATACCTTTAAATGCTGACCTTAATAAACCTCCTGAATATTCTGATATTACTTCAATTCTATTATCCCATAATGCAGATTCTTTAGCATCATCCTGGCTCAACCCTGCCTCCATTGCACCATAATATTCTTCACCATATTCATTCTTAATACGACCCATTGTAGGGATCATTCTATCATAAACATCATCCTTAGCACCTGCAATCTTTTTTGAAATTTTAGGAGCAACAACTGCTTTTGTTCGAGTTAAACCCTCTATGGCTATAGCCCTTGGGATTACTTTCTCGCCAACAGTTTTAATAGATTGTTGTTTAATAAGTTTTTTAGAAAATGCTTGATTAACTGCTTTAGCTAGTTTATCTTTACCCTCTTTTGTTGCTAAATTTTTTGTTAAGTCCTTTGAAATTTTCTTAACAATTTGTACTGATCCTTTATAAAACAATTGTCCAATACCCAAGGTTGCTGCCATCTCTCCCATAAATGGAATCATATTGAACACTGTATCTGCTATTTTTCCTCCTGTCGTGGAATCTCCATAAATCAACTCCATCAAAACTTCTTTTTCTTCCTCTGTCAATTCTTCTTCTGGATCTTCACCTTTTTCTAATGACTCATTAATTCGTTCTACTTTTTTTGTTAAATCCCAAAGTCCATATATTTGGTAACCATCTACAACATCATGCACAAAAGGTAATAATTTTCTTGGATCAGTTGTATAATCCTTTATAACATCAAAAAAGTCTTTTTGATATTTTAAACTTAGTTCCTCATTTTCTCTTTCTATTATATACTGTCTATATTCCTCTGTGCTTGGTAATGTAAAATTCATTTGAGGATCAAAAGCTACAACACCTTGGGATTCTAAGGCCTCTATCTTTTTCCATAATGCCTTCTTTTCTTCAAGGCTCATTTCTAATTTGTTTTGATTGTAAAAGTTTGCATAAGACTCAATGATGTCTTTATCTTTTATAATTTCATGATCATGTCCAAGCTGTGCCATTTCTTTGGATGCAGGTCTAGCAACATATGCATTAAACTGGGTTAATGTATTTTCTCCTGCCGATGTATCTGTTTCATAATCAAATCCTGCTGTATTACCTGTAAATGAAAATGAAAAATCTTTATAAGTACTATCATTAGGCTCTACATAAATATTCTGAGTATCTTCATATGGAAGGTTAGGTGTAAACTGCTCACCTCTAATAGATTGGGTAAAATCTTGTAATTTATAACCTCTAATTTTCGCTTTATTTTCAAACTCCCCCCTCTTTCGATCCCACTTCTCTTTATCTTCAATGGTTGCCTTTTTATTTGTTTTGGTATCTATTAAGCCACCATCTTTTTCCATATATCTATTTGGATGCAAATCGGTCTTATATTTAGATGGCCATTTACCTTCTTCATCTGGCTTTCCTCCACCCATCCAAGCTGATTTATAATTATAATAATGAAGTGGATTATCAGGATCCTTAATGCCATATAACTCTAGAAATTGCTTATAAGATAGTCTATCTCTATTTAAGGTGGCTCCTAGACTTGTTGTTTCAGCCATTAATTAGTTACCTTTCTTATTATTAACGAGTGGGGAAGGTTTGTCATATTGATTGTATTTACCCATTATAAAATTATTATTACCTTGATCCTGAGCAGGATATTTTGTATTTAAATATTCTTTAATATTAGGATGAAATTCATTACCTAACCCTTGTCTTTCTTTCATATAGTCTTGCAGAATACCATGGCCATGTTGTTGGTCTAAATTATCTTGCATTTGTCGTTGCAATAACTCTAATCTTTTGTCTGATTGTAATTTTTTTATGATTTCTGCCTCTGGAACATCAAGACCTTCATAAATAGAGAAAAGTTCATCCAATCTTTTGTTAAATTTACTCTCTGATTTTTCAAATTTTCCATACAATTCTATAGGATTACTTTTAGGTTTTTTATCAGCCTTCATTTCACCAGATAACCATTCTGGTTTTAAATTATTAAACCCTGAAAGATAGGCTCGTAAACTATCTGCATCTTCTGAATTTAAATCAGCATCTTTGCCATGGATCCTCAAAATAGACATTATTTTTTTATCCATTTCAGACATTTTTCCATCCTTGGATTTTTTATCCCACTTAAAGTCTGGTGCAGATAGCCTCTTCATTATTGCTATCTTAGCCATTTCCACTTGCTCTGGAGTTAAATTCTTTTTTGCCATTTTTATTTCCTATATTTAATTTATGTCCTTGATGGGTATTTAGTTTTAAGTCCACTATCAGGAGGAACTGTAAGATTTTACAGGTGTTCCTTCTGGTGATGGGAATTGTACATTGTGTTTGCTTATCCAATTATAAAACTGCATTACTGTTGTAGGATCCATATTGCCAACAAAACTATTCAGCATGTCTTGGTTACCTAAAGTCTGCATAAAATCATCTGGATTACCAATGTTTGCAAACTGACCGAAATTAGTTGCCTGGTATTGTCCTATGCCACCCATAACATTTGATATTGTATCTCCAATAGCACTCCATTGCTGTTGCTGGTTCTCTCCCTTCCTTGCATAATAATCAGCTTGAATATTTCCTCTTTGTTGGTGATATTTTGCCCCTATCTGCCTTAAATAATCAGCTCTTTTTAATTGATACTGATCTAATGAACTTTGGGCTTGTAACTTTGTTTGTTCATTTGCCATTGCTATTTTTCTAGCCTGTTCAGACACCATTCTCATTGTATCAGTATCTGTTTTCCTTCTTATCTCATCAGCAACAATAGATCCTTCCATACCTCTCATTATCATTTGACCTTGCTGTTGATTTTGAACTTGCCTTGCTTGTGACCAAGCACCTCTACTTAAATCTGATTGTAATTGTGGAACATCCATGGAACCCTGTTGTGCTCTCTGTCGCATTCTTTGAGCATATTGTAATTCTTCTGGGGTTCTTACTTTTGCTGCCTCATAAGAGGCTTTATTAGCCTGTAATTGTGCTCTTCTTCTATTCCTATTTGCTTTTCTTTTTTGAGCACCTCCTATAAGAGTTCCTATACCTTTGACCACTGCACCTGCTGCCAACCATGGAAAGGCTTCCTTTAATCCTGTTTCAGGGTTAACACTTAGTTCTCCACCTCTATATCCTTCTAATAATTTTTCCTCATCCTTATTAACATGCACTAATTCAGTATCCCCATACCTCCCTTTGGATGCTAATTTTTTCATATAGTTTTTAGGGAGTTTTATTGTTTTTCCCATTAAATTTCCTCCTTAATATTATATATTAAATCTTTATCAGCAGATTCAACTCTAATAGTTTCAACTGCCTGTGACCATAGTGAAGTATATTCCCTAAACATATCTGGATTAGATTTGGAACTCACCTGTGCTATTGCATAAAAACATAGGTCTGTATGAAATGGTGCTGGGATCTGTGGCCCAACCTCATTAGGTTCAGCAATTGCATAATACCACATCCTAAATCCAACTGGCTGGAATGGAGGTATTTTATCAAAATAAATTCTTACATTTGGCAAAGTACTTACTACATTAGAGGTTAAATAATATTTTTCTGGGGTTCCAAATTCGGAGCTATTATAATTATCTAACAATAATTCCTCTTCATTGATCCTTTTTAATTTATGTCCTTTATAAAATATTGCCTTCATCTCTTTAAAATTATTAGCACTTGATCCTGTTAGGTCATACCAATATTCTCCTTCATAAGGAACAAAAGAAATATTAGATTCTATTATGTTTACTTTCCTTGTTAGCTCGGCTTCAGCCTCTTGTAAAAATAACCTTAATGCTCTTCTACTGCCATCTACATACACCTGGCACCTATCTACCAATTTATCCCAATTATAATTATTTATCATCTTTCTCCTTCATTGTTTACCAAGTTGATACTGCAACTCTTTTCCATGTACTTGTTGCAACACATATATATAAAAATCCAGATGCATATGCTAATTGACCTGCCTTCCCTGGAGAGCCTGTTACTGCTGGAACATTTACCCATTCTAATTTATTTACAATGCTTAATTCTATAGGTTGCACTTTCTCTTCCAAGCTCTTAATCTTCAGTTCGTTATTCTCAATATTCCTTTGAGCTGTCCTCATACCCTTCTCTACGATTCCATCTTGTGGTTTGGTTCTTCCTCCTGCCATTAATCGACCTCTAATGATATTTTTTTAATAGAAACTGGAAATGTACTTGGATCAGACGATAATTCTATCTGTACAAACTTAGCCCTAATACCAACCCTTACATGTGCAGTTTTTGATATATCTGGAGCAAGAATTGAATAATACACTTCAGAAACTACTTTATCCCTAGATCCATCAAAAATTGTTTCAAAGGCTGGAGTTAAATTACCATCAACATACAATTTCAATCTTATGTAATCAACTGAAGAATACAATAAGCTAATTCTTCTAATGGTTGATGTATTCTCTAAATCTCCAATCTGAACCCAACCAGTCTTTCTAGAAAAACCAACATTCTCTCTTGCAGAATTTATTAGATTAGGATTATCCTGAGGGGTTTCACCATAAAGTATATCTGAACTCAATGCAGTACCAGGCTCTAATTCATATATTTTTGAATTATAAGAGGATCCATCTAATTCTGTTGAAAGTAAATATGGAGCATTTAATTCATCTATGGCCATTGCTGATGGTATGATACTATGAGATCCTGTAATAAGACCAGTAGATGAAAATTTAGCTGTAGACCCTAATGGTATCTTTGACCATGCTATTGATTCTGGGAAGGTGGTTAAAGATAATTTTAAAATAAATGAATTACTATCACCACCAAGAGATACATATAGATCATTTTTATTAGGGGCAAACATAGCCTCTGTATCAGATGTATGATATTGTATATAAATATCTTTTATTTGTTCTGATAATTTTCTAGCTTGAAAATTTGAATCTAGTAAATAAAATGCTTCTTTACCTGCAAAAAACACTCCACCCTCAAAAGGAACTATTGATTTGGGTGCATTGCATCCAATGTTTTTTTCTGATTCTATTAAGCTCCAAGATCTTGGGTCTGCCTTTGGAATATCTAATCTAAAGATACCATTGGTCATAAAGACAGCAAGGTCACCAACAAGCTCTGCTAACCCTGTTATATCTCCACCTTGAACATCTTCTATTGCAATGTAATTACTAATAGGTAAAACATCAGGTTTATTAAGTTCAGAGAACATCACCCAATCAGTATGGTCTTCACTTTTTTGCAGATCTGGGCCAAGACGAACACCTGCAACAAACAATCTACCTGCCATATATTTTGAGTAAGTATAATTAACTTGAATTGATGAGGAGGACTCATAAGGGTGGGTGGTTTTGTTTGGTAATCCCCAATCAGTATATGTTAATGTTATTTGGTTGTTACTCTCTGTCCAACCTCTCTGATCTATGGTTGACTCAATCGTACCATTGGCAGCAGTACTAGTAGATCCATCCCATTGGAATGTAGATGATGGAAGTTGAATTAAATTATTATAACTCTTTTCAGCAACCACATACTCAGTGACCTCACCAGTAGCTTGAGTTTGAGTAGTTTTTATGGTAGCCCCTCGAAAAGTTTCATTAAAAAATGTAGAATCTGGTATGGCTGTTAACTTAGATCCAATAAAAGATTTAGAATTTTCAGCATCAACCTTTGCAAATACTATTTTCTGCCAATGAACTCTCAACTTGCCTAAAGATGCTGTTAGTGAAGTACCATTAGATTCTCCAACAAAACCTGCCCAGAACTGATGACTAGCTGTAGATGATGCTGTATATGTAGTAGTGAATTGCAAATATCTATCATTCGCATCATTACCATGCAAGGAATCTTTAAAACTCCTTGGAACCCTCTTAACTCTAAGGACTTCCTTCCAATGCGAAACATCTGTAAAATCTGTTGAATAGGTTGATTCACAAACCACGAAATCCATGTTAAACATATTGAAAATTTTATCGGTATTAGATATATTATTTAAATGGGTATCTAGATGTGGTCTAAAGTACATTCTAAATGATAATAGATATTTTTGAGTATCTGCTAAAGATAATGTGAACTTAACCCCATTCTCACCCCTTTCGTATAATCTTTTAGTTGTGTCTTGGGTATAAGTTTGTTCCACTCCAGGGTTCGCATTTGTTGCTGCATCAGCAACATCATCCACCCATGTCACTCCAGTATTCCAATTACCTGTTAATAATTTTCCAGAATCATGTGCATTAGAACCATCTCTAAAGAGTAAAAATCCTGTTGCATCATAATGTATAAAATAAGAGGATCTTGATTCATTCCAATCATTCCAGGTTGGGCTCGAATTAAGTAAAACATGGTTTTCTTCTGATACTCTGATAGATCCAGAAGATGCTGAAATGGTTGTTGCTGATTCCAGCCTTAGATAACTACCTCCACCTCCACCTGTACTATCCATCTCAGCAAAAATAGAATCAATAGAGTCAGATCTACATAGACTATGTTCATCTTCATTAACAACATTAAAAGCACCACTTCCACCTAGATATCCAAAAGAATTATACCCCTTCAACATTAAGAGAACATGCCCCTCAGTACCAGAATATGCATCTTGTGTCCAACTATTTGCACCATTACTAAAATACCTACCAGTGGCTGATTCCCAAGATTGTGCTGCAGTTCCAAAACTAGATCTTGTATCAATTGAATCTATTTTATAATAAACACTATTCTCTGCAAATGAAGTATCTTGGATGGCTCTATATATATTAATATGGGTTATCCGAGGGTTCCAATCTGATAGGTTAAATTTTAATGTTAACTCTGCTCTAGCAGGGTTTGAACCTGCAGAATCTGCAACTGAAGTATTGGCCTCTGAAACAAAATCATTAGGAAATAATGATTCCTGGATCCCATCATAAACAGGCACAAACTTATAAAAAGCATACTTACCATTCATGAATGTACCATTACCACCACCAGAGGCAAATAAACTAGAAGATCTTTTTCCTGGGGTTAGTTTGGCTGGTTCAGGTGTTACCTCATCACCATGGAACGAGTTAAATTGATATAAATATGAATCACCTGTTGTGCCAAAAAAATTACGATTAATATGTTGATAAATTATAGGTCTATTCTCAATACCAGTTGCAATTCTTATTCTATCAGAGATATTAGAAAAATTAACATCATCCTTAACTGTAGATAGCTGTACTATTGTATTGGCTGTAAGCTCAGTGCCTGTATTTATTATCTCAAATAGGTTGCTTAAAGTATTTGCAAAAGGAGCTAATGAAACAGATGCTTTTATTCTATAATAACCAGATGCTATGGTATTAGAAACTGTCCATACATAACTACCATCATTGTCTGTATTTTGTACTATTGGCTCCCCTATTGAAAGACCTTGTGGTGTTACTAACTCTAAATTTATGATCTCATTTACATCTGAATATGTTGGATGAATTGCAAATAAATCAGTAGTACCATAAACATATTCGTTTTGTTCGTAATAAACCCTAATCTCGCAATCTGCTGGAAGACTAACAAGAGAGCCTAAGCTATTAGGTACGACCCATGAATAGGAGCCTTGGTTTGTAGAGTCTGTTAATGTAACACCAGTGGCAATAGGTGCTAAAAGTTGGTTATTATTCCATAATTCTATTCTAAATGTATCTTCTACCTCTGGCTCTGGGTCATACTCACAACTATTATCATCAAAGTTGGCAGCAGGGTTAAAATTGTTAGCATTTGGATCAGTGCAACCAAAAACTGTTGCATTTGGGTCTGGGTTAAACCAATAGCAAGAGCCATCATCTACATTTGCATCAGGGTTAAAATTAAGGGCATCAGGATCAGTACAGCCAAAAACATCTGGTGGTGGAACATAGTTTTCTAAATTAAAACCATAAGAGGAAACAGTAGGATTAACCGAAGGAGAAATCTGATTATTGAGGTCTGGCCCAAATATATATTGAACAGTGCAGGGAGTTGCAGTATCACCACCAATAAACTCAATAGGGCATTGGCTCGTTACAAAATTATCATAAGGCTCAGTTGTTTTCCATACACCATTACCACCACCTGTAGGATGATACATGGCAAATATAATAACCACCATAAACCTACTGTTATCTAAGGCTTGAATATCATCTATTTTTTGTTTAAAACCAGCCCAATCCATTGGATTATAACCAGAGCCAAAGTTGCCTGGCACATCACTTGTTATAGTTTGATCTGGGAACCTTTCTTCGTTCACAGTGACCGAACCCCAATTAGGATCATCAAACAGTGAATTTAAAGGCCCTGCACCATTATCTGGATCCATGGAATCATATAGGAGAATTTTCAGTTGGCCTTGGTCAAATTTATATAAAGACAATGACCACCTTATTTGACCAACTTCTGGATCTGAAAATCTAGAGGTAGACCTTTTTGCTCCTGTTTTACGAGTTACACTTTGAATTATTTTAGACATTGCCTAATTTGTATCCCATGTAATTGTTAATTCTTCACCAACTGTCACAACCTGGCCCACATTTGGAGATTGTAATGTTATGCTAGTAATTGTATCATTACCTGTAGTTACTTCATAGTTCACAGGGTCTATTTCATTCCAAAGTACACTTAAATTCCTTACACCAGAATCTAAAGAGTCATATTCCCATAAATTAGCAGAGCCTGGGGCTATCATTGTAGACATTACCAATAATTTAGAATTATTAAACCAAGGAGCAGCACCACCACCACCAGCATTGTCAAATGGGGTAGATCTACTTATAACAGGCATTGGAGTGATATAATCAGTATTCGCTGTACCTACTGTTAATACTTGTTGCCAAGCAGCAATATCGATTGATAAATTTTCTGCATTTACCACTTTCATTTGAATTGTTGAACAAGGGTTTCCTGCATGGGCTGAATTACCATAATCCAATACAACATCATCATTAATTGTACCAACCCCATGGTCAGCACAAAATAAAAATAAATTATTATTAGTTGGATCACCCATGATATTAGGATACCCTCTATTAGTTCCATCTACAAAATGGGATGTACTCCAACTTCCATCAAGACGAACACCATATCTAATATTATGTTTAGCAGTTGTTGATGCAAATACAACAGTACTAGTATTTTGACCTGTTGCAAAATATGTGTTTACATTCATTTGATGAGATAATCCATCTGATTCAGTTACCACTGCAGCTGGACTACCAAAACCCTCACCACCACCTGCAGTAGGTGCTGCTGCAACTGACCTTTCTATTGTATACCATTTATTATCAGATCCATTATTATAAAACAATCCTATATATGGAGTTCCACTAGTTTTACCTGAATATAACTTTGCCTGGGAATCATTGTGTAACATCTCTTGGTCAGTACCCCCACCTGCTTTTACATCGAAACCATTATCATCAACTAATTTCATATAATTCGCAATTGATGAAGATCCTGCATTTTCCTCCCATGTTTGGTAGTCTTCTGATGTAGAACAATTAGCATATACATCTATATTAGTACCATCTGAATACATGAAACTTATCCAAACTCTTGGCCAGGTTGTAGTTGTAGAATGAGCAGGTTCTAAGGCCATTGACAATCTTTCTGCTTGATTAGGCCAATTTGTATCACTAGTCATATCAGCACCATTAGAACTACTATCTGGATCAACATTGTCATGTATATTAACAAAATTTGAATGCACGACAAGTTTTGGAGCACCACCACCAGTCCAATTATCATTGGATGGATCAAAAGTATAATTAGCATAATGACAACCATCATTAGTAGGTCTTCCCATATGTATCTGGCCAATATGTAATATATTATTCGTATCATCCCATTTGAGTAGTAATCTGTGGGTTTCTTTTTGACCTAACATTTCAGATGATGAACTAGTAACAGGATTATTAACTAAACCCTGTGATACTGGTTC
>CEUI01023924.1_pt1 | contig 11509 bp, 14 predicted proteins | sample 531411 | NCBI WGS metagenome assembly CEUI01 (sample SAMEA2622841, study PRJEB7988) | marine metagenome | isolation source: saline water (ENVO:00002010), including
TCCATACATATATCAATTGAATTTGTGTTGCTGCTTGCAAAAGCTGTAGCTGTTCCAAATGTAATTGTGGGTGTTCCCCCCGGTGTTGTTATTTCTCCCACGACTGCGTGTCCATATTGGTTACCAGTGCCGAGTTCTTCATAAGCTAAAATTACTCTGTCAGTTGCACTATCATAAATGGCAACTTGATGCGTCATAAGATCAGCTAGGGCAGTCGTTGCTCCCATTGTGTAAGTGGAGGTACCAGAATTTGTACCTACGGCCGCGTAGCTAGTTGTACCGCCAGAATCAGTCCAAAAAAATACTGTGTAGCCACCAACCGGAACATACACAACGTTTTGAGAGTAGTCAGAATACATTATGTTTGAACTAACAACGGTCTGTGGTGATGAAACGGCCTGTGTTGCCTCTGCTACAACAGATACCGTACCGTCGCTATTGATTACCACTGAATCACCCTGTGTGATGGACCCAGAGGCCGTAAAAGTTACATTTTTGCCTCCAGCACCGGATGGGAGTAGATCAGATAAATTACTCATTACAGATCCTTAATGTTTAGAGTGGTAGCGGATACGGCTGTACCAATAAATGTATTGCCTGACGACGTAGATGTTATAGTTCCGTCATCTTGCACATACATGGCATCACCGGGAGTCATGCCACTTTGCGACTCATTGATTCCACCAAGCAAACTTACATTACCACTTGCTGCGGATGAAATTGCTTGCGACGTAATGCCAATGAAATCAGCTACGTTACTAGTTGTAAAATTATAAAGATGAGCTTGATTTTTGTCAGTCGTTCCAGCACTGTAAAACGCAATAACAAACTTTTGGGCACTAGTGTCGTAGTCAATACCAAAAGAACCTGCGTCTCCCGCTGTGCCGAAATCAATGCTTGAAGAGCTATTATACAAATCATTGTTACTATCTATATACAATGTCCAGTAATTAGGTTTTTGAGTCCCACTTGCGTTATACCTATAGGCATAGATAAACTCGTTATTTCCGTTTGATTTTATATATCCTTGAGGGTCTCCAACAGCAAGAGCACCAAGACCATAAGGACCGCTAGTACCTTGATCTAATGTTGTAGAATTAGTTGCATATACACCAAAAATTACCAAATTATTTCCATAATCACTTACGAGGCCACATTTACCAGTTTTGGTGTCAAAATCAATTGTAACATTATCAAAGTATCCTAGACTGCTAAGTGTTTTAACGGTTCCTATAGTGATAGTCCCACCCGAAGAATCTACATCAATTGTAACAGCTTTGATGGTAGCTGAGTAACCATTATTATAAGCAGCGATAGCTACCCCATAATTTGAATCGTAAGTAACATCTACTCCATAATTATTATAACCGGGACCATCAGTTGCATCTATACTTTGTAAACCATTCCATGTGATCGTATTAGTAGATGGGTTAATAGTGCTAGAAGACGCTTTTAGCTCACCATTTCCCACAGCTTCATGAATAATGAGAAGACATTTTTGCACATCAGGCATATATACCGCAGCTCTAGCTGTGGTAATCTGTGACAATGTGCCTCCTGTTTGCAAAGCACCCCATGAAGAAGTGTTTGAGGCACCACCCGTTACTGTTCCAACTACCCCAACGTATTTGTAAGTGTCGTAACGTGAAAAAAGCACTAACCTGTCTGCATTCTCATCATAAATTCCATAAACTGGAACAGATTGAATATCAGTGTTAATTACTTGTGGTGTTCCAAAACTTATACTTGACCCACTAATTTGCCCAATAACTGCTTCAGGATAAGTAGTATTGTTATTCAAATACATTACAGCGACACGATCAATGTTACTTATATAAGCTACTGAAGTTGTCTCTGGTTCATCGGCATCCACATTAAAACCACTTGACATTGATGGACTTGATGTACCTATCGCCTCGACTTTACCATCCGATCTTAACGCTACCGTTTGTCCGTTACTGAGCGTGCCTTGAGCTACAAATTTTACGTTATTTTGTCCACCGCCAGAGGGCAGTAGCTCTGACAGGGTACTCATCTTATACGCTCCAACCGATGGTTGCGTCCATGTATGTCATCGTAATTTCGGCAAAGTTTTTATCAAAAGTTAAGTCCGTTGCCGAACTTGCAATGTTTGAACCATTCCGTGCCACCGTAAAAGTTGTAGTGGCCGCCGCGCCTGTACCATCTTTGACAACGACGAAATCGCCTGCTGTCGGTGTAGCTGGTAAGGTAATCGTAATAGAGCCTGCAATCGCTACAAGAAACTGTCCCGAAGTCGCTGCTGTACTAACACTTACAATCGTTGGTGTTGGAAAACCTGCAGCCTCGGCAGCAGATGTCCAAGTCGTACCATCGGACTTCAAAACGTTACCACTTGTTCCCGGAGCAACAAAGTTAGGAGCACCTGTACCGTTACCAATTACAACGTTGTTTGCTGTAAGTGGTGCGCTTTTAACAAGTTTCCCCGTGGTCCCGTCAAAGGCAACAATGGCACCGTCCGTTGCTGAGGCTGGCCCTGCAACGTCACCCACGCTACCCCCGGATGAGGCTATTTCTTTGACTACTCCCGACGAATTTTTGAAGAACAGCTTTTCATCAGCGGTATTAATGGCTAGTTCACCATCTTGTAAATCACTAGCACTTGGCGTATTCGAAGCCGTTGAACTTCGATATAGCTGAATAGGTGTAAAACCAGACTGTGGCATTATAGTCTCCTATTAATTGTATTATACATCAAAATGTTCCCCCTGAAATACCAGAAGTGGCGGTTAAAGAAGTGAAAGTTCCAGCTGCCGGTGTCGATCCACCAATTACAGCATTGTCTATTGTTCCACCGGAAATCGTAGGAGCAATGGGGGATGCCAACTTTGCAGTTGTAACAATACCGTCTGCTAATTGGTCTGTTGTAAGAGGTATGTCAGTGGGTGCATTACCAATATACGGGTTAGCCATTAAGTTATCTCCAGAATTGATAAAACAGCATCTATGGATGTAGCTGTATCTGATTTGACTTTAATTGAATCATTAGGTTCCATGACAATCTTTTGGTTCCCACCAATGGGTACAATTGCACCGCCCGTGGGTACCGGAGCACTTTTGACGATGTAGGTATCATTTGACCCGTCATTTAAAGTAACATCGATGTTGACTGTGGCCCCAGTGGTGTTGGCAACTGTCAAACCAATAACAGTTGTTTGGGTGGCGGCCGGGACTGTATACGACCCAACTGCTGTTAAAGCCGTCCCAATATCCCTAGATAATTTTCTTTCAAAAGCATTTGCCATGTTTTCTCCTTACCCCAATGCAATCGCTAATGCAATAACATCGTCTGTTGTAACCCCCGCACTTGGTGCTTGTGATACCCAGTTTGTACCATTAGAGGTGAGTACATTTCCACTAGTTCCGGGTGATGTTAGTCCAGTACCACCATTTGCAGCCACAAGTGTTCCTGCTAGTGTAATGTCACCAGTGCTTAAAGTGCTGGGAGTAAACCCTGTAGTTCCCCCACTAAAGGCACTTACAGCGGAAGTAACTGCACTAGTCCAAACAAATGCGCTGCCGTCCCACTTTAAAAATGTGTCAGTTACAGTCGGAGCCGTAAGAAAATCACTTGTTCCAGATGCTGTATTATACACAATTTGATTTGCCCCACCGCTTGCAACATTAGTGGCACTCGCCGCGGTACCTGAAATGTCGATACCCCAAGTTCCAGTTGCCCCTGTGCCATTTGTTGCGGGAGCACCAACATCACTGGCGGTTAAGGTAACCGCGCCCACTTGACCGTTAACAGAGGTTACTGTGTTACTCTGATCAATTTTTTGCCATACACCCGTGCTGGAAAAAACAGCCCAATCGCCTATTTCCCAATCCGTAATGCCGTCGAGGTTCGTGGTACCAGCGACATTAACAATGTAATAATAACCTGCCGTACCTGTGCTTGAAGTCAAAGTAGGTGTATTAGTAGATGCGTTCCATGTTCCTTGGTAGTCTAAACCCGTTTGAAACGAGGCAGTTGATACGCCTGTAATCACACCTTTATCGTTTACTACAATTACAGGAATAGCATTCGATGACCCATATGAGCCGGGAGTAACCCCAGAAGTAGGCAAGTCAGCATCAACTAACGTTCTAAATGCTGTTGGCGCTGCCGGTCCAGAGGTTGGCCCACCATAAAACACATTAGCAGGTTGGTCAGTTTGTATTAATGCTGACCCCCATGTATAAGCCCCTGTTCCACCAGAAACTAAAACTTGTCCACTGGCCCCTGCTGGACCAATGGATAAATCCCCACTCCCACCGTAAACAATACCACCCGGTGTTGATGTTATGCTCTGTCCTGTACCACCTTGATCAATCGGCAGCACACCATCTATTTGATCTGCATTAGATAAATCAACGGGTGGGTGTTGGTGATCCCCTCTGGATAATTCATTGGACGTTCCCGCGGCACCGCCTGTCGTAGTGACTAACGGCACATTATCTTCAAAGTCTGCACTTAAAGTAACATTAGCATTTAAACCCCCACCACCTTCTAATCCATTACCTGCAATGATTTGTCTAGTAATAGGCACATAATTGGAGAAAGAGGCAGTTACTGTAGAAATAGCGGTCACACGACCCGTCGCATCTATGGTGACGACAGGTATGTCTGTTGTGTTTCCGTATGTTCCGGGTGTTGCACCTGAATTAGCTAATTGAGTTGTTCCTATACCCCCGACAGCAACACTTAAAGTTACATCCGAACTTAATGGACCACCACCCGTTAAAGCAGTTCCAGCAATTACTTGTCTCGTTATAGGAACACCTGCAACTTGAAGTAAATCCCCTGCTCTAACTTGATAACTTACCCCTTCGTAATTAAACAGTAACATACCATCGGCAGATGCTACCGGAGCCGTAGGCAGTTGCGATATTCTAGTTGGTATTAAATTACTTGGAACGTTAGTCATCTAATTTATCTCCAGATAATTATCACCGTCTTCCGTGACGATAAATTCATCCCCAGCTTCTTGAATCAAACCAGCGGGATGAGTGTCAATATTTCTATCTGGTCTAACAAAAGGCAATACGATTTGATCTGGTCTCCGTGGTGGTAGTCTATAGGGGTCAAATTGATCTCTATCTTCTTTACAAACTCGTAGACCCGGATCGTTGGGATCAGGATATAAGTCAGCCAGAAAAAATTTACGCGAACATCTAGCACATATTCCAATACCAAACGTTGGTTGTCCTTTAGGATCTAAATACTTACTCATCTTGTATACGGTCCAATACCCGGATTGATTTGTGTGGGAGATCCATCACCGTCACCATCCCATGCCCGTTGCATTGAAATGGCAGCTCGTTGTTCCAGTAGAGGTACAATGTTGGCGTCCACGCTCGGTGTTTCCATCGCAACTTTGGATGCCAATCCGTTTACAATGGCCTCAAGCCACCTGTTGGGAATTTCGACTTCTTGTTGTAAGGTATCGGTATCCATTACCGAACGATGTCTCCATACAACCAATTGTGTTTTTTCCGTGTCTTCATCGGGCGCAGGCCATACATTCACTACAGGTTGTGAAATGTTTCTTTGGAAATAGTATGTGCTAGGTTGACCAGCAAATACACTGTTGCTTTGGTTTACATATTGATCACGGTTAAGCGTTCCGAGGGGTATGAGATATGGCTCGTTACCCAACGTAATAGAAGTGTAATTGATTGTAGAAACGCCATCTGTTGGAATAATTTTAAAATATTGATATGCCAATGCCGGAACGATATCTGTCCATACGATGTTCCCGGCTTGAGCTAATGCTCCGGTAGATAGGTCAAAACTATTCGTTGTCGCAACTGTAGTGAAGGTCACGCCGTCCGAACTTACTTGAAATGTTAGTGGTATCGCAGTTGCTGACCATTTAACTCCAACCGTGTTAACTATTGTTGCACTCGAAAAATTAACAAGGTAGCTAGTGCTGGTAGAAGTGACTGTTCCAGTTGGGAACATGGGCTGACGGAAATTTACATTAAGAACGTCAACTGTACCGATGGGAAGCGTAATTACTGGTTGGTTTTGATAAAATGGAAGGGTAATCTTTTCGATGCACCAACTGGGAACTCGGACATTGGATAAATCATCCAACATAAAAGCCAGAGAGTCTAATGCATAATCTTGCATTTCAGAGGTGATCGCTTGTGTAGGCAATCTACACCGCCTAAAAGCGTGATCAACCACTTTCAATGAATTAAAGGTTTTTACACCAATATTGTTAGAGTATGCCATATCAATCCTAAATTAAATTACGGATGCTGATACAGCAAACCCCGTTCAGTTTTGGGTTACCAAGACTTTCTTTTAAATTGTCCATCACCGGGCATTGCCTTAAAACCCCCTTTGGATCTCGTGGAACCGCCCCGTTTCATATCCATTGTTCCAACAGACTGATAGGCTCTCCGACCCATAGCTTTTTCCATACCCTTGCTTTCATCTCTACGAGATTTCATGCTTTGGGATTTAGTAGACCCTTTCCCTCTTCTCATACCGAGAGATTCGTCAAGCCTTGCGTTGTAACCTTGTTTTTTGCCGCCTTTGGCATAACCTTTAGATTTCATCGTTTTCTCCGTTTAATATCATATTCAGCTTCGTCCCGCAGTCTACGCATTTCGTCACGAGCGTTTCTTTCCCTAGATGCAACTCTTGTCAATTGTTGACGCTTGTCGCGTCTTTCCTTGGCATCCTTGGGTCTTCGTGCTTTAACTCTACGCATTTCATCGGCAGCGTCGTCCTGAACACCAATGACACGAGCTTCCTCATCACGAATATTACGGTTGACTTTACCGCCTTCGGCTTTTTTCATTTTAGAAAAAGTCTTGGCTAAGTTGGCTCTTTTTTGGGTAGTGGAAGATGGTTTACCAGCACCTTTTTTAGCTGGTTTCCCTTCGGCTAATTTATTAATTACACTTTTGGGGATCTTACCATCTTTCATTTTAACTCCTTCGCTTTTAACGTAAGAAGTCAACGCACCCGGCTTTTTTACTGCTTTCTGAATCCAGTTTTTAGATCCACCTTTTTTAAATGTTTCCACTGTCTCTTCGACAAATTCAACATCATCCATCGGAACCGTGCTCTTTCTGCGAGTCATACCACGACTCTCATCCCTACGATCTTTATAGGATTGTTTTTTGGTGCGTTCTGCTCCGTCTCTCGCGCCTAAACTTTCGTCTAAACGATCATTAGAAGTTTGACCACCTCTTTTCATTTTTCTAGTTGATAAAGACCCTGTGTATCCAAAGTCCTTGTCAAAATGCCATCCTTTTCTAATACCCATTATGTATCTCCAGCTAGAACAGGAGCATAAACTTTTATACCATATAAAATAATAGTATAAGTATCGCCCGATGAAGCGTTTCGTGTACTAAAAGCTACATTTCCTGCTTCATTAGATCCCATAGCACCTGTCCCGTTGTACGGAATAGAAGGTTCGTACCCAACGTCGTATAATTGACCTTTAGGTATCGTCAAAGCCAATGCATCATTAGCTGGAGTTGGATCTCCAACCCAATATATGTCCACACCCATGTCTTCAGTCTGAGCATATATTTTAGAAATTTTTATACCAATACAAGCCAAACCCATAGCATTAGGGTTTAGACCTGACACATCAACTTTGGTTACTTTTGTTTCTCCAGTTCCGTCAGAAATATTGGTGAACTTTGCAATATATAATCGCTCACCGTCTTGAAGAACCTGAGTAGTGACTGCATCAGCCATAGTTCACCTCCCTTTAAGAGAGATTATTGTTTTGGATATACATCACTGTTAGTGAAGCAACACCCGATGTACCGTCACCAGTAGCACCCGTAAAATCTGCCAGAACTTCCCTATCTGCTCCTGAACCAACATTCGTTGCCTCAGTATCTAGCGTGCCGCGGGTTGTACCCACAGTTTTTGTATCCACCGCATTTAAGTAGGCATTGGGATCTGCCGCGGTTCCTACGGAAATGGTAGCCGCGCCACTGTCGTCACCAGCAGTCGTGACGTTCAATATTACGTCTACAATCTGAGAATTTGCTGGAAGAACTGCCACCCTTTGATTAAGTTGGCTTGCACCAGTAATGTTTGGCATCATTGACTGTGCCATTACGACAGAACCAACGTTGGCTACATTAACGCCAAGGTCTGTTCCTGTAGTGGCTTGAATTGTCCCGGCTTTAACGGGACCAGAAAAAGTTGTTGTACCCATTTTTCCTCACATACAAGTTGCGTGCATTTGTCGGTATGTCGTCAGTCGGGAACTGTCAAATACACAAGGTTAAATCCCGAAAAGCCCCTACCGCAACAGGGATGAAACGGTAGGGGATTTCATTAAACTCCGGCTGTTCCGAAGACTGCCCTCGGATCTGTCCAACCAAAGTTGTAACGTTCGGTAGCTTTATAACGCATCGAGTCAGTTTCGAAATCGCCTTCCATTGATTTCTCAAGTCCTCTACGCATCAATAGCTTCAGACCTTCAGGAGCATCTGTTTGTACCCACCAAGCAGTGCTTGAAGTGATACGAGAGATGTTTGCCTGACCGTCACCCAACAGCCCCATTGATTTAACAGGGTTGATGTCGTTATCAGCCGTTCCCGGTCTCAAAGCAGATTTAAGTAGAGTTTCTGCTTGGAAAACGTTTGCAGGTCCGGTAACGATTTGTGTTGGTGTAAGTCTGATTCGCTTACCATTGTTGTCAACCGCATTACGGATTTGGATGAGCATTTGTTCCAGAGATGTCTGAGACAGAGCTGCCGCATTCGTTAGTACGTTACTAAACGTGCCGTTAACAATTGGATGAGCATTACTGTTCAGAGCTACGCCATCACCGCCCGGAAAGGCCGCGTTGAATGCTCTGTTCAGAATATTCGCACCAAGAGTTTCTTTGGTTTCTACCAAAGATTGAGCGAGATGTTTAGCATACGTTGAACCAATACGAATATGGTCACCGTCCTCTACAAGCACTTTGGTAAGCGCGAATGCTAGCCCATAGACTTTATAGAGGTATCTCTGAATGAACAACACACCACCGGATTGATATGTCACTGCCATACCATCTGGCAATTCTGGTGCGGCCCCAAAACCATAAAGAACTGGTTCTTCATGGTACTGACGAGGAATACCTTGCTGTTCACTAAAGACTTCGGCCCACTCATCGGCTCGTTGCTCATATATTCCATCAAAGACTTCGTTAAGGATAGGTTCAACTATCGAACGGAAGTCGGTACTACGCATAGGAGTAGCCATAGTTCAATACCCCCCTTAAACCGAGTTAACCGCTGCTTTGTATTGATGCTCGTTTATACGAACGGTAGCAACAACATAAGCGTCGGTTAGCGTGCTATCAGGACCACCTGTCGTTCCTTCAAATCCAGTAATTTGGAATTGTCCAGATGTGGCTTGAATTGCACTTAATTTAGTATCAGATAGACCAGTTCTAGTTGATCCACCCGGTGAAGCGACAGTCCAATCACACTGTTCACCAACAGCGGTTTGAACCGTGTCAGTTCCAGCAGTGCCGGGATTGTCGTATTGAACTGCAAACAGAATTTCTGGGTCGTCGTATACCCAAGCTGTAATTTCTGTCGCTGTAATTCCACTAGGCCAGTATGGCGACACAGTTGGAACTCCAAGAGCATCAGTATATTGGCAACCAGCGAAAATGCCTAAAAGTAAAATTCCGTCAGTCGTACCTGTACGGGTGCCATCACTAGAACCTAGTTGAATAACACCGTCATCGGTCAACTTAACGGGATCGCCTTGGAATACATTTTGAGCGTACCCCGAGGCAATAGTATAGGCTTTCGCAATTATCTGCCCACTGTTGTGATAAGACGCACGAAAGCCAAAAGGTGCAGAGGTTGAAGACATTCTGCATTCTCCCTATTGGTTGAAAGTTGAGGATCACGAGAGGTCAAATTGCGCCTCCCGATACTGACCAATCTCAGCCGTACCATCACCTTTCTCGACTTTACCGCCAGATGCTTGTGCTTGTTCTTCAATCAACGCAGCCGTATCCGCGAGTTTTTGTTCTTCTCGCAGTGGGGCATCGTGATGCGCTTCCATCATGTATTTCTCATACAAAGACATTGGAAGTTTGAACGCTAACATCTCATTGACACCTATGAAGCCATCCCACTCACCCCCTTTGACTGTTGCATACTCCCAACCAGCAACTTCTTCTGGTTTGACAGGCTCGTAGCCTAGTCGAATGCGATGCTGTACAGTGTCTCTGGGGTTTGTTGTAGTGATCCAACAAAGGTGCCAACCCGGAATATCGGGCAGGTCTGGTAGACTAGATTGGAAAAATTGTTGCCTGAACATTTCTAACCTCTCATCTTCAGTAACTTCACGATTTTCTGTTACCGGACGATCTTGCATCGCCTTGCTTGTGCGGTTACTACCAGAGGTTTTCTTAATTCGTTCGTCTGACATTTAATGTCGCTCCTTTTTCAGCGATTTGTGAAATATAAATCTAATTTTTAAAAAATACAAGCCTGTTTAAGCCTTGTTCTCTCGATCCCACTCCATATAACGTTTAACATACTTCTGTCGGAGCACCGGATCATCCCAAACACCGTGGTCCATCATGGCTTGTTTACGCTCAGGACTGATGTAAACTTCCTTACGTGTGGACGCAGGTGCGTGTTCTTTTCCTGACCCAACAGCCGGACCACCACGAGCTACGCGCCGTTTCTTTTTAACTGGGGTTGGCTCACTCTGGTCACCGACTTCTTCTACAAAATCTTCGAATTTTTCAGGGAGTCTTTTTGATGCTCTTTCTGTTAGCTCATCCCAGTATTCGTCAGTAGCAGGATCGAAACCTTCTTTTGTTAACGAAGCATCAATAGCATTTACAATACTTGATTCTTCATTTCCACCGTTAATATCATACCACGGGTTATCCTCAATAAACTCTTGAGCATGGGCCAATACTCTGTCATCAACGGGCATTTGAGGTTGTTGCTGTTGGTTCATATGAATATGGGCTTGTTGTTTTTGACGCTCAAGGTGCGCTATTTTTTTCTGGGCGTTATCGCGGTAGTGCAAAGCCTTTTGTACATCCTCACCGCTTTGAGTTTCCACCCCTTTAGCAATAACCTGATCAGCAAGATTTAATTCTTTCTGAGCTACAGCGAGGTGTTGATCTAGATTTCCCATTTCCATCGATTGGGATCTCTTTTCTTGGACAGATACTCTGCGCTCAAGATCCTCATTTCTTTTTCTAAGAAAATTGAGTTCTACCTTATCTCGCTGAATTGCCGTATCTCTACGTTTTTTACGCTCTTGCTTTTCTTGGCGTCTACGCTCTCGGATGCTTTCTCTTTCATCCGTTTGCTCAGAAGAAGTTTCCACCTCTTTAGATTCTGCAGGAGCAGTCTCGGTAATCTTGATATCTTCGGCTTGCTCTTGTGGCGGCGCTTCGTCTTCAACGATAACAACTTTTTCCTCATCAGGCATTTCGTCACCGTCTTCTTTTCCTAATTCTGCCATTTT
>CEUI01003901.1_pt1 | contig 11503 bp, 22 predicted proteins | sample 531411 | NCBI WGS metagenome assembly CEUI01 (sample SAMEA2622841, study PRJEB7988) | marine metagenome | isolation source: saline water (ENVO:00002010), including
CAGCAGTTTGATGACAATGCAACCGATTATATCACCTTACCCCCCAAGCAGGAGCAATAGCCATGCGTATCTACAGAGTCGAAGTGTACGACGCCTGGTCGGATAAAATAGACGCCATCGATTTGGATGCCGATGGCGTGGTAGCAGAGCTAAATGATGTGATAATACGTGAGTTTATCCATGACGATGTATGGCGGAAATATTTTACTGATAGAGCGGACGCGGAGGCTTGCAGCCGTTCTGTTCGCAAAGAATTAGAGGAGGCATAGCCATGCTGACGATTACGACCGTCGGCAACCGCTTGCAGTTGGTAGACACCAGCGGCGATGGCGGCGGCCTGGTGTGGACGATTGGCGACCTTTGGCCGGAGAAGGCCTTAGAGGATGTGATAGAAACGGTCGTGGCGTTTTGCGACGACCATTACGAGCGCGAGGAAGGATGAGATTGGATAACGATAGATTAGATCAGACGCCAGGCCAGCGCATCAAGGCCGTACGCGCCCAGTTGGGCCTATCGCAGCGGCAGTTCGCCAAGATAGTGGGGGTGCGGCAACCGACGCTGGCAACGTGGGAAACCGATAGCAAGGTTCCTAGCGAGATGGCGCAGCGGTTCGTCGACCTCATCGGCACATTGCAACCTGGCATGGATTGGATTAGATTGAACACCGCGTCATAGCTCTTTGAGTTATGGTGTAAGGTGTAGCGGCTGCGGCGAGATCTTCTCGCTGTGGCCGCTTTTTTTCTTTCGGTTGCGAAGCGACGCAAACCGATGTAAGATAGAGGCGAGGTTGGACACAAAAAGCTCCTTTTACGTTTCGGCGTGAAAAGGCTGCAAGCTCTCCGTAGGGTGTGTCATAAAAATGGGTTGACCTCCGTTGACCTCACACGGTGTTAGCGCACCGTCAAATTAGTGCCCCATTCCGACGCCAATCGGAATGGGGTTTTTTTATGGTTCGCAGTTGTACATTGCCCTCCGATTTCTGCCGCATTTTCGACGTAGCACTGCGCTGTTTCGCCTCTTTTGCCCCCCAGCTTAATTAATTTCGATTAAACGGTTGTGCGAATGACCGCAAATTCGTACAGTATACATGTGTGCAGGCACTGTAATGTCGTTACGTGCAAATAATAGTCGGATTTTGTACTGGATCTGTTGTTGCTTATGGTGAATAATAGTGGTAAACTTGTCGCACACCTTACACGACCAGCGGACGGCGACGCTATGATTGGCAGATCAGACGACAGCAACAGCACCGAATGGCTCGACGATTGGATTAGGCAGCGCCTGGCGGCGATGATCGACAGTGCGGGTCTGTCGTACGAGCAACTGGCGACGAAGACTAAACAACCCTACAGCCGGATAAAGCGATTGATTGGCGGCGAGGCGCAGACCATCGATGCGGCGCTGGCGGCCGCTATCACTATCGCCTGCGACCGCTCACCGCATGAGCTATACGACAAGGGTGTCACCTTCTCGCAGGGCCGCACGGGCGTCGCCAGCGTAGACAAAATGCTGGTCGCCGTCTACAACGATACGAGCGCCACGGGCATATGCACGCTACAGTCCTGGGTAACCGACGACTATCGAGTGCTATGCAGCGCCTACGACGAGCCGATAGTTTCGGATGAGATAGCGCCCGTGCTGGTCGATGTCGAGCCGATAGTAACGCCGCCCTTGGGCGATTTGCACCAAGGGCCGAAAAAGCCGCGCAAGGGCATGACGCTGAAAGATGAAGTCAAAATTAACAAGCAGGCAGCGAAAGACACCGGCACGCGCAAGAGTTTGACGCTCGTAGACGTAGACGTCATCGATGACGAGTTGTTGTGGGTACAGTATAACATCGATGAGCTATATGTCGGTGGGCGTGACACGTATATACGACGACAGATCGTAGATCTGGTGACGCTGGAGCATCCGATTAGTCGCTACCGATCCAACGGACGACTCAAGCCGCGCATACGGCGGCGGTTGTGGAAAGAATTGCGCGAGGGCGCTAACGACATCACGCGATTTGCCACTGATTTTGAAGGATACGGCAGACCCATCTGATTACGTAGAGGAGCAAGAGCAGTAAAAAAAACCGCCATCGAGGTTGCAGCCTCGACAGCGGCGAATACAAAACCCCCCTAACCGCGAAGAAAGGAGACTTTTGTGTCCTCCAACTTACCGCACAAACGTGCTATAGTCAAGCGCAAAGATAGGCCGCCGGTCGTCTACGACCATCACGGCCAGCCTCACCCCCAAAACCTCTCAAAGCACCTGCGCCAGGCACAAGGCACCAGCCGCTGGAACATCTGCGGCGGTGCGCTGCTCGTCGTCTGCGCCGCTGTCCTCGCCGTCCAAATACTGCCGACGCTCGTCGCGGAGGTGTGGCGATGACCCAAGCCCAAGAACAATATCGGCACCCCCCCAAGCTCACGTTTCTGCCGAATACGCCGGTGCAGGTGTATTTCACCTACGGCGATTACAAGATGATTCCTTCCAAGAACAAGGACTGGTCGGAGTCGTACAAGTACAACGTCGAAGTCAACGACGTTACGCATACGCTCTTCGCCACCCCTGGCCTGCACCGCGAACTCCAGATCCGCAGCATCGGGCCGCAGTGCTACGTCCTAATCACCAAGGCGGTCGAACTCGATGCCAACAACAAAGAGATCACCCGCTGGTCAGTGCTTAACGTCGATGGCAGTGAGCGCCCTGCCGTAGAGTTTACACCGGACGCACCGGCAGCACCTGCGGCCGCTCCTGCGGCCCCCAGCGCCCCTCAGACGCCGCCTGCTGCGCCTCAACCGCAAGGGGCGGTTATGGCCGCTCCTGGGTCGCGTGAGGACGCCCTGGAAATCTGGCGCGGCGTAGCGTCGGCCGCCAAGCGGTGCGTCGCCCAAGCAGTAAAGATCTATACTGACCAGAACTTTGAAATCGAGCGCAAGGTCGAGCCGCATGAGATCCAGGCGCTGGCCGCGACGATGATGATCCAGTTGAGCCGCAGTACCGATCTGACGCTGCTGCTCAAGCAGGAAACCGCACCGCCGGCACCAGCGCCACCTCCACCTCCACCTCCACAACCCCCAGCGGCACCGCCGCCACCCCAGGAAGCACCAGCTAACCCAGCAGACGACGACCTGCCCTTTTAGCCGTGCAAGAGCTAACGGTCGACGGCAAGATGCCGGACTTCAACGCGCTGGTTAACGCGATGAAGGGTCACTGGTCCGCGTATTCAAAAGAGAAACGCCGCTGGACCGACACGGTCGTGTGGCTGTGCAAGGAGGCGCAGCTACGCCCCGTCGAGGCACCGGTGATGCTGGAGTTTTTTTGGTACGCCAAGGACCGGCGTCGTGACCCCGACAACATCCGCAGCATCGGCAGCAAGTTTGTGATTGACGGCCTGGTCAAGGCCGGGGTGCTGGCCGACGACGGTTGGCGCAACATCGTCGGTTTTAAAGACCACTTTCAAATAGACAAAGAGCGGCCGCGCTGCCTGGTGCGGATCTGGCCGCAGGAGGTAAACGCATGAACAACTACACCGACAGCTTGCCGTTGCCGCCGGCCGACGGCCAACTGCCACCGTTCGACCAGTTGTCGCCGGACGAACTCACCGCAGAAGCGATGCAACTGGCGGCCGCCGTCGAGGCGAAGTTGGGCGTGAAACGAACAGCAGCAGGCAAACGCGGCAACCACGCGGCGCTCGACAGAGATGTCGGCGCTCTATTTGGGGTGTCGAAAACCACCTGGTCGCGATTACGACAAGGCAATCTTTGGCAAAAAGAGAAGCGCAACTACAATCGGCTGAAATACCGGAAAATGCGGCATGAGATGCACGCGTTTGTTACTGGCGATATGCCCAAGCCAGAAGCGCCAACCGACCACACAACGGTGACGCCGGAAACTGAAAACGTCGGACTCAACTTCCGCGTGCCGCCAGAGTTTGCACGCGAGTTCAGAGTCGCAGCGGCCATAGCTAACCAAAAGCAAAACGCTTTCCTGACAACTTTGCTGGACAAGCATACCAATGCGCCGACCAACGGTGCGACTGCGCCGGACGACCAGGCGATAGCAACGCAGTTGGAGCAATGGTTAGCCCGCGTCAAATGCATCGAAGACCGGATGGATCAACTGGAAGCGGAATGGCAGCACAAACTACGACGCACGCACCTACGACACGACGCCAAAAGCGACGCGAAGGCGAAGAAAGAAATCGATGCACTCAAAAAGTCGCACGAGGAAGCGATAGCGGCCGTCAACGAACGCCTCGACAGTCTGGCGAAGCACAACAAGCAACTCCAGACCGCCTGGTGGAGAAGGTGGATATGATCTGCGTCAGGCTGGAGGCGAAGACTAAAGAAGAAGTAGTAGTAAAGCGCGACGACTATCACGACCGCTATCCTACCGCCGGCTGGTCTACGACGTTCGACCCGCCGACGCAAAATGACGACAGCAGTTGGTACTGCGTTGGATGGCGCGGCGATCACTGCGACTGACATGACAGATACACGCATAGAGCATCTGGTGTTCTTCTCCGGCGGCATCGGCTCTTGGGCCGCTGCCAAGCGCCTGGCGCTGCGCGACGACGTTGACGCCCTGACGCTGCTGTTTTCGGATACGCAGATCGAGGACGAGGACTTGTATCGCTTCCTCGACGATGCAGTTGCCAACATCCGCAAGACGGCGAAGGTCGACTATGTCACCATCGCTGACGGCCGCGACCCCTGGCAAGTGTTTGAGGACGTTGGCTTCATTGGCAATACCCGCATTGACCCCTGCTCTCGCATCCTCAAGCGCGAGTTGATGGACACCTGGCGCGACGAACATTGTGACCCCGAACACACGACGCTCTACTACGGCATCGATTGGACAGAGACACACCGCATCGAGCGCGTGCGTGAGCGGCTGCCGGCCTGGCGCATCGAAGCACCGATGACCGAAAGGCCGTCAATGAACAAGCCGCAGATGTTGGCATGGGCTAAAGATGAGGGCATCGAGCCGCCGCGCCTCTACAAGATGGGCTTTGCTCATAACAACTGCGGCGGCTTCTGCATCAAGTCCGGCCAGGCGCAGTTTGAGCGGTTGCTCAAGACCATGCCGGAACGCTACAAGCACCATGAGCAGCGCGAGGCAGAGGTCGCAGAGAAGATCGGCACGGACGCAACGATCCTGCGCGACCGCACGCGAGGCACGACGACGCCGCTGTCGCTGCGCCAATTCCGCGAAAACCTGGAAGCACAACCTGACCTGTTCGACCACTACGACTTTGGCGGCTGCGGCTGCGCTATGGATTAACACGAGGACATCATGCGAAAAGCAATCCACGTTAAACTGTATGGCACCGCAGGAGCGTGGCGCGCCCAGCGCAAGTCCGCTAGTGCCACACGCAAACAAAGACGCCTCGCAGAACGCAACGCTCGAAAGGCGAAAAAGAACGATGATAGACAAAACTATCGCTAACGACTTAAAACTTTGCATCGCCAACGCAGAGACGGCGGCGCGGCACATGACCGAAAACGCCAGGGTCTACAAGATCGGTCGCGGTATGGAGCGCCGGTATTGCTTTCGGTTGTCCGGCGATCCGCGTAACACCGCAGGCACCATCGCCCCCGTCAAAGAGATCAAGGTGTATGGCGGCCGGCCGTTCGCAACCAATGGAGTAACTAAATGACCAACATCGCTCACACGCTTGACGAAGCCATACAACTGATCGACGGCCTCGACCTTGAACGCTGGTCGAAACGCGCCATATACAGCGACCTCAAGCATGGCTACACGTTTTCTATTGCCAACGAAGACGCCCTGCTCAACAGCCGCAAGCGCAAGTTTGCGACGTACACCTACTACCTGCCGGACGGTCAGTCCTTCCACTGCGCCGGCGAACTACTCAGCGACATGGTGAAAAATGCCAGAAAAAGACTCAAAGCAGTACGAGCGCGAAATGACATTAGCAAAGCTCTTGACCGCAAACGAGATGTTATCAACGCCGGAAACCAGCTCTCAGACGCTAGCGTGGGCGACCCAGTGCCTGGCCGACTTGCTGCGTACGGATTCGTCGACTTCCTCGACGGAGGTGTCGGTGCTATGCGAGGTGATCGAGGAGGAGGTACGGTGGCTGAAGCGCAAGAACGATCAGAGCGACCAGCGCCGCAACAACCCGATAGAGGTGGCGACGATACACACGATCAAAGCGCCGCCGCCGTCGAAGCTGCCGGAGGTGACGTACAAGATACTGCGGAGGGCGGGGTTCAAATACAGTGCCAGCCAACAAACGTGGACGACGTGGAAGAGCGACGAAAGCGTCGCCGCCGCCGCCGCCGTAGCTGAACAAGGACAGCTATTCGATGCCTGACGATCACAAGCGAAAACTTCATCACCGCCATAGACGGGGCTGGGATGGTCACAAAGCCTTGGCCGCAGCGGTCCTAGAGTCAGCGATACGCAACATCAAAGGCCGTTGCGACTTCATGGAGCTTACCGGCCCGACTGAAGAGGAACATCGTGAGAACCTGGCGCACCTTTGTTTGGAGTGGCGGTTTGCGACGACCGACACCGTGTATCACCAGCTATTAAAGATCGACCCTAAAACCATCAACCGCCGCTTACAACGGCACACGACGCCGGAGCAGCGGCAGCGGATACACGACGCCTTTGAAGACACCATCGCGTTGTCGAGAGCCATGGATGACAAAAAAAGCCCATCGGCCAAGCCTAAGAGCGGATGAGAGACGTATGACAGCTATGCGATACGGATCAGTATGCAGCGGCGTGGAAGCCGCTAGCCTCGCCTGGAAACCGCTGGGTTGGCAGGCGCAGTGGTTTGCGGAGATGGACAAGTTTCCTAGCGCCGTGCTGGCGCATCATTGGCCTGAGACACCCAACCTCGGAGACATCACCCGTGACGACTTCATCGAGGAAGCCCGACGCCGACCAATTAATGTTTTGGTCGGAGGCACCCCCTGCGTGTCCTTCAGCGTCGCCGGCCTTAGAAAAGGACTGGATGACGAGCGTGGTAGCCTCTCGCTTCAGTTTTGCCGAATTGCTGATACGCTCAAGCCCCGTTGGATCGTATGGGAAAATGTACCAGGGGTTTTATCCTCCGGCAAAGGACGAGACTTCGGTTCCATCGTCGGGGCGCTGGTTGAAATCGGGTATGATATCGCCTGGCGAATCCTTGACGCTCAATACTTCGGAGTGCCCCAGCGCCGCCGTCGAGTGTTTGTTGTCGGACATCTTGGTCAACGACGCGGTGCCGCAGCGGTACTATTTGAGCGCGAAAGCTTGCTCCGGCATACTGAGAAGGGCGCGAAAGCGAGGAAAGAAGTTACCGGCGATGTTGGAGAAAACGCTCCATGCAGTCGCACAGGAAACGAGCGAGTAAAAGCCGATGCGCTGGTGCCTACGTTAGCCGCCCCGCTGGGCAGCCACCAAACAGGATCGGGCCAACGCTACGACCTCGACCATAAGACATATGTAACCGTCAACGCCCGCGAAGACCCCATCCATACCACTGGCAAGTCCTTGCCACTCGGCGCACAGGATACGGGCCATGCCATCGGTTTTATACCCAAAAACAGCGCAAAGACGCGCAGCGTAGGCGCAGTAGACGAACAAAGTCCAACGCTTGACTCAACACCTCCGGCAATTGCTGCAAAGCGGCAATTACGCCGCCTGATGCCCGTAGAATGTGAGCGACTGCAAGGAATGCCCGACAACCATACGAAGATACCCTGGCGCGGCAAACCGGCAGAGGATTGCCCAGACGGGCCGCGCTATAAAGCCATCGGCAACAGTATGGCGGTGCCGGTGATGCGGTGGATCGGCCAGCGCATAGAGCAAGTAGACACGCTCCTGCGCTTAACGAGCAAAGACAAAACAAAACGCAAGCGCCGTTCCTTTCTCGACCCCTACAAACGGAGCGACTATTGAAACCCCGCAAATATGGATGGACCGACAAAGCCGCGCCGTACAAGGCCTGGAGATACGAGTGGGACCATGGAGCAGTACATGACGTAGACCAGATCGAGTGGCGCAGCGGCCAACCGCTCTGCGTACTGGAACTGACGTCGCACGAAGAACTCAACGACGACAACAAGAAGTCGGTCGCCGGCCGCCTCTGGAACTCGTTTAGCGGCCGCAAGCTCAGGCACCTCGCCGGCCGTATGAACGTGCCGTTCTTCGTCGTTTTTTTTCGCACCGATATGACCGCGCTGGCCGTATGCCATTTAACCGACGAGGACGCACCGTGGTACGACTTATCGCCTGGGCAATATCGGCAGTGGCTCTCTACGCTGCCGCACGGCGCATCTGCCGCTACTATCGCCGACACCCTGACCAACCCGCCGGAGTTTGCTAGATGACTGCCACCGACACCGATACGACGCAACTGACGCCGCATGAGCAGCGCGTCCTAGACTCAATTTTTAAATACATCCAGCATCACCATACGTTTCCATCGTACCGCGAACTGATGGCAACGCTGTCGCTCAAATCGACGAACTCGATACGGCACCATATCGTCGCTCTGCGGCATAAGGGCTACCTCGCGCAAGACCGTGGCAAGATAAAGCTGTCCGACAGCTACGAGGTCGTCGTGCGCCGCAAAGCGGTCTGCCAGCCGCTGGAGCATACGCATGAGTGACGACGACGCCAGGGTGCCAGACGCGTGGATCGAGTTTGTCGCCAGCGTCATATACGATGCACGCGAAGCCGGCATACTGGAAAAGTTGGACGAGTTGACTGACGATGAGATCGATGCGGCGCTTGATAAAGCACGCGATCGTCGCTATAATAGGTCGGTAATGCAGGCACCTAGGGTGATCTCCGAAAAGCCGACCTCCTACGCCGGCCTGGTGTCTGCACCTCAAAAAGCGTAGGCCGACCTTGTAGGAGGGTTGATATGATAGCCAGTACGCCCATCGCTGCATTTTATCTGCGCGTCAGCAGCAGCAAACAGGTTAAAAACGAACTTCCGCTTGAAGGTCAGCGCCGTGAAATGGAGCAGTGGTGCCGCGAGAATGGTTACCATTTTGCCGATGAATTTGTCTACGCGGATAAAGCGATAACTGGCGAAACGGAAAATCGGCCGGCGCTACAAGAATTGATGAGCATTGCGCTGCAAAAAAAGCCGCCGTTTAGTGTTATCATTTGCTGGGCCTTTAGTCGCTTTATGCGTAATGAAGACGAGTCGATGATTCATAAGGCGCTGCTTAAAAAGAACGGCGTCAGAGTCGTCTCAATATCGGAACAAATACCAGAGGGTCCATATGCGTCTGTGATAGAGCGACTAATAGAAGTTCAAGACGCTAATTTTCTGCGTACCTTATCAGCATCTTGCATACGCGGAATTCATACGGCGGCGCTGAAAGGATATTGGACAAACCCAAAGGCAGTGCCGCACGGGTACAAATTAGAAATTATCGAAGCGGAGAACAGAAAATATTATAAGTTGGCGATAAACGATGAGGCCGCTAACGATGTGCGGCAGATATATCAGATGTCGTTAGACGGCTATTCGGTGAAGCAGATCAGTCGGCGCGTCAATATGCACAAGGCCCGAATCGCCGGCATCTTGAAGAATGAAAATTACACCGGCAACCGCGTCGTGCATTCAAAGCGAACGGGCGAAAGAGTATTGGAAGTTAAAGACGCGCATCCAGCAATAATTGAAAAGACGACGTTTCAGCGCGTACAACGCTCATTGAAGTCGAGGATGAAGACGCAGAACAAAGGCGTCACTGGCAATCACGTATTTACGGGCGTCTTGCGATGTCAATGCGGCAATCCGATGATTCATAGGACTAGCGCCGGCGGCACAAAGTCACAACCTACGCAGTTGCATTATTACCGATGCGAGAATGATCGTTGCAATATAACGACGGTCAAAGAAGATCGTCTTTTAGAGATATTGCTGGCCGCTCTGGAGAAAGAGCTATTTGACGAGCGAATTTTACGAGAAGCGGTTGCGGCTGTAAACAGCGAACGCGCTAAAAGCGATGTTGTGGCAGCGAGAAATCGCTTAGAGGCACAACGCGCTAAAGCAAATATGCGCCAGGAACGCTTGCTGGATCAGATCGAGGAGGGTACGATAACGCAGGCGCAGATCGAAGAACGGATGACGAAGATCAAGGAAGAAATTATCGAGTTGGATGTGCAACTATCGACGATGCGTCAAGTCGACGACAAGCCGGTTAAACTGACAGATGTCTTGAAGCTTGTCCGATCAATCAAGCGTCAACTGGCATCGAAAGACAACGTCGAACGCAAGCTGGCGATGCAAGCGATTGTGCCGCGCCTGGTATACCACGGCAATACAGTGGTCGCCAGCACAAAGCTGATGGGCATGGAAGATGACCTTACGCTACAGTATCATCCTGTACCTGACGTACCAATCGACTACGAAGACGCACCCCACGATGAGAAACGCCGACTTGTCGCCAGCATACGCCGTTACACTGGCGACAAGTCTATTACAGGCAGAGAAGCGCATTGCATGACCGCAGATGACTTAAATCAGTACGTTGCGCGGTACCTGCGTAACCAATTGCAAATTGACGCTTACACCAGTGAGTAACATCCAATTTGCAATTTGTGCCGTCAGCTTCTTGTAGCGTCGACTACCGCCTGACTGACGACATACGCTATCGCTACCGCTGCCATCGGCCATGTCAGGTCGATAGCGCCGGTAGCGGCTCCTACGCCGGCTACGGCCGTCACGGCCAGTTTACGCGACTGCACCTTGTCTACAATATTTTTAACCAGTCCAACAATCATGCTGAAATCTCCTCAAGTTCTGCGGCCGCCTCTTCGCCGCTGATGGCTCCATTGCTCTCCGCGAGTCTCTCAGCCTGTAGCTGCTGTAAGGCCGTCAGAGCGCCTGTCTGACGCTGTAGAAGCGCCTGTAGCTCTACGACCCGATGCTGCGCCTGCTGTAGCGCCTGGGTCGCCTCCTGGGCGTTCTCCTGCATCTCCGCGATCTTCTCCTCCAGCGTGCTTACGGTCATGTCATCCATCTCCATCGTTGAGGGGTATTCTGTCCAGCGGCCGCTCGATGCGAAGGCTGGGCAGTTGAGCGTTGGGTAACTTCATCAGCGTGCCGCCGTTGATCTTCTTACGGCCATGCTCATCGTCCTCGACATCGTACAGGTAAAACGTCGTCGACAGCAGGCCCAGGTTAGCGATCCGCGCTGGCCGGCGCGTGCCGTTGGTCTGTAACCAGACGACGTCCGACTCTGAGTAGTCGCTGCCGATGGACAACGCCAGGCCGGCGATAAGGTTCTGAATGCTCTCCTTCAAAAACAGCAGCGCGAAGCCGACGACCGCGATCCAGACGTATTCCTCGACCAGCGTCGCCAGGCCGCTCTGAGCGCCGAACTGCCGTAGCGCCTGCTCTGCTGCCTGCTCGTCCATGCTATGTCAGCGGCCGCATCGCCCATGCCAGCAGACTGCCGATGGCAACTTGCAGCACGCCAATGGTTGCCTCATGTTCAAATACCGGCGACCACTTGCCCCAGCCGCCCGACAC
>CEUI01016710.1_pt1 | contig 11502 bp, 18 predicted proteins | sample 531411 | NCBI WGS metagenome assembly CEUI01 (sample SAMEA2622841, study PRJEB7988) | marine metagenome | isolation source: saline water (ENVO:00002010), including
CTTTATTCTTCTTGTCCCATATTCATCAATAGCTAACATTCCCCTAAATGTATCATGCTGTTCTCCTGTATCTCCTTGCATAGAAGAATAAATTCCTGCTAAATATTCCATATCTACTTTAGCTCCTTGTGCTAAATTGTAGAAAGCAGAAGATAATGGAGCTGGCTGAACAGGTGTTGGAGGGGCTGCTCCAGGTCTTACTGGCAATAGCGCTCCAGGAGCACTTGAATATCTTTCCCACACCTCGGTGTCTACAGATCCTTCTTCATACATCCATCTTAAAGAGCTCCCTAAAGAAGCATTATGGACAAGGATCTGATGAGATTTGTTTATCTCTTGTTGCTTGCCAATTAAAGGGGAAACTGCGGATATAGGATAAGGTGTACCTGTCCATTTATAATGGAATGGAACAATAGGGTATTCAGATATACTGTCTGGTAAAACCTTTTCATACAAAGTTACATCCCCTACAACACATGTTAATTTTACTCTTTGCTGAAAGAAAGGAATTACTTCAACTAAAGAATTTTTAAATTTATCATCTTTCATCATCAAAGCAAATTCTTTTTTGCTTATAATAATATTTTCAATTTTTTGATTAGCCTCTTCCATTTGAGCTTGCATTTGTTGCTGAGTAGCAGCTAATTGCTGTTGCATTCCTTTTTGCAATTTCTCTAACTCTAATTTAAAACGCTCAGGAAGTATTTCGCCTTTTTGTAAAGAAATTTCTAATCTTTGCTGTTCTTCAAGAAATCTAACTTCCATTTCTTTTTGCATTTCTTGCATTTGAATAGCTAATTGCTCTTCCATTTGTTTCATTTGCTCTGGAGGAGGAGGAACTCTGTAAAATACATTAGAGTATTCTACTTTAATTTTTTCATATACTTCATAAAATTCTATTAATTGATCATTTTCTCCATCTAAAGTAACTGATTCAGATTCTCCTATATCTTTATAACTGAAATCTTTTTGATGCTGTCCCCAAGATTTGTCACTTAAATTATTTTCAAAGCCTACAACATTCGTACCTGCTTTTTTAATCTTGTTTTTAAATTGAGGATGTAAGCTCATTAGATGTTCTCTAGGTAAGACTTTTCTTATCATAATAAAAGATGCATCTCTAAATAAAACATCTCTTGATTTAGGATCTACGAAGACATCAAAAGGTTCTGGCTGTATGATTTTAACATCACCCATTCCATGATCACTGTCTTGATCTACAGTAACTAATAAATACCCAACTCCCTTAGTTATAGAGTCATTTATACAATTAGCATATAAAGCAGTTCCGTCTGATAAATCCCAAACATAATCTGCTATATCTGAAAATACTGCAGCAACATCAGTATCACTACCTTCAACTCCAACAGCTTGCCATCTAGGCCTATTAGCTGTAGCATAAAAGTTTAACATTTCTACAACTGGTATAATTCTATTAATTGTAAATGTTGGCATTCCCTGTTCTTCTAACAGAGCACGTTCTTCAGCAGTAACTTGATTGTCATTTGCAAAATCAAATCCTTTCTGATTAATATATTCCCATTGAGTACGACTAGTACCATTGGCTAATTCGTACATGCGTTTTATTCTAGAGGCTTTTTTATCTTCTTTTTTTGGCATTGTCTTCCCTTTTTATTTTATTTTCCACGCCTTCTTCTTATTCCTGGAACAAATCCAGAAGTTCTTGGCATACGAGATCTTAAAGGACTTGTTGCAGGTCCTCCTCTCATTCTACCTCTTCTAGGGCCCATTGGTTTTGGCCCTTGAGGCCTTTGACCCATAGGAGCAAATCTTGAAGCTCCTGCTCGTTGGCTTGTATATCCTTTAGGCCTTCCATAGCCAGAATCACCTCTTACAGGCTGTCCTGTTGCTCTAGCATATCTTCTAGCATCTCTTTTCCCTTTTTGTGTGTACGGGAAATTTTTAACATTTCTACCTCTGCCTACTTTTGGCATAATTATCTCCTTGTTCTCTTTTTAATTGACTCTGCTTTACAATTGCATTTACATTTGCATTTAGAAGCAGCTTCATGTTTTTTAAATTTCTTTTCTAACGCTTTCACTTTTTTATCGAGCTCATTAGGTTTATTAACATAATCATCTATTTTATTTAAATTATGCTTTTTCTGTATTGCTTTATATATAGCATTAAAAATTAATTTTATTATCATTCCTTGTATCATTCTTCAAAATCATCCTTATATATAATATATCCTATAGCAAACGTAGTCATGAATCCTGTTAGGAAAAACAAAACATCCCTAAAGTTTTCCATGATAAACTCCATTACGTTAATGCGCCCACTAAACTTATTGCTATTGTAAGCATTGTAAACAATGTCACACCAATAGCTTTCATTCTTTCTATATCAGTTTCAGCTTTATTCAATCTGCCATTTACTCTTTCTAGATGCTCGAAATTAGCATCTACTTTTTCTTTAATATACATTAGATGCGTCATAACTGCATCTCTATAATCATCAGTATTTTTTGTTTTCATTCCTCTCTTGCATCCTTAAAAATTTGTCCTTCAATCCATTACCTGATAATTTTGCAATTACTTCCACAAGAGTCCTGTAACTTTGTTCAATACCTTTTTGTTCTAATTGCATTTTCTTTTGTTGATCTATCAATTTAACTATAATGCCTTCAACTCTTGCAAATGACTCTCTTAGTTCTTTTTGTAATTCATCTTGAATAAATTTATTTTGTTTCCAAATAAAGAATCCAAAAGCGATAGCAACGCAAATTGGGATTCCATATTGCTCTAATATTATCAACCAATCCATCATTTACTCCATAAAAATAAGAAAAACATTACAATTTTATCAAAAATCCATAAAAAAATGATTAAAAAATTTGTTTTTACACCAAAATTTAATATTTTATTAATAAATTTAAACATAATATAAGAAAGTTTAAGCTGTAATCCAACTTTTTGCTTTAGGTTTCTTTTTATAAAAGCCCTGCTTACCTTCTCCAATATTATTTGGAGGATGTGCATATTTACACGCATAGGCTAATGCATCTATAGTATCATCATGGGCCATACGAGGACCAAAAGTTATAATTTCTCTCTCCAAGTCATAATGCGTTTTTTTAAGGTAGACACTACCAATTGCAAATCTTTGAGCCAATATTTCCTGAATACGATCACGTTTCGACATTCTTGTGCCAGGTTTCTCAGCATTATATTTAACCGTAAAATCATTTCTTCTCCTCATTTCTGATATTAGTGATTGAAAAATAGGTTTTGACATTGTTGTATCCTCTACTGTGTATAAAGAAGGATGATATATTTTGTTATAATCAAACATATAGTCTACTATTCCTTTTTGATCATCCCCTTGTATGCCCAAGACAGGAAGAGACCTATGTCTGATATAATCGAGCACATAAACATTATTATTAGGATCAACAGCGACAAAACATATAACGCTGTAGTCACTATCACGCCTAACACTATCAGTGGCAGGATCAACACCAGCGAAGACGTTGACAGGCTCTGCATCACCATTTTCTTTAATAACTCTACATATTCCCGTATCCTTATCAAAGTTGAATGTTCCGTCCCAATACTTGATATGGTTTCTGTTAAAAATCGAATCTTCTTCACTTTGCACCTCCATCATATATTCTTGATAAAATTTATATGGTTGCCCAGAATCAGTATAAAACTTTTTCTTTCTTTCCATTTCTTTGTGTCCAAACCAAGAAGGCCATAAAGGGGTGCCATCTCCGAGTATAGCTTTATAAGTTATTACTTTCCAGCTGAATGTTTCCCCTTCTCCTTTTGCTTTAGCTTTGTCATACCCCACAAGTATGTTATTAATGAAACTATCATAGTGTACGGGAGTACCATTAATACGGAGACGCCCAGTACCAGGCTCCAGAGCAGGAAATACAACAGCCGTAACAAGGTTACTAATTTTACTTCTAGACTCAGGTGTAATGGTATTATTCTCATCCTCAAAATCATCAAGTATGATAAGATCGTATCTTTTATGTAGCTTAGCACCACCCCTAATTCCTGATAAGTTGGATTTAGAAATAAGTTTGCAGCCATTTTTAAGTTCAATATCATCTTCTGTCCATTTCCTCCCTTTTAAGTTTCCAAAATAATATATAAATCTTTCATTAAACTCTAAATGATATTTAACATAATCTAAGTTTGGTACTGATATTTTACTTGATGCAGCAACCCATCCATAAAACAAAGGTTCTTTTGTAAACGCAAACTCATGCAAAATATTACATTTAGTTAATACTGTTTTTCCATGACCCCTTGGTAAGATAACTCCTAACTGTCTAACATCTTTATCCATTAAGGCATCTGACACCTCATAATGGAAAAATGGAGTTTCTGATCTCATAAAGTCATCTGGTAAAAATAATTTACCAAAAGCAATCATATCTTTTTTAGCAAGCTCTAATGCTTCTTCTTCCTTTGAAACATTATGTAGATTAATATTTGCCATTATCTAGTATATTCAAAAGTTGCATTAGGTTCAATTCTTTCATCTGGAAACATATAATAATACAATGTATCTTTGTCATCTTCAGACAAAGTGTTAAATATTTCATTAACTGCTGTATCATAATTTTGATGAAACAAATCAACTTTTTTTCCAAATACACTAGCAATTTCTCCTACAAATGTTTGTATAAATGATCCAAAGCCACTCATTTTAGGATGGGCAGCTTTAGTACCATGTAAAAGCCCTTCATGTATCATTGTCTTTAAAGCTAACTCTTTATCCATGACCCATTCCTGTGGTCCATCTAAAGTATTATATCTATGAGTAGAAGGAGAAAGATAGGCAATTGAATCAGTATGCTCTTTAAAAAAATCAAGATCGGTATCTGATCCTAAGTCGGTCTTAGGCATATATTCACCTAATCCAGCACCACCACTAAAATCTACAGCTGGAAATCCTGTTAAGTAATATAGATCACTTAATCCATTAATCGATTGCGAAGCTCTTTCTAAAAGTTCTGCATCAGAGCGATCATCTCCTCCCCAGAAAACATTTAATCTTTGTTGTATAGCAGTTAATTCTGGATTGTATTCATCGCTATCCCATAATATCTCAGGACCTTCTGCTCGTAAAAAATCAACCAAAATATCGTATACCTCTGGTTTGTCCATCACAGATTCAAATATACTACCTAAATCAGGATGCCCTGGAGCTGGTTGATAAAACTTAGAACCACCTTGAGTAATATATTCAGATTTTAATTGAGGTCTTAATTTTCCTTGCATTAGATTACCATTTTTTTATAGGACACTCCGTGAAAATTATTTTAGTTTTTATTTTCATAAAGCATCCACATAGTTTGCATCTTTTAAATTTAGGTAAAAAATGTTCACACTTTTTACATGTTTCGTATCTTGAATTAGCAGTCAATTCATCTGCTTTTATTAAATCCAACATAACTTCCCCTATTTATCTTGTATTTCTTTTGGTCTTTCAGCTTGGTCTATTTGTTCTTGTCCAAAGCCTTGAAAAACTGCTCCTGAAATTTGAGTTACTTTAGTTTGGTTCTTGTCTTCTAAATCCATAATATCTGCTAGTTTAAATAAAGCTTTTAACTTAGTCTCATCTTTTTCAGAGTAAGTTGCAATAGTTTGTATTTCTTTTAAAATACTAGTTTCATTTATACCTAATTCTTCCAAAACTGGTTTTAGTTCTTCTTTCATAGCAGTCTTAATCCTCTCAGTTTTAATTAATTTAGATGCTCTTTGAATAGCATACTTCCTATTATTAGTTGGAAATGCCTTTAAATATGCATTTTCCATATCAATCCCTGATGCTAAATATAATACAAATAATTGCTCATTGCTATTTAAATTTTTCCTATCAATTAAAATATCATCAGATTTTTTATTACCACTAAAAGAGTATATATTAACTCTTCTTGAGGCATCCATCTTGGTTGTATTTGAAACAACAAAGGTACCAGTACAAGTACCTATGTAATCTACTTCACGTATTCTACCTTTAGGTTTGTACATAGTACCTCGTCTCAGTACTTGTATATAGCATTCATCGTCTGTCTTTACCCAATCACCTACGTGACCATCCCTCCAGTCCTCGATTACCTTTACTCCCAAAGGCAATAAGTCATCCGAATCATAAACTCTATGCTCTATACCATTTACTTTATATACTCTCATTAATCTGCTAATGGGGCTACAGGAAGAGCAAAGCCCCAAATTTTATCCTTAAGACCGTCTAATGTTTCTTTTTCAAAATATTTTAATAACCTTGATTCAGCAGAATTTCCTATTGTCCCTGCTCCAACTTTAGAAGGAGTTGTAGGATTCAATATCGATCCTAAATTTAATTCAGATATCCTTGCCATCACTTCATGCATTTGAGGATATCTCATATCTTTTGGAAATTGTTTATTTTGTGCTGTGAATAAAAAATAATCTTCAAAAAATTTCATTCCCAGATCAAGTTCTTTTTCAAGTAAAAGATTTAATTCTCTTTGTGTTGTAAATACGTTCATAGAATCAAATTCCCTAAAAGACCCAGTAATTCCAAATCGATGTTTTTTACTATGAACAGGCCATTGAAGATAATGAACATGATGATTACCTATGTTGTCAGCATATCGATTAAACTCTTGAACATATGGATTATTAAGACCTCCTTGTGAATTTTTTCCTCCTATTACTGGATTTTTTTTAGGGTCTAGATTCATTTTTAACATTTGTTGAAATTTAATTCTTGCTTGAGCATGAACATTTTGTGTTATAAGTTCACTAGGGATAGTCCAGTTATTAAAACCCAAAATATAACTAGGACCATATGGTTCTATTCTTTGTGGTATCATCATATGGCTATTCTTACCGCCATGCAACATTTTAATATGAAATGGATCTATGTCTCCAAAAATCCTTCTCATCATAGCCTTACTAGCAAGTATACTACTTAATTCATCTTCTATTTGCGGCATTATTTTTGGACTTAAATTAGGATATACTTGGTTTTCCCAAATATGCTTATGCACCTGATTCATAGCTTTTGTATTATCACTAAGTTGTTTTTGCACTTGATTGTATATTCTTTTTCCTCCATTTGCCTCAAACCAACTGGAAAGCATCATATCATGACTTACAGCTGTTTCCATTCCCCAGAAATCTGCATTTTTTTTCATTTTACCATTTATTTCTCCCCAATTTGTCCATCCAGGCATATCTTTCATCTCATTATCAACCTTTTTCACAAATTCCATCATTAACTTATTATATTTATATTTATGTGGATGGGCACTATGTATCATATGAGTCCATTCGTGTATAGCAGTACCCCTATTGGAGCTCATTCTTCTCCAAGCCTGTTTGCGCACAGCTAACCAATATTCGGGGTCTCTGATATATTCATTTAAATGTATAGTCAATTCTCCAGGTCTGTAAAAACCAGCATAACTCTCGCCAGCTTTTATATCAAAAACAATATTCCTAACATCTGCAACTAATTGTCTTTGGATTTCTTTATCTTGCATAGGATTTACTTGTGGTAATTTTAATCTTTGTAAATTTTCTCCAGTCCTGGCCGAAAAACGATTTGCCACTAAAGCGCTAGCTAATCCAGGAACCTCTCCTGTAAACATGCCATTGATCATTTCAGAATACTGACTATAACTATAAGTCTGCTGTGCTTTATCACTTAGCATACTTTTAAACTGATCGTATTTGCGAGGAGATAAATAAAGCTCTTTTAATAATGTTAAATCTCCAGCAGTTTCGCTAAAAAATCTTTCAATTACTTGATTACCCCAAAGTAGTTCAGCTTCTTTCCCTTTTCCAGGAAATCCTAATTCTGGAAGAAAGGTTTCCGTTATTGCAGTTTTAGGACTTTTAAAACCTAATTTTTTACCTAAACCAAAAGCATGATTAATTGTTTGCTTTGCAAACGGTATAAATCTTTTAACTCCTCCCCCTATAACCACAGCATCTAAAGGAGTTATTTCTCCATGATCTCCTATCATATATTCCATATAATCTGCAGTAAAGAAATCAACAAGGTTTCCAAGTGTATAGCCATTTTCAATATACGACTGACCAATTTTAGCAGCCTCACTATAATCTGCTGGGCCTAATCCTGATACACTGCGAACTATAGGATCTAAAACTGGCATTGTTGCAGCAGTCAAATTATCCAATACGTCTGTAGTGACATCAATAGCAGAAGCTGCTCCCTCTAATACTGGATCTACATATTCCAGTAAATCTGAAACAGGTCCAAGGTCTTGTTGAACTAGGCTAGGACCTATGATACTCCCTAATAAATCTTGCCCTATTCTTTCAGGATTTAAGGCAGGACCTATACTCCTTGGAGCTCTTTCATTTGGGTTTGCATAATAGTCATAGGTGTTATTTATAATACTTTCGTAGTCAATATCATCTAGATCTAATTCAAGAATTGGTTTTACTAGTTCGTATAAAGGATTAGACATCAGGCACTAGCTTTTTTCTTCTTGCCCTTGGCTGGCTTATCGTCTTCCCTCATACCCAATGTTTCTTCTAATACTTCTATTCTCTTAAATAGAGAATCTATCATCTCTTTAGTAAAGATAGGTGGATGTGCTATTTCTTGTAATTGTTCTACAGCTTCCTCTAAATCTTCACATTTTTTATTTAATGTCCATGTATCTGCCATGTAACCTCCTCTATATTATAAGCGGCCCCAAGGCCGCGTCTCTCATGACTCCCCTATGTCATACATTTCATCCATAAGGGATACTGTTTCATCATCCCAATAGTCTTCAAGGTATAAATCTCCATATGAGAATGTCTTTTCAGTCTCTCTAAACTCTTCTTTGATGCTCTCAATCTCAGCGGTGTTCTTATTATACTCTATAGTTAATGTATATATTGTATAACCATTTGGTTTAACTTTCTCAGCCATGTTAACACCTCCTTTAATTAAAATTACAGTACACTAGTTTACTAGTTTTTTTTGCCAAAATCAAGTAAAATCTTTTCTTGTAACTACCTTATTTATATGAATAACATACCGACCAGTCGGTTTATTAACAATCCGAGACATCAATCCTAAATTATAGCGAAGAGAGGTTTTAAAAATTATAGCATTTTAGTGCTCGCTCTTACGATAAGACCCACCCCCTTAATAAGGTTTTTCGCTTCGCGTTTTTCGTTATTTTTGATTTAAGTTTTTTTTGTAGTTTTATTTAGTTTAATTAAATAAGGTCAAGGAGGCCAACACAATGGAAGAATATGTTAAAATGTTACAAAAAGCATGGTGTCAATACATAGTATGTGTGCTGTCGCGTGATGCTGGTTCAAGGTTCCCCAACATGAACAAGATGTCAAGAGCTATGGGCAATGGGTTAGAACAACTACATGCATTCAATGGTGGGATGCAGATTCAAGCACCTAACTTTGCACAATTCTTGCCACCTACTGCAGTACAACCAACACCTGAGGTAGCAGTGCAAAAGCCTAAGGATGATGCAAGGCTAACAAGAGTTGAAACTAAGATTCATGAACAAGGTGAAACTATCCTTGCTCTGAATAAAGGTATAACGACTCTGTTGCAAAGGATACCTGAGTAATGTTTTATGGCCTAGGGGAGCCATTAATCCCCTTTTTTCCTTTGTTTTCTTATTATTAGTATACTTATACAGGCATACATACATAAGTTACGTACAGTATTCGCACATAATAGGCGAGAGGGCCATAACGTGTGTGTCTGTGTATAGTATATATAATAAACTTATACTAAACAATTAAAATTAGGGCATAGATATTAGAATATACTTGTATAGTGGTCTAAGAGTGACTCTCACAGCCTAGAATCGTCAACTAGGTGTAGCTTGCTACTTAAATGGAGACTGTATAATATCAGTACAATATGCCCTATAAATTAATGGGAGGTATTAATAATATTATGAAGATAAAAAGAAATGAGAAATGTCCTTGTGGTAGTGGTAAGAAATTCAAGAAATGTCATTTACATACAGAACGAGGTAAAGCAATACAAGGTGATTATGGTCAGCCTTATATCGATTATATAATAGACCTAATGAAAAAAGAGAGGATGGATCAATAATGTCATATTTAGATGAAACAATATTACAAAGTAAAACAACTCTAACATTGGTTGAGTTTATTAAGAAGCTCTGGAAACATGCTGATAAACAAATAATTACTAAATCAACAATTGATCATGATGCAAGACATAAGCATCTTAAGCTGGAAGAAGAGTATTATGTTATAATAGAGAAAGCTGAAAAAGCTAAAAACAAACGATCAATTAAGATATAGGAGATATTATGATAAAATTAGGCAAAGATGAACATTATGAAAGGCTTCATGCGAGATTTAAAGATCTTCAAGATGATTATAGTACACTACAGGATAAATATAGCAAATTATGGGCAAAGTTATGGAAAAGCTTAAGAACTGAAGTAAATGTTTTAAAAGAGCTAAAAGATATGAGAGAAGAAAAGCTTAAAAGACTATCAAAAGCTAATGAAACTGGTGAAACAGTAATACATGTTAAGCGTTATCCAGAAAGTGATCAAAGATATGTAAATATCATGTCACATATGGATATATTATGGCACAAAGGAGAAACAGGCCCTGATGGATGTGGTAAGTGTAATGATTATAGAAATATAATAATGTCTACATTTGATAAGATTGAAAGAATGAGTAGTCGTAATATATCACAAGATTTCTCTACTAAACATATCAATGGTGATTCTGATAAAGAAGTCAGCGATAATAATAATCATATTTATCAAAGCAGGATAACAGGACAAATTCGTGGTGGTGACAAAAGTTTAGATGATATGGAGTATTTTAGCGATGAATCTTGATGATAAAATAGACTTATTCATTGACAGTCTCATTGATGTCAATAAACGTATTAATAAAAGTAAAACCAAGACAATTACAATTAAATATGGAGTTAATAATGAATCTTCTACCAACAATAAAAGAAATAAAACAAGAAGACAAATCAATCATAACGAGAGAATACCTCTTATTGATAGACAACGAACTAAATAAATTAGTTGGTGAACGAGATAGATATATTGAACTATATATTAATTGTGATAGATGTAGAAAAGAATACAGACAGAGAATGAGAAAATATGAATGGATTGATAATAGCTTACGGTTCCTACTAAGCTTACCAAGGAAACTTTTCCGACGCTCAAAGAGAATCCTCTCAGGCCGTAAATAGAATTGATCCACAGGGAATGGGTGTGACATTTCACAAGGGTGTTGCGCCCTGCCTCCTGAAACCAGGAGAAATATGAAAGAAAATGAATGGATTAGTAATTGTTGTGATGCTCCTCCAGAAACAGAGCTAGAATATAAAGAAGAATTTGATGCTGAACCTATAGGCAGGTGCAGTAAATGTAAAGAAGGAGCAATATTTTATTTAAACCCAGATTTTTATTAATAAAGAAAAGGAGGCTATCATGCCAAGCAACGATACAACGACAACAAAGATAGA
>CEUI01007012.1_pt1 | contig 11472 bp, 16 predicted proteins | sample 531411 | NCBI WGS metagenome assembly CEUI01 (sample SAMEA2622841, study PRJEB7988) | marine metagenome | isolation source: saline water (ENVO:00002010), including
AGAAAAAAGAATTGCAATTATTTTAACAAAAGACGAATATGAGGTAGTCAAAAAAGCATTACAAACGTATATTAAATATGATGCTGGAGATATGGCATCACAAATATTAGGAGACATAATAAAAATAAAAAAAGTGGGTGGGGAAGTTCTTAATCAAGCTCCTCTTGACTAACCTCCTTACTTCTCCACCCCTTTAAAATAGGGAGTACATATGTTCGAACACAAAGAAAATCATGGTTCAATCTTTCAAAATGATAAAGAAGGAAAAGAGCAAAGACCCGATTATACGGGTAGTGCAAAAGTTGACGGTGTTAATTATCGAGTTGCTAGTTGGATAAATACAACACAAGACGGTAAAGAATACTTATCATTGAAATTTGAATTACAGGAAGAGACAAATAATAACCCATTTTGACACTAGAAGAGCACGCCACACGACTAAAAGAAGAATACTACAAAGAAAACCCTGATGACGATGGGTCTATTGAATGGTTTATAACCGCTGAGTTAAATAAACCAACAAGTATTAATGATTATAAATTAGATTCACGATATGCGGATGATAATATTAAGTATTGTCCAAAATGTAAAATGTGCTGGCAGAAGTCAGCAAGATTCCACAAGAAAACTGAATACTATGAAAACTTTCCTACTCTAGGAAAAGAAAAAGTTGTTTGTAAAAGATGTAGGCATTAAAACTCCTCTTCAACCCGAAAACTAACATTCCATACATCTGGAGCAACTTGCTGAAAACTCATTGAGTTATCTGCGAATCTAGCAAACATATGTTCGGATTCTGCATTTGAGCCTGTGCTTGAATTGTCTATTGAAAATATAAATGGTAAATGGCTTCCGTTAGTTTTGTTCCATACATCAGATATCACTGTGTCTTCTGTATGTAATAATGATTCATATCTGTTTGGAAATACGCTTGTTGCATTTAAATATGAAAAGCTCATATCATAAGCCAATCTTCCACCATAACCTTCATAATCTGGTTGCCCGATTGTAAAAGGGGATTTAGTTGTTGCTCCATGTGTTCTTCCGCTATTTGCCATATTAGAAAAGCGTTGTCCAGCGGCAGATTCTAAAGTTTTTACACCGTCAAACATAATAGAAGACGTAACATTTAAGTCTGGAGCATTTGGCATATCAAAATACTCTCCCAATAAAATACAACCTACGAACAAGTCGGTAGAAGAATCCCAAGTTTCATTAGTTGCACTACCAGAATACCCATGTGCTCCTTCAAATTGAATACCCCAATATTGTAAGTTTGTTTCATCAAATGTAAATATTGTGCTTCCATCTGATGCTGGTTCAATCGTTTTGCTTGTATCGCCACTTCCGTCAGTAAGCGTGTCAGCGTTTACAACTTCTGTTACGTTCATACTTGACCAATCAACATCGCCTGTTTCTGCGTTTCCACCATCAACAGCTGTATGGTCACTATCTTCGTTTCCAGCAAATATTCTAATCTTACCTTTAGCTGATTTTAAATTATGGTTCAATATTGCAATAAAGTTCTTTTTGCTAGTAGCACTTTGCGTGTCTATTGTAACAAGAACATGGCTAGAGGTAGCCCCAGATGTATCAAAATCTACTTTATTTAAAGGGTTCATATCAAACAACTCTATTTCAGAGCCTGTTTGTATTCCTCTAAAAACACCTCCTGTTGCAGTTACGTCTAACTCTCCGTTTTGCGTCATACCTCTGCTTAATAAATAGCTTAATGTATCTACATAAAATCTTGGCGTTCTTACATTCATGTTTGCCATATTAACTCACCTTTATTGCTTTAATGGAACAACCGCTTGGTCTTTTGCTAATATCAGAAATCATATAATAATCTGTACCCATTGCTGTTCCGTATATTTTAATTTTACTATCCCAGTTTTCAAACTTAATTATATCTCCCATTTCTAAATCATTATAATAAGGTCGTAAACAATCAAAATCCAACACCACTTTTTGGTCTTTAAATATATCTTTATATGCTATTGCTAAATTATCTGCCGTTGTTTCATCTAAAATAGCAGAAGCGTCTAGCTTTAGCTTAAATACTTGATTGTTCTCTGTGGAGTCTTCATTAATGTTTTCTGCTCTGTTTTTGCTTTTCTTAAACACTTCATCCATATAATCAAAATCATAATTTATTGTAATATCGTTCTTTACTTGACTTAGGGGTGTTTTAGATATTCCCTTTAAGTTTATATCTACATAATCTATTGTTTTATTAGCACTTCCGTAGTCTGCGGCTTTCTGAAGTGTTTTGATTTTAAATTTTCCGTCTCCACCAATAAACACATACGACAAACATTGTTTTGATAATCGTTTAATTAATTCTCTTGAATCCAAAAACTTATATTGACTAAAAGCAAACTTTATATGATTTATATTATCTTCGTCAAACGTATTAATGATATGTCCGTTTGTTGTGTTTCCAGCAGTGTCAAATGTTGCGTAGTCAATTTCGCTAGAAGTTAATCCCAATTCAGAGCGTAAAATATGTTCGATTATATATATTGGATTTTCTATTAAAGCCGCTGAACTATATCCATTGCTACGAGAAGCTGTTATCCAACTGCCATATTCCCTACCCTTTCCAGCATAATACATATATTGCATTTTCCCAGCTGGTATATCAGAAACAATTTCTGTATTTACAATTCTATATCCTCCCGGGTCATTGTATGCACCTGTATATATTACTTCTTGATTATATATAGGAGTACCGTATTTTTTAAATACATCAATTTGTATTTGTAAGCCAACTTGATTAATGTTTACAAATCGAGAACCTGATGCAGATGTTACGCTAAGACCTATTGTTTCTGAACTAAAATCTTGTGTATCTCTTTGTGTGGCGTTAAAAGCGTTTGACATAGCAACTCTTTGAACTCCAGTGCCCCAAGTTAGCGTTTGTTCGTCTCCCGGTTCATTAGCAACCAATTTTAATGTTCCAGCTGGGTCGCTATCAGATGATATATATAAAAGCAAGTCAACATCTCCGTCTGCATCTAAATGCCCAAGTTTTGTAATATCTGGAAATCTAAATGAAACTTTTTGCGTATTCCCATTTGCTCCTAACCCAGAGGAAGTTGTAAAATCTCCGTCTAACCAATTGTCTATACTTCCGCTTGTAATTCCTGTGGTGTCGCTTAAACTTTCCAAAGGAAAGTAGGAAAAATAAGAAGAACCTCTAAAATATATAATATTATCCCCGTCTTCATCAGGGGCGTTGTCGTAGCCAAACGATGCGTGGTCTCCGACTTTACAGTTGTTAAGGTCGCATTGTAAATACTGACCTTCTAAGGGCATATATACTCTACCTCCATACAATATAGATAGTTGAGCCATGTCGTCAAGGTCACTTCCTGTGCCGTATTCCTCGTGAGGTCTTATCGTATCTGGAAGTGCAACAGTTAATCCGTCTGAATTTTGTTTATCTACTACAATAGCTGGAAACCTTCCTTTAACAAAGTGATAACCAAAATCTCCGTAAGTACCAACAGCAAGTTCTTCCCCAAAGTCTCCGTAAGCCATTGGAACAGGAGCATCTCTATTGCTAATTGGAGCGTTTGGATATGCGTTTACATCTACCGTATGATAAGGTAATATTTTGTGAAATCTTGAAGAATTATCTAATAATGTAAGGGATATTGTATCTGTATTATACTTTATATCTCCAGCAATAATTCCAGAGCCAATTAAGTTATCATTATTATCATCCCAGTTATTATATCCGCTTGCCACTTGAAATAATTCCCATTTTCTATTGGCAAAATTATAAGATGAAAATAAATCAGAGAATCTTCCCCCTTTTATACTTCTTTCTGTATTAATAAGGGTTACAGTCATGTTTGCTTGGGTAGTTTCAAAGCTATAAAAGTTTAAAGACTGATTTAAGCTTCCCCAAGAGGAAACTATACCATGATAAAAAGTGTTGTCACTTGTATCTGTTCTGTGCTTGTCGCTAACTCCTATAAAATCAGCCGCATCCTCATCGGCATAAAAAAGCTTTAATACCCAAAATGCTGTTGTGTTCTTTAATTTTAAAGAAGCATCTAGCGAATCATTAAAATCAAGCATTAATCTTAGTTCCTGTTCCTGTTGCTTTATTTAATGCTGGTATTAATTCATTTCTTACATAATCGTCTTGAACTATACCGCCTGATATATTAACGGTTACTCCACCTCCTCCAGAAGATTGCCCACCAGAAGAACCTCCACTAAGAGGTGTTATGTTAACTCGCTCTGCTCCAGCTTCACCAGCAATAATCATTGTTGGTTCATTAACAATTTCATTCATTCCTGTAGCCGCAAATTTTATACTCCTAACACTAGCCTTTGCCGCTTCTAAAGCAATAAAAGCCGCCATTGCTACCCCAGCACCTAAACCGGGAACCCAAGTAAAGGTTAATGCTTCATTTAAAGCTTTTGATGCAAGAATTGTTTGCTGTATCATTTGAAGAACTTGAATAATAAACCCTTTAAACGCTTCTCCAGCCCCAGCGTCTGTATCAAAAGCGGTTGATAAAGCATCGCCCATTGCGTCTGCAAGATTTATAGAATGAGAAGCACTTTCTTCTCGTATTTGTTTTAATCTTTCTTGTTTATAAATTTCTAATTCTTCTTCTTTTATGCCAGCGGCTTTAAACTCTTCTATTTCTGCATTTAAAAAATTAACCTGTAAGTCAAAAGCAGATGTTTGTAGCGTTTTTAATTTTTCATTAAAATCTAATCTAGTGTCGAATTGTTCTTGCCAGTAATGTTGTGCACTAGCTCCAGCTTCATAAGCTTTAGAGTTTTCTTCTAACCATTTAGCGTGCTCTTTTGTTGGTTTAATTAATTCATATATAGCATCCGCCTCTTCTTCTGCGGCTTTCATCGCTAGTTTTGATTTAAAAATATTGTTTTCTTCTGCGGCAATTTTTTTATTTATTTCACCAACTAAAAAAGCAAGAAAGCTTCCTCGAATCTTGTTGTTTTTATTAAGTTCTTTTATCGCTTGTTTTTCTTCTAGTATTTTTTGTTCAGAATCGTGAACAGCTTGACTGTGAGAGCGATAAGTTTCCAACGCTTCTTTATAGGCTTTTGTGCTAATCTCAATATTTTTTTGAGCTAATATATTGTTAAGGTTTTGAAAAGATTTGCTATAATCGTCTAGCTCCACTTTTGTCTTTTTAATTGTATCGCCTTTATTTTTAAAATGCTTTATAAGTCTTGCGATTTCATCTACAGCAAGAACCGTAAGATAAATAAGACTCCCTTTTACAACTACATTAAACCCTTTAACTGCGGCTGTTGCCCCCAAGGCTTTAAGCCTAACTGCCCCTAAAGCCAACCCAACGGTTCCAAGAACAACTGCAAATGCTTGTAAATGCTCTACGTCTGCAAATTGAGCCATAAGCTCTAACATATCAGCGGCTAAAGGCATTAACGCCTCCCCTACTTGTCTTTGCAGTTCAAACAATTGGTCGTTAAATGCTTTAAGTTGATTTGTATAACTATCTTGAGTTTTAATTAAGTCTCCTTGAGCATCACCCGTGCTTTTATATATAAGAGAAACCCTAGCTAAAACTTTTTCTTGTGCTGTTAATTCTCTGTTACCTTTTATAATCCCACTTCTTAAAGCTTCTTCTTTAATAGATGCTTCAGTAAGAACAATCCCAAAGCTTCTAACTGCTTCATGGTTTCCAACAATAGCAGATTGAAAAGCCTTCATTACTTCATCGTCAGCCCTGTTGTTAAAACTTGCTACATCAAGAGAAAGTCTTGATAGTGCTTTTGAAAGTTTAGCAGACTCATCTCTAGCAAAACCAAGAGGAACAAATGTATCCTGTAAGGCAGAAAGCATTTCCCTGAGTTTTGTAGATGACCTTCCCGTTGCTTCTCCAAGCGTATCTGCAAATTCAGATGCTGATTCAGCGGCTTCTCCAAATACTACATTAAATTTATTTGTTATTTCTTCTGCACTAGCGGCTACATTAATATATTTACCAACAGTTTTTGCTAGCACCCCCATTCCAAAAGCAACCAAAAGAACCTTTGACCGTAACACAGAAAATGTTGGTATTAGTTTTTTATTTGCATCGTGAAGGTTTCTAAAGTTTCGTACCGCAAGAGCACTTTCTTTATTTGTGCCTTTTAATGTTTTTCCATAGTTTTTTGCCGCATCTCCGCTTTTCTTTAACGCTCTAACGTGAATTTCGTCACCCTTTACAGAAAACTCTAATACCGCTGTGTTTACTACTTTAGCCATTTTTCTTCTCTATTTCTTTCTTCTGTTTTTTTGCTAACATCTTACCAATAATCATAGCCTTTTGTATCCATCTGTAAGGTTGATTTCCATAAGAGCCGTCATAAGCAGAAACTTTAAATTTTTCACAATATACATATCGTGCAATATCATTTTGCACTTGTTGATTTAATACTTTATTAGTACAAGCAAAGAAAGGAATTTGTGCTGATACAGAATTAGCTATATCAAAGTTTTTTCCTTGCTCTTTGTTCACCGTATTGGTTTCTTCTATAATTAAATCAATTACAGACCAAACGTCTTCGTCTGAGCGAAACTCCTTAGTAATGTATTTTCCATTCTCCATAACAGGCAATTGAGCCTTATAAGGATAAACATGGTATGGGCAACCCTCACAGTTGCTGTCAATCAAGACATTAAGCTCTAAGGTGAGGGTTTCTCTTCCCCCATATTTTGGTACTCCTGTACTTTTAGAGAAAGTTCTGTTTTTTCTTCTTCTGACATTGATTTAATAAATTTATCATCACAACCCTCTATACCTCTTCTAAGCCAAGCTGTTCTTGCCTTAGATAGGTTTCGGATTGTCTTCACTTCATCACCATCATATACCAACTGAGGTATATCATTACAGTAATCAATATCGTCAACTGACATTTCCCTGATTTTTGCCTTTTTGCCAGATGATATGGTCACTTCTTTCATGTTTTCTCCTTAATTAACTTTATGATGTTATGTCAAACGACACTAATGCGTCTGAACCATCATCTACTGATTTTATTGAACAATCAAGCATCATTATATCGCCTTCGCTAAATGCTACGTTTGTAAATACACCGTTTTGAACATCAATCCCAAACGCATTGTTGTTTGTTATGGTAAACATATTTCCAGATTGAGCCGCAGTTTGCGTATCAAAACTATTTGGAAAACCTTTTGTGTTTCCATCATATTTTATTTGTGTATCTACCGTAACGGATGCTTCTGCTCCCCTACTTACAACCTCATAACCTGTTGAAGTTGCTCCAGAAAAAACAGCTGGATGTTCAATTGTGCAAGTAAACGATTGCATAACAACATCTACGTTAAACACTTTTATGCTTGAGCCACTACTTAATAAAGAATGCGTAGTGTTTGCATAAGCGTTACTGCCAGCCGCTGTGCTAGATTCATTTAAATCGGGCACCTTTCCAGTTTGCAAGGTAGCGGAAAATTTATATCTTCCACCCTCAGTTCCGTTGTCAGCAGAAACAGCAAAATTTGTAACAACACATCCGGCAAACTCCATACTTTTTTGGTTAGAGTGGTCAGATGATTTTATAACCACTGTTAGTGAGGAAGCGGCATTTGTTACTGCCGCACCATATTTTTGAGATGTTCCTGTGTGCCCTGATGCAATAGCCGCATCGCCAGATACATCGTTACATATATTTTGTAACAACAATTTATGCCCAGCGTCATTATGCAGTGTGCCTGACAAAGCTAGCTCTGTTGCTCTTATTTTATTGTCTTGAAAAAAATCTTCATCCTTTAGAGTGTGACCAACGCCACTTCTTACATCTAGTGCCTGTGTAACATTTAACGATGGATAACTCACCGAGTCAACATCTAGTTGATACATATTGGATGCGTGAATACCTGAGGTTCCAGCGTTAGTTGCATCAGAAATAATCCAACAAGTAAACTCTTTAGGAGAAAATGCGTGTGCTACTGTAGCCATTATTTATCTCCTTTGCTTTTTGATTTTGGAGCATTGAATAAATGCCCTATTGATTCGGGAATAGATTTTAATTCAACCTCTTTCCCTTCTTGTAATTTTTGCCAATCATCAAAAGAACATCCACATTCTTTCCAACAATTAGGCAAACCGACATTACTGTCTTTTAATTTTGCTTTCATATCCTACTCCTACTATTCGTTCTTTAAGATACGTTACTTAAAAACATCGCTCTAAACTCCCACTTAACTGCGTTTAAGCCTTCAATTTCTGCTTCCTCATCTTCTAATTCGTTGATTCGCATACTAACTAAACGCCCATTAAAGTAGGTGTTGTTCAAATTGTCATTAAACAAATTCTCCATGCGAGATATTTGACGAAGTATATGCTCCCAAGTATCTCTCTTAACCGATTTCTCTTTAAAATAATAAGCTACTTCAACAATATATTCTCTAATTTCCCCATTGGTTAAATTATCAACAAGGTCATTGCCTATAGGGGTCATTCTTATGAATTGACTTCCCATATTCTTAAAATTACCTGTATAAACAGGAATTGTTCCAGCGAACTCTGTGTTCAAGAAACTTCTTACTGTATCAAGAATTTTATCCTTAAATACATTTGTAAAAGAAATCGCCATTTATCTATCTATAATTTGCATATCGTAATTACTATACTGCAATTCGTTTTATCCAAATCTTCTACTCATGCGAGTGGAACGTATAGAACTACTGTTGTCAACGTGCTCTGTCTGTCCAAATACTTCTATTTCCCACTCATCGTTTAAGGTTGCCGCTGAGTTATCAGCAGAACCTGAAAATCTTATTTCTAATCCACTAGCTAACGGCTGATATTGTCCATTAATAACCCTGTCGCTAACCACTTGATTACTTTTTAAATTGTCTGCATTACCTATATACGCATCGTATTTAGCTGTTCCTATGGCTCCAGCGTTTGATATAATAATTTTAATCTTATCATATATTCCTGTATAAGAACCTCTTGTATCTACAATCTTTAAGTTTCCACTTACAGACATTTCTCTTATAACACCTTTGGATGAATCACCACTTGTTTGCCAAGACAAACGGCTATTACCGCTGTTCAGGGAGTCAATGAGTTGTTGAGCCTCATCCATAAGTGCCGAAGCTACCTCGGAGGTAGGGTCGTGTGACCTAATTAAAAAGGCAGAGGCAATTAAAGCCGTTGCCCTGACAATAATGTAATCGTATGAGCCTGATTCATCTTTAAACTGTTCTCTAGGTAGATTACCGTCAAGCATTGCATCTAAGTATTTTGATGCGTTTGCTAAAAATCTTGTTTTTAATGTAGCAAAGTCTTCACCAGACTCCATTAATAAATCATTTGGGTTGGTTGCACTGTTGTAGTAATAAGCGGCATCTAAAGTTGATTCATAATACCACTCTCCATTTGCGGTTACCTCACCACTATTTGCTTCTGCGGCTCCTAAATCTTGTCCATCCACAAAAAGCTGTGTTATAAGACCACAATTATCAGCCCTATACAGCGAACCGCTATGCTGTACCCATCCATATATAGGTGTTTTTGTATCGAAGTTATCTACTTCTGGAAAAACATCTTTTAATTCTCTTTCAGTTGCGTATGTTGCCATATTCTACTCCTATGATAATATTTCCATCCAGTGGTCGTTTGTAGCTTTGCCACGCTCTGTGTTATAATATTTTTTATAATAAATCCATTGTTCGTCTAAATTCTTTTTTGGTAACGCTTTTGGTATTCTTCTGTAATGCAACCGACAAAATGAAATCATGGCGGCTATGTTTGTTTCTAATATCCATGCCCAATCTTCCTCTTTTGGTAAAGTGAAGTATGACAGTTTCACGTTTATTGTATCCGCAACTTGTTTCATTAAGTCGGGTCTATACTTTAAATAATTCTTACATATATCTACTGCAACCCATGGTTCGCATTGTCCAAAGCCAACCGCAATTCCCTTTATCTGACGAACATATTTTAAAAGGCTCTCCACTTTTAACGTCTTAAATACTAAATCAGACGCTTCTGGAGAGTATAATTCTATTTTATTAAGAACTCGTTCAATTAAATCTTTTAATTGTGCTTCATCCATTATTTACCTTTAAAGAATCCTTCTAACATATCTGTTACTAAATCAACCATTTTTTCAAAAAATACTTGTTCTTTTTCTTCTGAAACAAATGGTATGTCTATTTTTTCATTAATCTTTGACGCTAAATGGTCTGCAAATTCATCAGAAGCAAGAAAGCCCATTGCTTCACCCTTCATTTTATCTGCTTGTGCTTCAGCCAAATCCATTAACATTGATTTAAAGTCCATTTTAACTTCCTTTCGTAAAGAAATAGCCGAATAAACCAGAGAAAGTTGCGGCAATCATAGCCCCAATAGCTTTTATTCCTGATACAGAACTTTCTAAGTTGCGAACACGACCATTTTGTTCTTTTAACATTACTTTGACCTCATCAAGAGATTCTTTAACATATATTATATCTTGGCTATGCTTTGCGTTTAACACAGCTAATTCTTCTAGCCTAGATTGTACGCCTTCTCGATAACTGTCAACTTCTTTTTTATTCATCTCTTCCTACCGCCTTGTCCACGATAAGTCTTATATTTACTTTTGGTTCCTCTTCCGTTACCAATTCTTGTTTTTTTCATTTTCTTCAATTTTTATCAAGTTTTCCTTTAAGAAAATTAAGGGTTTCACTCTGAGTCCTCAACTCAAAAGTTAATTTTTCATGTCTTCTTTCTGCGTTTTCAATTAAGCCCTCATGTCTTCTGTCTGAATTTTGAGCTTCTTTATTCCATCTGTCTATCAGTTTCACTAAAATTTCTCTATTCTGTTGCATCTCATTTTCTGCAATATCTTGAACTTGCTTTATTTCCGATTCAAGGTCTTCCATTTTATTGTTAATAAGCGTATCAACGAACCCCCTAAACCAATAAAGCATTCCAGAAAATAATATGACCATAACACCTACTATGCCATATTCCGCATACATATCTGCCATAAAATTTCCTCACTATCTATCTCTCCACGCTTACATAAGCCATTGGAGTAACATTTACAATCCATTCGGGGCTAAAGTTTGCCCCTTCCGCTACATATTCTCCCCAAATCTTTTTACCACCCTCTATTTCAATTGGCTGGATACCTGACCATATAACACTATCTTCTAACATACAATAAGCATGAAAGTAGGCATCGTATGCCCCTTCTTCCATTTGATAAATAAAATAAGTAAATACTGGCTTCCATGTGTTTACAGTTTCTGCATTTATAGCTTCAGCATAAAAATAAATAGGGATATTGTTTTCCGCATCAACAACTCTACGTTCAACTGTTAAATACTTATCTTCACACGCTATAAAAGCCAACCCTAAACAACTAAAAACAAGAAGAACTAATATAAATTCTATTATATCCCAAGCTTTTTTCACTTCTTTTTCTTTCTCCAGCTTAATGGATTAATATTAA
>CEUI01028511.1_pt1 | contig 11460 bp, 6 predicted proteins | sample 531411 | NCBI WGS metagenome assembly CEUI01 (sample SAMEA2622841, study PRJEB7988) | marine metagenome | isolation source: saline water (ENVO:00002010), including
CCAGCTGCATCAACATTAGTAGCGTCAGTTACATCAGCACTTGCTTCAATACCTTCTAATTTGGTATAATGAGCTGCTGACATTGATCCTGATACTGAACCAGAAGAAGCTGCTAATTTAGATCCTTCTATGGCTGCAGATGCATTGATATCAGCATTAACAATAGAACCATCTACTATCTTAGATGAGTCTACAGAGTTAGCAGATAGGTGTATTAGATCAACTGATCCATCTACATACTGATCACTATCCACAGAATTTGCAGACATATGTTCTAAATCAATAGAACCTGCTGCATAGTGTTGAGAATCTATCTCATCATCTTTTATCTTAACTCCAGTTATAGCAGAATTTCTGACATTAACTGTTATCCTTTCTTGATCCCTTAACTCATGTATAGCATATAATGCTTGTTTTTGGTTATTGTTTAAGTCTCCTGCTTTAACTGATGACCCAGCTGTATAAGTAGCTTTAGGATCATATTCTCCTACTACTCCAGTTGTTATATCGGTTTCACGGTATATACGGATAACCCTAGTATTCTTAGGTGCTCCAGTGGATTCACATACATCACTATTAACACCTGTATTATTAAATGTGATAGTACCACCTGCGGCTGTCCAATCTGGTATTGTAAAGTTTGTTACATCTACAAAAGCTGCATTAGCATCAGTAACTTGAACTTTGATGTCTTCTTTTTGATAGGATTGGAAAGTATAAGTCCAAGTAAGATCACTTCCATCTCCTGTATATTCTTTTGCAGTTTGTGTTGTTGCCATGATTATTTATAAATTGAGAGGATGTTTCGTGTCTGTTCGACCTTCTTACGACGATTTACTTTCTTTCCTGTTTGTTCAGCAATTGCATCTAATACTAATGGATTATTATTAATCATACCCCAAGCTCGTTTACGTGCTTTAGTAAATAGACGATCTATTTTTTTATTATGATAATAATCAATAGCCTGATAATCACCTCTTAAACCATTTTGAATGTCTTTTTGCATTTGTGCTAGAGAAGCTAATATCTTTGGATCTGTGGCTAATTTATCTAACTGTCTTTCTAAGTTTTGACTACCAATTGCTTGTTGGAACATTGATCTTATTCTAGGTTTATCAGTTAGATTTGTACCATCTGGTCCATAATAAGTAGATAATCTTAAATCATATCCACTATCAAATAATAGTTTTCTACCAGGTGTTACAGTGAGATTTAAATGTATAGGACTAAAAGCATTAAACATTCTAGTCATTGGATCCCATGCTTTTAAAGGTCTACCAGTTAATATATCATATTTAATAGGTAATTCTCCTTCTCCAGCAAGAGGTTCACTAATAAGGTTTCTATTTCTAATAGCTTGATCTATACCTGATCCTAATTCACGAGTATAAGGTATAAATAATTTACCTAATTCATTACGTAAACCAGCTAAAGGTATTTGGTTATTTAATAAATTAGCTCCAATTCGTTCAGCTTGACCAGGACGACCTCCAAATAAATCAACAAACTGTTGCATACCAGCTAAATATGATTTACTAGTAATACCTTGAGCTAAGAGTAATGATACCTTAAGTAGTTGTTTTTCTGTCCACTCTTCACCCATTAATTGACTAGCATCACCAATATCAGCTATCGTAGCCAAGATTTGGTTGAATGGTTCAATAGAATCATATCCTACAGTTAACTCTCCCAATTTAATAGTACGAGGTTTATAACCAGCATCTAACCACACTTGTCTTTTCTGTCTATCAATAGGACCGTTACCAGTTAAGTTACCAGACATCCATGACCATATTGCCATACTAGTTAAAGCACTACCAATTCCTAATCTACCAGTCTGCAATGCCTTAGCATTTGCTAATTCTGTAGCTGTAGAAATACCATATTTAGCTAGATCACCAGCTTCGACATTCTTAACTGTAGCGAAAGCAATGTCATTAAATTCTTTAACAGCGAAGTTAATTATTGGTGTATGTTTGGCTGTTAATGCTAGTCCATTTACACCTGTCTTAGCAAATAAGAAGAATGGTTTAGCCCATGGATTAGCTTGGAATACTTGGTTTAAACCACCAGCAAATCCAGTCAAATCCTGAGTAAGTGTTACTTCCTTACGTGCAAATTTAGTAGCTTCATCTATTATATCACCATTAGCATCAAAGATTTGTCTATAAAAATCCTCTTCATATACTCTAACTAATTCAGGTGTTATATTATCATAAGCAGTTAATACACCTTTTTGTTGAGCATCAGCAGCTGATCTAAAAGCTTTCTCTCTCATTTTAGCTCTACCTAAAATATAAGCAAAAGCATCATCAGTTGCTGCCATAATTTTTGTAGAGTATGTAAGGAAATTATTATTATTTAAATTCCTTGCCATATTAGCCATAGCAAAGACAGCTTTATCACCAGCATTAGCTCTACCACTATCTTCATGCCATCTTCTGATTATTTCCCAGTTATCATCACCTCTAGTATATTCAGCAAATCGTGTTTTAATAGTAGCTATATCACCAGTCCAATAAGAATTTAATTTACTTCTAAATAAAGAAAATGATTCAGGTATAGCTTCCATCATAGCATTGATAGATGCTAATCCAGCTCTTAATGTTACAGCATCTTTAGTGAATGGATACTGCATAGCTGCTCCTAATGTCATAGAAAGAGGTCTAAGGAACGTTGCAGTACTAGTACCCATAATAGCTCTCATAGGAGTCTTAGGACCACTTAGAATACTATGGATCATAACACCTTCTAGTTCTCTTATAGCTGCACCTATCTGCTGTTTTCCTTCAATTTCTCCACCTTGAACCATTTTACGAGCCCAAGCATCAAAGTCATCTAAAGTATTAACAGTCTGCATTGAAGAGAACGCTTCAAATAAAGACATTAATAGATTGTCATCATCACTCTTATTAGCTATACCAAGTATAGATTGTATAGATTCCCTAGTATCACTCATTTCTTTAGTAAGAGTTTCGTCTAAGAATCTACGTTTTCCTGCTCCTAATTCTCTGAAGTTTTGTGATTTAACAATTCTTGCTTTCTTAGCCTCACTTAAAGCAGTTAGCATTGTATCTACTATTTGGTCTAATGGACCATCTTTACTTGATAAATCTGCCCAATTTGATATTTCTCTACCAGATATTCCTAAGTCTCTTACTTGTTGTAATAAAGTACCTACTACTAAATCAGCTACTACTACATTTCTACTTGCAATAGTTTGGATCTGTTGAGGTGTTCCTGAATCAAATACATCAAAAGATTCAAATAATTCTTTTAAGTATTCTTCAGCTGGCATATCAGCTGCATTTCTACCTAACGTAATACGTTGATGTGCAGCTACTGCATCACCAAAGACTTCGACTAATTTTCTTCTACTATTACCTACAGTTTTTAAAACTTTCTGGTATTTTTCATTACTATATAATTTTCTAAGAGTTTCATCTACTAGATCTTCTGATATTGCAGACTCTCTAGCTATTCTTTCTCTTTGAACTGGTGTAGTTATATTACCTGCTGAACCTTCTTCAGCTCCCCAGGTATTTCTAATTTTCTTTTGAGTCTGCCATACAACATACGGATCATCTATTGATAATGTCGCACCTTGTTCTGGTGCAGCTATTGGTTTATTTTTAGCAGCTCTAAATCCAAACTCATTTCTTCTAACTTCTTGTATACCTTTTCTTAAAGTCTCTACTTCAACAGTTCTACCTCTTTCGGCTATTCTAGCTTGTACAGCTTTATTACCTCTACCTAATAACATAAGACTGCTATCAAATATTAAGCCGATACCCATACCTTCAACAATGTTTTTTAATTTCATTACTATAGGATGGTCGGTATCTTTAGTTGTCAAAGGAGTATCCATCCAACCATAACGCTCAGTTAAAGCACCTAATGCATTATGACCATCTGATTCTTTAGATACTAAATCAGATACAGCACCGACACCAGCAGCTCTTACAAGACTATTTGCAGCAAGTCCTGTAGCCGCTGATATACCTAAACGTGCAGCTGTAAATTTAGCAGCAGGTATTATAGCTGCAGCCATAGTACCAAAATGAACTGTACCTCTTAATAATTTACCCCACCAAGATTTAGTAACAATAGGATTATTATGGTCTACAAATGGGTCCCATTCTGGTCTATAATAACCCTTTTCTTTTCTTTCTCTAGCTATTTCTCCAGTAAGCGCATCTGCAGTACGTTCACCGAAAGTAGTGATAGAAGAAGCTGTATCTTGAAGACCACCTGCAACTACTGATTTTAATTCTTCAGCTACACCTTTTAAACCCCAACCATCTTCAGTGTTTCTAGGATCATTTTGTGTTGCTAAAGCTTGAGTTTCTTCAACTTCATTTTGTTGTCTTACAGCTTCTTGTGCTTCTTCTTCCTCTTGTGATTGTTCTAAATAGTCACCTATAGCTTCTGCTTCTTCAAAAGCGGCTGTAGCGTCTATATCATTTGGATCTAATCCCATTTTATTACCTTAGTAATTACTGTTCTATTAATGTATCTTCTAGTAATGCCATAGCAACACCAGGAGTTAAATTTTCTAATCTTAAATAAGGTGGAATGGAACCTCCTTCTCCTCCGATAAGAGTATAGTATTCATCAAGTGTTTCTTGATCAATCTCAACTAGTCTTAACCAATTCGGATCAACAGCTGTCAGACTATTCCATTTATTAGCTTCAGCTCTTAAGTGAGCTATTAAATCCTCTATAGATTCTATATTTAATTCGGCTTTAGTTTTAAGTTTATCTGGTTTCTCTTGTAACATTTTAAACATCCATTCTACATCTCTATTGTTATTTTCTACTACTTGATAAGTACGACTATGATTAGGTTTATTAAGTAATAAATTTTGATCTTCAATATTTGTTAAATTATCTCTCTCAGGAACAGTACCATCTTCATTTATTAAACCTGTAGCTTTTAATCGTGTTACTAGTAACTCAAAAGGAGGCTTATTCTTCAAAGAAAATTTATAATAATATTCTGGTATGCTACCTTTCCCTGTTAAATAGTATTTTAAACCTTGCTTTAAATGTAACTCTTCACCCATCCAAGGGTCTTTACTTAATAATAAAGTTGTATCTTTTGATAAACTCCTCTTAGTTGTTTCTATAGCTTTTGCTGCAAACTCATCTTTATTAATAATGGGAAATTTATTAAATGCTTTATCCCGTATAGCAATTCGTGTTTTTTCTCTTGCTGTACTAAGCGCTGATTCATGAGATTGTCCTGTACCTCGTTCTGCTCTATAGATTTGATGGAAATATGGTTCTGCTTGTTGTACAATAGCTACCCATGTAGGATTACCAGCTCCAGCTTCGAGAGTTTCATCTTGTGTAAAATCTGTTGCTTCAGCTTTAATAAATGCTAAAGCTTCATTTGAGAAATCATCTTCTGAAGAAACACGTCTTAACCATTTCTCAAGCATTTCAGCATTATTTATACCGTATAAATCTTCTCTACGTATTTTTTGACCTTTTAAATATTTAGCAGTTAAACGTTTATCTATCTCAGCATCATCTTCATCTTGTTCAGTATAGGCATTCAGGAATCTACTAGGTATTGGTAATCCACCAAACCTTGGATCACCTCTAAATTCTGCTATCCAACTATCAACTATTTCTTCAGTAAGAGGTTGATCACCATGACTATCAAACTTTTCTTTTACAAAGGCTTTGGAATTAGCCTCTTGTGTTTGAGTCCATAGTCTCATCTCATCTATATTAGCGTTTTTATTTATCTCTATAAGTGAATTCGCTTGTTTTGAAAATTTATCTCTAATAGATGATGTAGAACCATCGTTCCAGGTATGGATATAATCTAATACTTCTTCTAAATGATGTCCTTTTAATAGTCCGTCTTTTCTAGCTTGTTCTATAAAAGTAAATGCTTCATCTCTAGCAGGACCATTACCACCTTTAAAACCTCCATATGTTTTTATATAATTTACTACTGCTTTACCACCATATAGTTTGATATTAGAAATTAATTCTTCAGATCTTCTAGTCTCTTGATCTTCAATCATTGCAGTATTTCTACTTTCACTATACTCATTAACTGCAGTCTGATGTCTATTTAAATACTCTTTACCTAATGCTTTTCTTAATAATTTAGGGCTAACACCAAGTTTTAATATTTCTTGTAAGTATATAGCATTAATTTCTTGAAGACCTTTAGAGTATTGAGCTGCTCCATTTGCAGCAGAAAGATATTGCATTCCTCTACCATCTTCAAAATCAATTAATACTTTATCTTTTGCATATGTAGTGAAATGTTCTGAATCTTTTAAAAGAAGAGTAAGTAATTGTTTTTGTTTAAATCTAGATAGATTACCAGATCTTAATTGATTAGCTATTTCTGGATCTATAAATTCAAGAGCTCTAGATGCTGTATAATTATCTGAATGTAATTCATCAGCTTCTTCATCTAGATAATCCGTAGTAGTATAATCTGCATGTCTAGATTTTGTATGAGTAGGATTAACAAACCAATCATATAGTTCTCTAGCTTCTTGTCTTTCCCGTAGCCAATCTACAGTTTCTCTACCTTTCTTAGTAAATTGAGTAAGTTCTTCCCACTCTTTAGATTTAGGTGCTTGTCTGTCTTCGTTGTCTTTAATTAAGAATTCAAAGAATTGTTTTGTATCTTCTTTTTTTCTATCAATCTCATCGTTAATAGCTTCTGTAAGATCAGGTACGTTTTGAGGATAGTTGTATCGGGAGTCGGGGGTCCAACCAGTGAACCCTCCCGCTTGAAATGAGTCTGTCATAATTAACTATTCCACCCCGTAGCCATTGATTTAGCGAAACTTGCTACATCTCTAATACCTTGAGTCTTCTCCCAGAAGCTTGGATGTCTCTGCATAGCAGGTGTTCCATAAGTTGGTGGTAATCCTAATTTAGTTCTATTAGAAGCCATTTGTCCTTGATACTGTCTCATAGCAGTTAATTGTCCAGCTTGCATTTGTCGTCCAAATGTATTATTTAGTCTACTTTCTACTTGAGCTTGCTTACCTAATAATTCTAAATAAGCATTTCGTCCTGCTGAACGTGCTGTACTAGCATAACCTTTAGTTGTTTTGTCAAAGCCAGTAAGTGTATTATCTTTAGCAAGATAATCTTTAAAAGCATTCTGACTATATAATCGGCCTTGCCCTTGTATGGCTAGAGCTTGCGTATCTAAATCACTATAAGCTCTACTAAGACCTACGGTAGCTCTATCATTAGCCCATTCAGCTTGCTGCTCTCTATTATGATACTTCATAGCTTCACTAAAGTAAGCAGCATCCTTTTCGGCTTTTTTTAAAGCTCCTTCATGTTCGTATGGGTTTGAGAAACACACGGCAAAATTCAATAAATGTTAATTGATTAGGTCCAAAAGGAAATTCTCTCAAGAATTTAAAACCTAAAAATTTGAGTAATTTTAAATGAACAGTGTTGCGTTTATCAACAATATTCCATAGTAAAGGTTCTGTTCTACTCTCAACAAACCTCTTTGATTCTCTAGCAAAAGTTACAGGATATCTATGTATTTCAGGTGTACATAGCATCCATATATCACCTTCAGGTCCAACTCCAGCCATTCCGGCAGTCTTGCCGTCAGGTACTGTAAAGTACACGCATGAGCTGTTCTGAGAAGCGTAAATTAAACTTTCTGTAGGATCTAGCCCGTGACCTTCTTCGACCTCTCTGCGGTCTTCTGGGCGTAAGTTAGAGGCCACTTCTAAAGTAGCCTCCATTGTTATTGGGTGAATGTATTTAGACACGTTTGTAATATTTGGGTGTGTAATCTCCTTCCCATGATAATGCTCTTAAGTTAGCTGGAGCTGGATGAGAAGATTTTAAAATTATATCGACGTTAGTATTTTTTTCATATACTGGAACAGTTTGAATAAATTCTTCAACATAAGGTGCATCAGCTGTTAGATATTCATCCATAGTTGTTGATTCATATACCTCAGTATAATCTGTTTTACCAACTCTTTCTAAGGTAGTACTATATAAACCTAATTTACCAAAACTTAATTTTAATCTATGTATAACTAAAGATGAATTTATATCAGATATAGTTATCTGTCCATTTGTTTTAGTTGGATATATAGTAGGGAATTTAATATAGTATTCATATAAATATCCTATATTAATAGTAGCACTAGACCAATCTCCAGGTACTGTAAAATCGTCATTAGGAGTATTACCAGTCAAAGTACAGTTTGCATATCTACCCTCTCTAGTTGTTGCAGAATCAGAATCAACCACAACAAGTGAACCGTTAGGAGTGGTAACACTAGGTATCCAAGTTGATTGATTTGTAAATGTAGTTTTCTTAGTAACAGTATCATAAACTCCTCCACTAACAGTAGTATAATTATCTAAATGTAATAAGTAATTAACAGAGTCTTGATCTATACTTATATCTGCATCTGCTTGGATTAAATTTACACTTTGTAAGAAATTATCTGTATCTAAGAAAAAGTACTGATCGTTAATTAAGAAATGATATTTCAGTGGATTATTGAATTTCCATTTAAACCAACTTGCTTGAGCTCTTTTATCAGAAGCATTCCAATATTTAAATAGATAAACTGTATCTGAATCAGTTTTACCAAATGCAACTATATCATTTTCTTTATTATTAGTTATTAAATCTATATCTTTTGGTAATAATGTAGGTACAGCTTTACTAGTTTCTACTACTAATGGTTCTCCTTCTCTTCTAACATCAACCATTTCCATAAAACGACTAGTTCTACCAGAGTTATCTATATAACCTATACTCTGTCCTAGATCTACAGGAGGTATAACTTTATTATAGTTATATACAGACACACTACGTAACTTAGCTGTATCTGGATTCAGTACTGTATCATCGGATGATAATAAGAATTGTTGATTAGTACTAAAACACATCAATCCAGTAGTACGTTCTATACCATCAAATAATTCGGAAGGATAAATCGAACTACATGCTATATCTATTGGATCTACAGAAGCTGCTACTAGAGCTGATTCTATAAAGAAGTCAGGTGTACCTATAGTACCTGGTTTAGAAAGTACGACATTCTCACCTGATAAGACAGCCATTCTATTTTGAAAGAATAAAACTTTATTAATTTTAGAAGATCCATCAGCAAAACTTGGCATAGGATTAGTAACATCGTCTCCTACTAAACGGTCAGCCCACACAAATTTTTTCACTAAAAAGTCACCGTCTGCTTGCCTTTGTAAAGCATGTGGCATAGTTTCTGCATTAAAACCTAAAACTATTCCAGGTTTAGCACATTCTACCCAAGAACCATTACCATCTGCAGAGTTAGCTCCTACAAATTTAACATAGTAATCATCTTCTTCTGCCATTCTTGTATTAGATACTTTTACAATATATCCATTTTTACAAGTATTTGGTAATTCAGAAACATCATTAATATCATCATGCATAACTCGCATGAGATCTTGTTCTACTATTTCAATATTAAAAGCACTGGCACATGAAAAATAAATCCCATTACCTATAACTTGAGTACTTAAAGCATTACCACCTATCGTTAAACCAGAACATTCTGCTTGAATACTACCTAATATGGCATCAGCTGTAACAGCTGTATCAGCATTGAATGGAGTTGGAGCTGGTCTAACTGCTTTTACATCAGCTCGAATAGTAGTTTCCTCATGATCTTGTACTCTAACAGTATAGTTATAATTAGTCTGAGCTGAATCTAAAGTAACTGTAGTTGTATCACCAGTTTCCCAATCTTCACCACCATGTAAAAGTACAACCTCTCTACTATAAGTACATCTATAATTAGCCCCATCAGGTCCGTCACTACTAGCACTATATCCAGGGCTTATTCCTTGTTGTCCTAATGTATTTATTCTAAATGTTAAATTCTTTTGACTACCTGTATTTGTTTCACTAGCTCCGAAGACTTGAGTACCTATACCAGGACAGTTCCCAGTACCGTCTCCTTCAGCTAAGGTATCTGAGTTAATCTTAAGTCTAGTGGCTCGCTTAATAACTTGTGTACCACCACTTGGAGTAGAAATATTTAATGCATATTGTCTACCATTTTCTGATCTAGTTAAATCAAGATATGCATAATGTGTATGTGTTGCAGCTGGTGTGGTACCAGTAGTAGTTACAGTTTTAGATCTATTAACTAGGAAAGTAGTATCATTTATAGTTAAAGCTTGTATATCTTCTGTAGCTGTAGCACTACTTGGGGTTAGATAAGAAGTGATAGAAGTATGAGCTGCTGTACCTCCATTATATGCACTGTTATCTGTTGCATACCAAACGTTTTTTTCAGTACCATCATTACAGCTCCAAATCCTCACCTTACCATCAGATGCTACTTGTCCTATATAAGACCCTTCTGTTTCATCTCTATAATAATGAAACCAAGATCCATTACTTTGGACATTAGTTAATGGAACAGTGCCTATACGTTTAGACCCTGGTCTTTTAATTAATCCATATATCGTATGAGGTATAGCATTAGTAATATCTGTTAACTGACCAGTAGCTTTATTTTGATCAGGTTGTTCAGACATACCCCCCACATTGAAATTAGATATAGTTTGTGTAATACTTGCCATTATCTTGGAAGATTTCTCCATGGTTGATATGTTTCATACACAGTATTCTGTGGGAAACCGAACATACTTGTGTTACTTTGATTACATTCATACTCCATACATGCAGCTCGTGCAAATGCTTCTTGAGAACTTAGTAATGCAACTAACTCTTTGTTTGCTACTAACTGTGTAGCTGCCATACGACTAGCTCTATATATAATATATCTTTTAAATACTGGTGGTACATCTTCAAAAGAAAGTAATCTAACAATATCTAAATCTATTGATGTAATAGTACCCCAGTCATCTGTATGATCTATTTTATCATATAAGTATCCATTCCTTCTTACTACATCATAATGTCTTTTAGACCATCCATCATGTACATCTATCTTTAATATATCAGTACCTATTGGAATTTTATTTGTGGTAGAATCAGGTGTATATTGTACATGCTCCTCGATATTGAAGTGCCAACCTTCCGATTGTACATCAACATTAGCATCTCTTAATAGGTTGTATATAAATTGTATTTCTGGATTATCAAATACTAAACTTGTTATTGGAGACTGACCGATAGCTCCCAGTATAGCATTAACTGCGGATAGTTCGGTATCGGTGTCTACTGTTGTGGAAGCCATAAGTTAATCAAATAAAAAAAAGGGAGACCGAAGCCTCCCCTTGTGTGTGTATAAAAATATAAGTTAGAATGCCTGAGCTACGCCAGTATTTACATCAATACCTGCGATTAACTCTACAGCAGCAGCTGGGTTAAGAGGAGCAGCTCCCATAGCCAAGCGTCCTAGGATTACGTCACCCTGATAAATCACGGATACGTCTCCTGATGTTACTTGGACTTGTGGGCCAATA
>CEUI01016846.1_pt1 | contig 11437 bp, 7 predicted proteins | sample 531411 | NCBI WGS metagenome assembly CEUI01 (sample SAMEA2622841, study PRJEB7988) | marine metagenome | isolation source: saline water (ENVO:00002010), including
CTAGGGACTTTTTCACCTTATGCTGAATATAAGCCCTCATGGAACATCAGAGCAACAGAGGGGACATTATTTACCTCTTCTGTAGATATTAGTTATATCCCACTGGAAATAGAAAGTCCCGCAAAGACCGCGTGCGGCCCATCCTACGAGAAAATTCCACAGCTTCATTTAACTTGTAGTTATAACTACAATTTTTACACAGACGTTGATAAGTCGGATTCATCTACAGCATTTTATGATAATGTGGTGGAAAACCCCTTTATTGAATTTAAAGATATTTTTAAAAACAAAGATGATAATTCTTTTATTTTGTTCCAAAAAGATTTTAATGATTTTACCATTAAGATTAAAGAAGAAAACGTTTTGTCGGCTTCAAATCAATTTGAATTAGAGGTTTTTAAATACAACTATGTAGATGATTTTTCAAAAGTTGAATTACAAAAACTTTTTTTTGGGATGGAGGATATAACGAAAGAGTCCGTTGAATGGTATTTTAATATATCGACAGATCAAGACATAGAGGAAGAAAAATTCATTTTTATCGATGAAAAAGTTGACGTACAAGATATAGACGATGAGTGTATTTAAAATGCAATTAACAAACACTATAGATGAAGAAGATCAAAATCAACTAGTTCAGTTCACAGGTACTATTGTATTTCCGCTTGATATTGCACCTACACGAGAAGCGGCAATAACGATGAAAAATGTCGTTTTGCGGCCCGGGTCTATAAACTTTGACTTAGATTTGTCAAACTTTACACAAAAACAACTACGAGACAATCGTTTAAAAATCGTCTTGGGTACAAAAACAACCCTAGACACCTTAAACAATGAAGAGTTTCCCGACACATTAACGGAAGGAGCTAGGGAAGTTTTATTGTCAACAGCGACAAAAGAAAATGTTTTTGCTGCAAAAAAAGAAATAAAAAACCTTTCCATAAATTTTAATTCTGGTGATTTTTTAGATGGCCCGATAAAAATATTTGTTACACTTGTCATTTCTTCAAGAGTTGGAATTGTTAACTTTTTTTCAATCAACAGGGGCGATATTGTATTTGAGGAGGGATTGACATTAAGTTCGAATCTTCCCGAAGTTAGTTTTTTAAAAAAATATGACCTCACATCACTTTTGAGAGAAAAAACCTTCACGTCCGATTTACACTTTTCTTATTCCGATGACGGAGTGTTTAGTGGCTTTTATGCACTGGACGCACAAAAATTTGTTAATGAATTTACAAAGTTTCCAAATTTAATTGAAATTGATGATGATGTTGCTTTTTCTCAATTTTTACTTAGAACAGAGTGTCAGTTGTATAAGTATAACAAACAAGATTACGGCTCTAAAATCGAAGAAATATCAGGCGTATCAATGTCAGAGAAAATAGAAAATATAGTAGTTGCAGGGTCATCCGGTAAGTTATTTTATAATTTCATCATTCCATCTATTTCAAATCTAGCTGAATATAAGTTTAAATTAATTTTTACGTTTAACGATACCACAGTTGATTTAATGAAAGATCTTATAGTGGAAATGCAAAATTTATCATTAACTAATGAACGCGATTTAGTGCAACAACTAGCATTAAGAGCCTTCTCGGGAAACATGCCAAGTAAATTTATCAATAGAATAAATCAAATAAATATCATTTCCAATGTGTCTTTTCGTGATTTAGTTAACGAGATAATAAATGAGCTAAATAATCTTGTCACCACCGCGCAGGGAAAAACAATCGCAAATCAGAATATAAAATCTCAATATATGCACCCACATCCAAACATCCCCACTGCAACGTTGATGACATACGAACAAGATTTTCAACGGGTTGTTGATTTAAAGCAGATCAAGCAGAATAATTTGGTGTCCTTTGTAGGAAAAAATTTCTTTAGAGAGACATTTGCTACATCTATTACAAATTTACAAAACGTCGGAGAGGTTATTGAACCAGCCTCTAAGACGTTTGCAAAAACTTTTGAACTTGTGCCTATAAAAAGTTTTTCGATTTTGAATATTTTAGATCAAAGTGCTAAAATTGACAATTTAACAAACTTGATTGATTGTGGCAAATCCGATGACGTTAAAGACGAAAAGATAAGCATTAAAGAACCACCCAGCAGCGTTGTGTTGACAACAATCGACACTAAAAAAATTGAATTATTGTATCTTGAAAGTATTGGTAATTCCGCATCTGCTCTAATTTTTAAAAAATTAGATACTGGGTTTTTATCTTCTATCGACAATGGCACCAAGGTTCTAGTTAAATTAGGTGTTCCCGGGGAATTTTTTGATTCATATTTTTATATTATTGGAAACAATTTTGAGGCTTAAGGAAAAACATGGCAGCAGGCGACGTTAACACAATTAAAGAGGCATTGTATGGTCAGGGCCGAACAGGCAAACAGGCCGACGAAGGCGGCAAAGAAGCCACCACCGGCGGCAGCGCAGCACAAGTGTCTGTTGGGACTGGCAATATATCCAAGGAATCTACGGCTGCCGCCGGCGTGACCATTTCAACCAATAATGGCGTTAGTGAAACTTCGGCACAAGAAGAAGTTGAAAAAACCATTGACACTGAAATAAAATTCTTAGAAAAGGGCGGCGGTAAAGTATATAAAAAACCAGCATACAAGGTAGATTTGATAATTCATGATGCCGCGCAATACAATACCAGCCTTCTTAGAAATTCTAAGAGCCTAGAAAAATATATTGAAGACCCAATTGCGTTTATGACAAATCATGTGTGGAGTTATAGTATAAAAAATCCACAAGATTTAGTTTTCAATTACAAGCTGCCGGATAATCTCTTCGCATTGTATTCATTAAATTCTCTCACGAATAGTTTTATTCAACAAAGTGTGGAATATGTTAAAAACCTTGAGCCGGTTATCCCTGCGAATAACAAAATATATACTTTGAATTATTTGTTTAAGGTTCGCTTCGCTGAAAACGTTGTTAATTATTTGCTGGCTAATGGATATACAGATGAAAGCCTCGTTTCGTATCGAGATAAGGCTGGTGGATTGTTTAGCCAATCATATGAAAGGCTGTTTTACCTTTGGATCAATCAAATATTCGCATTCAATGTAGAGATTGATGATAAGAATAGAATTATTTTTAATACCGATAAGAATAGTTATATGCCGCTATTCCTAGCAGCGTATTTTCTTTTAGATAAAATACAAGGGGGCAATGAGAGCACTAGCTTTTTAGACAATTACCCTCTGCTAAAATACAATAAATCTGGCTTTGGATATACAGAATTATTCTTGGGTTCTATCGTAGAATTTGCTAAAAGTAAAAAGTATGTGAATACAAATAATTATTGGTACGCAACAAAAGAAAGAGAGTCGGCACTAGACATTGGTGCCATATCAAATTATTCAAGCTCAATATATTTTAATCCATCACTAGGAACGTTCGGTAAATCTTATATCTCTAAACTTAGCATGGCCAAGAAAGTAAAAAAATGTGTGCAGGTAAAAGAGAGTAAAAAGGAGACTGCTCTTGAATTATTCTATAAAAAAGGAAATGACAACATATTAGTTGGAGATACCCCAAAAGAAGGACTTGGTTGTGATACAGATCTTTTAGAGTGGTCCGATGCCAAACAAATATTCTTCGATATCAAATCTCTACAAAAAGGAAGGGTAAACCTTAAAATTCCATATTATAGTGTGCTTGAAGCATCAATTAAAAACCTAATCCCTAGTGAATTGGGCATTGCAAAAACTGCAGGCTATACAAGACAGACTCTTGAGGAATTCAACACTTTAATAACCTTAAATTACTTAAACAAGCCGCTAGATGATATAAAAAAACTTAAAATGTTGATAGACCAAGAATTATCAGTGGCGCTCACCGATGAGTTGGATCAAGACGCAGATTGGAACTATTTTGGCTTTAAGGAAACATACGGCACTAATGGCAATTGGGGTCCAGACGCTTTTATGAAAAACCTTGTTGATTCCACTGATGCGGTAAGGTTTCAAACTCTTGCCCCCTATCTTGGTTTGTACAATGTTGGTTATATATTAGAAAAGTATAGTGCCGCCAACGAACTAATACAGGAGGTGTACGTCAATCCAGCGAACACAAAAGGTCCATCAAAGGGTGGTTATCAAGATGGGTTTACTTATATAGATTCACAAGTTAAGTATGGCAAGGGCTATGGTTATCGTTTAAAGCAACTGGTCGCATTTCCAAGCATTTCATATGATTACAAAGGGGCCACCGGCCAAAAATCTTCAGATGGCAGATTTTTTATAGAAATAATAAATAAGCCATTTAAGTTTAGCAATGATATCAAAAAACCTAGCTTGACCACCCTTGTTGAAAATTATATCTCAATTATTGATCTACCTCCAAAACCAACTTTCATGACCGTCTACCCAAAGCGTGGTAAGAATGATCGTATTACTATTGTTTTTGGTGAATACGCGTCCTCTCTTACTGCAGAAATTGTTGAGACACCAAAAAAGAACTGGCTAGATGGTTGGCAAGATGCAAAAGATTTTTATATTAAACAAGTTCCTCAAAACCCGCCACTTAAAGACGAAGAGATGATTTTTGCCAGCCTTGATGTGGAGAAAATATTGCTTTATTCGGTTGAGGGAAAGAAGCCAACGAGTGAACAGGAGTTTACTAAAGTTGTCGCAGAATTAGATACTCTGTTTGATGGGTATTCAAAAGAGTTAATTATAAAGCCTAATACTAAATATTATTTTGCTACAAGGTCTATTTCATATACCGGACTATCTTCTTATTTAAGTGAGATTTATTCAGTAGAATTGGTGGACGATGGCGGCGCCGTTTTTCCATTAATTGAGATTGTACAACTTGAAGAGGAAAAAGATTTAGGACAGGAAAAGAGACATTTTAGCTCTGCTTTTAGAATTGAGCCGGCCTTGTTACAACAAGCACCCAATGTCGCAAAGAACAGGATTGGATATTTATACCCAAGTGTCTTTTCTGGTGGCGAGGAAACAAGACCTCAGTTCAAAATTAGATTAACTTCTAAAAAAACTGGTCGTAAAGTAGATTTTAATGTTATTTATAAAAAGGTAAAAACTAAAAAAAGCGAGGATGTTGGCGAAATTAGTGTCTCGCAGACAAAGAAAGACAAGGTTTTAATATCATATAAGAATGTTGCCACCGCACTAGAGGAGGCACTGGCAAGTGATGAGTCGGTTGCTGCTAAGAAGAAGTCAGAAAAATTAGCACAAGAGGGAATGAACGAGCTTGCCAACGCCCTAAAGCGCCAGCAAGCTTGCGAGAAAAAGGGTTTGAAGTATGATCATAGTTTGTATAAATCAGATCCCTCGACTGGTGGATGTAAAAAACTTTAGATGGAGAATTGAAAACGTATTGTTGTTTTTTAATAAAAAGCGATGCAAGACAAAATGATTTTTAGTACTATTTATTATGTTTAGGAGAGGAAAAGATGCCGAGTTTTTTAGATAATAGTGGCGACATTATATTAGACGCCGTTTTAACAGACACAGGAAGACAAAGATTGGCAAGGGGTGATGGCAGTTTTACAATCGCAAAGTATTGTTTTGCAGATGATGAGATTAACTATGGCACATACAATTCCAACCTTGCCACAGCCCGGAAAGATTTAGAGATCCTGCAAACTCCTGTCCTAGAGGCTTTTACAAACAGCAATACAACAGTTAAACATCGTCTTGTTACCTTGGCCGGCCAAGATACAAGTTTATTTCTGCCTGTTGCAAGACTAAATACTAAAAGTGCCCAAGGGGCATACCCGGGGTTTCCTTATGCTTCGACAGACAACAACGGAGGAGATGCTAATCAGTTTGTTGTTGTTGTTAATCAAACGGCGGTAAACAAATATGTTTCAGATAGCAGCGCTTTAACAATACAAAATCAAGTATGGCCAGAGGGTTTTATCAATGGTGTTTCCGCTACAGATGCCGCACCATACTCAATAGTTGTTGATCAGGGGCTAGATACAAATCAAATATCTTACAAGACGGCTTTAACGCCTGATTTGATAGAGACGGAGTATCTTTTAAGTGTTGACAATAGACTTCTTAAGGTTGCCAATCCCCAAGGACGGCCCCAGCAGGAAAGTTTTGTGGATACAAACAATATAGCGACATATGTTTTATCAAGCAACACGTTTTATTCTCAAGGAGCCTCCTCTGGCGATGCGCAAAGCGGCGATAGTCTTATCGCTGGCCCACGCGGCCCCCGACTTCAAGTTGCTCTTTACGGAACGACCAATGTCGCTTCAAGCCCCTTCTTGTTTGAACAGCTTGGCTCAACGAAAAGCAGCTATTTCCCAGATTCTACAAATGCCAGCATAATTGATACGGTTGTTAGACTTCAGGGCAATAAAACAGGAATATCTGTTGATATTCCGGTTAGATTAGTAAGAGCATAAAATAGGGAAAAGACATGGCTACATTAGAAAAATTTAAAAGAGACGATATCGCAACTACAAGGAACATGCTTCATGAAGCAATTCCTATCACCGGATCTCTTCTTACCGGTTCGACGCCATTTGACGAGGCTAATATTAAGAACTTCGACCATGGAATGTTTCAATCTGTTTACGATTATTCTTATTTGAGTTCATCGGCTAACCACATTTTTGACCTGACTGCGGGTGTTTATTCCGCTAGCGGTGATACAACTGAACAAAATGCAAAGAAACACAACATTTACCAAGAAATGGCGCAAGTACTTTATGGATTTGATGCAACGGCTTCTGTGCACCCCTTCCGCCAGTCGGGTAGTTACACAGATGGTGATGTAACTATCAACAGGCCAATATTTTTAAATTTGTCAAGATTGATGACAAAGGATGAAATTCAAAAGAATACATTTAGACTGCAGTTTGGTACTGGTGCCATTGGGCTAGACCCGCAAGCTGGTGGTGTCTTTGCCGGCGCAGGTGGCACGGCACCAACCACAATTACGATTGGCGACTACGGTGCAGACACCACTTATAACGATTCAAATTCACCAGCAGGCGAATTTGGTGTTCTAAGGATTGATTCATCCACTGGACACGCAGTGGGGATACTTTATTACCAAGCAGGTGTCGCAGTGTTAGATATCTCGCAGAGCTTGACTATGACAGACTCCACAGCTAGCTGGGTTTCTCAAAGTGGTGGTGAAGAGGGCAACCACTTAAGTTATGACGATGCATTTGATCAGAGTACAATCCAAGTTCTTGCAGATTCATTTAGAAGAAGGGTTTATAATTTAGAGTTTAACAATACAACAGAATTAAACTCAACAATATATTTCTGTAGGGCACATAATAATCAATTTAATTATAGCAGCAATCCCACATATTTGTCTTCAAGCCAGATAATTGTTAAAGAAAATAATTCTGATAATGCGCCTTTTGCTTATATCACCACAGTCGGCCTATATTCAGAAGATAATGCTTTGATGGGGGTGGCTAAACTTAGCGAACCAATTAAGAAAACTCCAAGCACTGAATTTACACTCAGGGTGAGATTAGACTACTAAGAGATGTTAATATGCCAAAAAAGAAATTTGGTCCAGAAGACAAGTTTTTTAACACTATAAAAACTTATCCAAAATATACACTCTCCTATTACCACAATCGATCTTATATAAATAATCGCCAACAGCAGGGTAATAGGGTGGATAGTGGCTCTATATCCTTGTTTGAATTGAATGTTCAAAGGGAACAGGGGGAGCCTTTAATTTATCCTTTTTTCCTTAAGAACGAAAATTCTATAGATTTTTCTTTTAAAAATGTTACTGGCTCTTTAAATAATACAGAGTATAATCAATTAGATGACGGGGCAGAGATCTCGTCTTCATACCCACTTACGTCTTCAATAACTCGTGAAAGGCTGATAGGTGCAGGCTCGTCCCCTTATACAAAATTTGAACTGCTGGACGGTGTTTCAACTTCTGGTTCGATTAGAAAAATCATAGCTTTGGAAAATATATTAAATTACAATAAAATTTATAGTCCAAAATTTGACTTTGATCAATTTTATATAAATGGTGGTATTAATACTTCTTGGGACGGACTAGGCATTGAAGAGATTGCAGCACCATATCAAAAATATATGACCATGTTTTCTGTACCAGAAATTTTTAAGGGAAGTGAAATAAAGAGGGGCAGTGTTGAGTTAAATTTTTATATAACAGGCGCACTTTTAGCAACAGCAAAAGATTCAAATAAAAATGGCAACCTAATAGAGTCATATGGCCCACAGGTAGGTCAAGTCGTTGGAACTGTTTCCTATACGGAAGGCGTCTTGTTGTTGACAGGAAATTATGTTCTAGATTCCGAAGTAGAGGACGGATACTTGTGTCCTGTGACCGGTACGGAGACTACAGAAAAAGGACCCGGTGCTGTTGAATTGCAGGAGGCATGGAAAGACAATCCCAAATGGGTTCATTTTGGAGCACACGAAGCATTTATTACAGCATCTAGTGATCCGCTTTCTAGTAGCTACGGACCCATTTCATCATCTTATGAATTAAAATTCAAAGGCACAAATATAATTCCCACGCTTACAATGCTTTGTCACGCTGATAAGAACGAGATGAACTGGAGCAACAATCTGTCCTATATCGACCGCCAATACGCTAGTGGGAGTAATTATCAACAAATATTGTCGGCACAAACTGGATCGTCATACTATCGAGAAGGCCGCGCTGTGCCCGTAAAAAATACAATATCTAGCTCGTTTACAAACTATTCTTCTGAATATAATGATCAAACTTTTATTTCAAAGATTAACATTTTTGACAAAGATGGTAATATAATAGCTGTGGCAAAAACTGCAAAGCCGATTGTTAAAAATAATAACACGGATTACACTTTTAAATTAAAGTTAGACATATGATACTTGGATTAGACGTGTCCACCAGCATCACCGGTGCGACAATAATAGATGAAAAAGGTGATGTTTTAATGTGTGAGGCATGGGATACTCGCAAATTTAAAAACTTTTTTGATAAGGCGGCGTTTATTCGAACACGCATTCTTGATACAAAGATAGATTTTCCCATTACGAAAGTGGTGATAGAACAATCTCTTCAGATGTTTCGCCCGGGCTTCTCATCGGCAAAGACGTTAACAACACTGGCAAAATTTAATGGTATTGTTAGTTGGATGTGCTATCGTTTAACAGGGCTGGAGCCGGAATACGTTGCAGCGACGACGGCAAGAAAGAGTGCGGGCATAAGCGTCAAGCGCGGCCAAAAAGCAAAACAGGTTGTTATGAAATTTGTTCTTGACAACGAACCACAATTTATAGTAGAATATACCAAACATGGAAATCCTCGACCCGAGTGCTTTGATAAAGCGGATAGTTGGGTGATTGCCAAGTATGGTTATAATTTATGGCAACAAGAAAAGAAAAAGTCTTAAGGCGCGTTTTGGGCGACTACTATCAAAGTAGTGGTGAATTTTTGTTTGCTTGTCCTTTTTGTAAACATCACAAAAAGAAGTTATCAGTAAATATAGAAAAAAATGTTTGGAAGTGCTGGGTCTGTGACAGGTCTGGGAAGAAGACAGATTACTTAATTAAAAGATTTGGCGATGCTCAAGACCTTAAAGATTGGGGCATAGATAAAAATTTAGAATTAGAACAGATAAATGATTTGTTGTATGGAGTCGCGAAACCAGCACACAGGACTGAGATTGAATTACCAAAAGACTATGAACCTTTGTTGGTTGGCCCAAAAACCTTTCTTAAGAAGAGGACAATAAAATATTTGTACAAGAGGGGTCTGACCGATAAAGACATGTTTAGAATGAAGATCGGTGTTTGTAAAAAGGGGGAGTATGGCAACAGGATCATAATCCCTTCGTTTGATAAGAATGGCAATGTAAATTATTTTGTTGCCAGATCTTTAGATTCTGGTTATTTAAAATATAAAAACCCCAAAGTTTCCAAGAGCGATATGATTTTTAATGAATTGTTGTTAGATTTCGACAAGCCAGTATATATTGTTGAAGGAATTTTTGACTCCATCGCAGTCGGTAAAAACTCTGTCCCAATCTTGGGGTCAACGATTAAGGAAAATAGCCGCTTGTTTCAGAGAATTGTGGAGAACAACACACCCGTATATGTTGCTTTAGACGAAGATGCAGAGAAAAAAGAAAGAAGAATAATAAACCTGTTTCTTTCTTATGGTATCACTGTCATGAAAGTGGATACATCTGGGTATGAAGATGTTGCCGTAATGCCGAAAGAGGAAATAGCAAGTAGGATAGAGAGCGCTCATTATATTGACAACTCTATAAACATGCTGTATAATATAATTTAGGAAGAATATGAAGTTTGCGCACATTGCAGATACGCACATTAAAAATTTAAAATATCACAAAGAGTACAGGGCTGTTTTTAAGCAGCTTTATGAAACTTTGAAAAAAGAGAAGGTCGATTATATCATCCATTGCGGGGATATTGCCCACACCAAGACACAAATCTCTCCGGAGTTTGTTGAGTTGTGTTCCGATTTTTTGAAGAAGTTGGCCAACATTGCACCAACTTATGTAATCTTGGGGAACCATGACGGCAACTTGCGCAATTCTTATCGTCAAGATGCGATTACCCCCATTGTAGAGGCTTTGGGACATTCAAACCTTCACCTATTGAAGAATGCAGGCGAGACCCACTTAAATAAAGACTTTTGTCTCAATGTCTTGTCTGTCTTTGACGAGGACAATTGGGTTCGACCAACAAAACCAGAAAAGATTAATATTGGCCTTTATCATGGCGCAGTTAAATATTCTAGAACAGACATTGGTTTTGTCATGGAGCATGGCGAACACGACATTTCTATCTTTGATAGTTGTGATTACGCTTTTTTAGGCGATATCCACAAAACACAAGACCTCAACAAGGAGGGTACAATAGCCTACGCTGGCTCGACAATCCAACAAAATTTTGGCGAGACCAACGACAAGGGCATTTATATTTGGGATATTGAAAGCAAAACAAAATTTACAAAAAAGAAAATAAATTTTAACAACCCGAAGCCATTCATTACGATCAATCTTACGAAAACGGGTCGAATTCCAAACAAGTTCGAATGTCAGCATGGGGCAAGGTTGAGGCTTGTTTCAAATTCTAACATACCTTTGGAAAAGCTACGGCGTGCGTGCGACATCGCTAAACATAGATTTAAACCAGAATCAATTACTTTCTTGAGTCGCCATGGCGCAAATGATTTATCTGTAGAAGGTAAGATTGACGCAGAATTGTTTGAAAACCTGAGAGATGAAAAGACGCAACAAGAGCTAATTAAGGAGTACTTGATGGACTTTAATCCATCTGAGGAAACTTTGGATGAAGTCTACGCTCTTAATTCAAGATATAATAAGATTGTCGAAGAGAATGAAGACGTTTCTAGAAACGTTCATTGGAAAATTAAGAAGTTCAGTTGGGACAATCTATTCAACTA
>CEUI01030467.1_pt1 | contig 11433 bp, 10 predicted proteins | sample 531411 | NCBI WGS metagenome assembly CEUI01 (sample SAMEA2622841, study PRJEB7988) | marine metagenome | isolation source: saline water (ENVO:00002010), including
GGAAAATCGACCACTATCATCGCCTTTCTATTACACTATGTTTTATACAATCAAGATGTCCGTGTAGGTATTCTAGCAAATAAAGGTAATACTGCCAGGGAATTGTTAGGTAGATTACAACTTGCATATGAGCATTTACCTCTGTGGTTACAGCAAGGTGTAGTTGAATGGAATAAAGGTAATATCGAACTAGAAAATGGTTCTAAAATTCTCGCCAGTTCTACTTCCTCGAGTGCAATTCGGGGTGGTACTTTTAATATTATATTCTTAGATGAATTTGCTTTTGTGCCAGAGCATATAGCAGACGAATTTTTTCGGTCAGTATATCCAACAATTTCATCAGGAAATACTACAAAAGTACTAATAGTTTCTACACCAAATGGTATGAATCAATTTTATAAAATGTGGACTGATGCAGTAGAGGGGAGGAGTGATTATACTCCGGTTGATGTCCATTGGAGTCAAGTTCCCGGGAGAGATGAGGAATGGAAAGAACAAACTATAAGAAATACATCAGAGGATCAATTTAGGGTTGAGTTTGAGACAGAATTTATAGGATCTACAGATACTTTGATTTCTCCCACTAAGTTGAGAAATTTAGCATTTAAAGAACCAATATCAGATAAAGATGGAATGATGGTATGGGAAATGCCACAAAAAAATAAAAGTTATTTCTTTTCTGTGGATGTTGCAAGGGGTGCAGGGAAAGATTATTCGGCATTTACTGTTATTGACGTTACAGATTTACCATATAGGATTGTTGCAAAATATAGAAATAATAGAATAACCCCATTATTATATCCCAATGTTATACATAAATTTGCACAGGAATATAATGATGCTTGGTTATTAGTAGAGGCAAACGATATTGGTGGGCAGGTTGCCGATACTTTATATTACGATTTGGAATATGAAAATATGATATCCTCTGTTATAAAAGGTAGGGCGGGGCAAGTAATTTCTGGTGGGTTTGCATCAGGGACTATTTTTGGTTTAAAAACCACTCCGCAAGTAAAGAGAATAGGTTGTAGTACTTTAAAAGCAATGATAGAAGAAGATAAACTTTTAATTTTAGATTTTGACACAATTTCAGAACTAACGACATTTTCAGTCAAAGGTAAGAGTTATCAGGCAACTGAAGGCTCTACAGATGATCTTGTTATGACATTAGTTTTATTTTCGTGGTTAACCACACAGCAATACTTTAAAGATTTATTAGATCAGGATTTGAGAACAAAAATGTATGCTGAAAGAATGCGTCAATTGGAAGAAGACGTAATGCCATTTGGATTTATCAATACCGGTATGGAAACGGACATTTTTGTGGATGATTCCGGACAAAGATGGGAAATCTCCAATTAATGTGGTTAAATTTAACCGATTTCGGATGTTTTCAAAACTGGCTATTTTATAAATAACTGTAATAAAGTAAATTATTGTTTATGAATTATATTTTTACGAGGAGAAGATAAAATGGCAGATTTAGTTAGTCCAGGTATATTAGTTAAGGAGACAGACCTTACGAACGTAGTACCTCCAGTAGGTGGTGCTTCTGGTGCAATCGTAATTGCCGCCGAAAAAGGTCCGGCAGAACAAGCAGTTACAATAACGTCAGAAAGTGATTTGGTAGAAATTTTTGGAAAACCTTTAAAGGGTGCATCAACTGATTGGTTGGTTGCTTCTCAATATTTAAGTTATGCAGGAAATTTACAAGTTGCTAGAGGTATTGGAGGGGATACATTAAATGCTTCAGATGGAGACGCCTCTAGTCCTACTGCAACAATAATTGATGCTGGTACCGATAGTGGAGGTACTGATTGGGGATCAATCGGTGCAAATACTATAACAAAAGTTGGAATTTCAAATTTAGCAGCCCCTACTGTTTCACCCGGAATAGGATATAGTGTTAATGATGGGGTGATAACAGGAGTGGAGATAGATACTGCTACTTTTACAGGTGCAGCTGTCGGAACTTATTATGTTCACGTTTCTGGTGGAAATAATGATGCTATTGTAGCAATAACTGCCTCGGCAAATACTGCGGATAGTATAGTCTTAATATATGGCGGTACTGGATACCCAGAAGCTGGTGGTGCAGAACAAGATATTATCCTTCCAACAAATGTTGCTAGTGCCGATGCAGCCACACTTAGTGCAACATTAGCAGGATCCGGAAATCCTTTAGATTCAGTAACTAGTATTTCTAGTCTACCAACCGGAACAAATGAAGGGGATTATTTCGTAATCCCACAGACTTCTCTGGTAAACTCTGCTGTAATTACAGTTTCTAATGTTAGTGGTGGTACTCTAGTAAAAAATACTACAGATTGGACAACAAAGGTTGAGGGTGGTTATACTGCTAATTCTTTTGTTGCTAAAGACCCAGGAAAATTAGGAAATAATTTGAAGGTTGGTATTATTGGCTCTGGTGGGGATTTGGACAATTTTGTCGATGGGACTATTGATTTAGGGCAAAATTTCGACTATGATCCAGTTAAGACTGATTTTGCAACCGATAGAGGTGGAAACCACGATGAGGTTCATGTGATTGTATATGATTCTCTTGGTGGTATTAGTGGAAAAAAAGGTACGATATTAGAAAAGTTTTCCGGTATTTCACTAGCAACTGATGCTAAGGATTCATTCGGCGCCTCTAATTATATTGTAGATGTTTTGTATAATAAATCACAATATGTTTACTTTACTGGGGATTGGACTTCAATTTCTACTGGTACTGCTTCAAATTGGGAAAGTAAAACCGCAGATACAGATTTTACAACTGCCGCCACAGGTTTAGGAGCTGCATTTAAACTCGTTCAATTGGGTGGTGGAGTTGATGACGCACCAACAGCAGCTGAACGTGCTTCCTTATACACCGACTTATGGAATGATAAAGAAACCACAGAAGTTTCATTTTTGATTGGTGGTGCCGGTGCAACTGTTAGTGCTAGTCAAACTGCGGAAAACGATATAGTGGCATCAACACTGAAAGGAATTGTTGACATCAGAAAGGATTGTATTGCATTTATTTCTCCCCCCAAGTCTACGAGAGGGAAGGATCTAACTAGTTCTGCTGTAACTGTTTCCGATAAAGCAATTGCTGTTTCCGCATATCAAACAAATAATAGTTCATATGTAATCGTGGATTCTGGTTGGAAAAAGGTCTATAATCGTTATACAGACAATTATGAGGCAGTTCCTCTTTGTGGTGATACTGCTGGAATAACTGCACAAACCGAACAAACTAATGATGCTTGGTGGTCACCTGCTGGTTACAACCGAGGAAATGTAAGAAATGTTTACGAATTGTATTTCAACCCAGATCAGGCTGCTAGGGATAAATTATACAAGGCAGGAGTAAATCCTGTAGTATCTTTCCCAGGTCAGGGAGTAGTTCTATTCGGAGATAAAACATCACAAAGCAAACCAAGTGCTTTTGATAGAATAAATGTCCGCCGATTATTCATTCATGTTGAAAAGGCAATTTCAACTGCTGCCAAGTCATTCATGTTTGAATTTAACGATGAATTTACAAGGGCGCAATTCCGAAATATGGTAGAACCATTCTTAAGAGATATTCAAGGACGGAGAGGAATTTACGATTTTCAAGTTGTATGTGATTCTTCTAATAATACCTCTCAAGTGGTTGATAGAAATGAATTTGTGGGAGATATTTATATTAAACCAGCAAGATCAATTAATTTCATCCGACTCAACTTTGTTGCTGTTAGAAGTGGCGTAGAGTTTAGTGAGATTGCAGGATAATAATAGAGGAGAAATAAAATGGCTTTTAGTATCAATCAATTCAAGGGTGCCCTCTCTGGAGGGGGTGCTCGGCCCAATTTATTTGAGGTTACACTTTCGGCTCCAACAGCTGTTGGGGGTGATTTTGCCGATTTTAATATGTTGTGTCAGGCAACAACAGCACCCGGAGTTACAATTGGTGTTACCGAACTAAATTATTTTGGTCGTCAAGTTAAATTGGCAGGAAATAAAACCTTTGATGATTGGCAGACTACAATACTCAACGATGAGGATTATGCAATAAGAAAGGGTATTGAAGCATGGTCTGATTTCATTAATAATAATGAAGGAAATGTCAGAAATACGAGTAGTAGTACACCATCAAGTTATATGGGCACGGCAACTGTAAAGCATTTTAGCAAGAAGGGAGCTGGAATACGAGAGTATGACATTTTCAACATTTGGCCAAGTGCAATTGCAGAATTGACTATGGACTGGAGTGAAAATGATTCCGTCCAGACTTTTGATGTTACTTGGACATTCTCACACTGGATAAGTAAAGCCTCGTCTGCATAACTATAAATACTTAAAATAACTTAAACTAAAGAGTATAAGATGGCAAGTATATTTGGTTACGAAATTACCAAGAAAAAAAGAACACCCAAATCATTTGCAGCTCCAGAGAACGATGATGGAGCTGCAAATGCTTCGGCTGCCTTAGGTGGTGCTTTTGGGCAATATTTGGACTTGGACGGTTCATGGAAAAATGAAATAGAACTAATTAACAAATATCGAGATTTACAAACCCAGGCAGAGGTTGATGCTGCCATTGATGATATTGTTAATGAGGCAATTGTAATCTCCGACGATACTGAGGATGTTGTAAAATTGGAATTAAATGAATTGGGTGCACCAGACTCAATTAAGGATAAAATACACGAACAATGGCAAATTTTAATGAATTTGCTAGATTTCAACAAAAAAGGATATGATTTATTTAGAAAATGGTATGTTGATGGTAGAATATATTTTCATGTAATGGTTGATGAAAAGAAAAAAAGAGAAGGAATACAGGAAATAAGATTAGTAGATCCCAGAAAAATAAGAAAAATACGGGATGTTAAGAGGGTAAGAGGACCAGATGGTGTCGAATTAGTGGATCAGGTAGACGAGTATTATGTATATTATGATAAAATAAAGGATGCCATTGTACAGTCAGATACACAAAAAGCAATAAGAATACACCAAGACGCAATTGCATATGGCCATTCTGGTTTATTTGACCATTCTAGGAATGTTGTTATCAGTCATCTGCACAAAGCAATCAAACCTATTAATCAATTGCGAATGATGGAAGATGCAGTTGTTATTTATAGAATTGCTAGATCACCAGAACGTAGAATCTTTTATATTGACGTGGGTAATTTACCCAAAGCAAAGGCGGAGCAATATCTTAAGGATACTATGAACCGCTATCAAAATAAATTAATTTATGATGCAAATACAGGTGAATTGAAAGATGATAGGAAGCATATGTCAATGCTAGAAGATTTTTGGTTGCCCAGAAGGGAAGGTGGAAGGGGAACAGAAATTGATACATTACCTGGAGGACAATCTTTGGGTGAAATGGAAGATGTTTTATTTTTCCAGACTAAAGTTTATAAGGCATTAAATGTACCACCTTCTAGGTTGGAGCAGGAAGCAGGGTTTTCTTTGGGTAGAGAATCAGAAATAACTAGAGATGAATTAAAATTTAGCAAATTTATTACTAGATTGAGAAATCAATTTAACACAATTTTTGACACCCTACTAAGAAATCAATTAATTTTGAAGGGTATCATAAAGGCGGGAGATTGGATAAAATTTCGGCCTGCAATAAACTATGAGTGGGCAGAAGATTCATATTACCGAGAAATTAAAAATAGTGAAATTTTAGCTGCAAGGCTCGATTTATTGGGTGTTGCCGCAGAGTATTCTGGTAGATATTTTTCTATGGATTATCTTAAGAGAAATATATTATTGTTAAATGACGAGGAAATAAGAGAACTGCAAAAGGAAATTGACGCCGAGGTTGATGGTGGTAAACTTTCTAAGGGTGCTACTATTGAATGGGGTGGGGATGCAACTGGAATAGGACCGGATCAAGTTGGTAGTGGTATGCAACCATCCACAGTCCCAAAACCAAAAGATTCTAAACCTCAGAATAAAGGTCCTGTAGCAGTTACCGATAGGCCCAATAGAAATTATGATGATAAAGTAGTTGCCAGGTTATCTAATAGTAATGAAATGAATGGTGATGGAGAGTATATCTCAGAAATAGAACATATAAATACCCTTGAGCAATTAATAGAGGATATTGGAGAATAATATGGAAAGAATTGAAAAATTGATTGATGCTATCAAGAATGAAAATCCGGTCGATGCTGAGGAGTTATTTAAGGCGGAGATAGGAGATCGAATAAAAAATGCCGTGGCACAGAGAAAGGTTGAAGTGGCAAAAAGAGTATTTTCTCCCGAACCGGAACAATCTCAAATAGATAAAATTATAAATCCAGGAGAGTAAATATGGGAAAACTATACGACCAAGGATTTAATTCCGGGTTTGCAGAAATACTTTTTACTAAAGAAGGTGCTACAACTGGCCTTTCTGGTACAGCATTTACCAATAATGAGGCCTCGAAGTATATTGAAATCTTCGATTTAGCCGACTTAGAAAAGGTAACAGGTGCTTCAGGAACTCAACAAATTAGTATTGTAGGTATAAACTGGAGTATTAATGGTGGAGGTTATATTGGATTGTGGGATCATGATGCAGTAACCGGTGGAGCATTTTCTGCCCATTTCTTTATATCTGGCAATGGTTCTTGGGGAGTTGGAGCACATCATGTAGGATTTGCTAATGTTAAACCAGCCGCAGCTAAGGGTATTAGATTAATTTCTGGTGGTGCAATTGAAGCATATACCGTAATACTAAAGGTTAAAAAAGACGCAGGATTTGGAAATATTCAAACTTAATCTATAAGGAGGTCTTGGTGAAACTTATCACAGAATTAAATGAAGATTTAAACGTCTTTGAATTGGAGGAATCTGAAGGTAAGAAAAACCTCTATATAGAGGGAGTTTTTTTACAATCGGAAACTGTAAATAGGAATAAAAGACAATACCCAAAGGATATTTTAAAACGTGAAGTTGATAGATATAATAAGGGTTATGTACAAGAAAATCGAGCATTTGGAGAATTAGGTCACCCAGAGGGTCCGACAATTAACCTGGATCGTGTTTCACATATGATTACTGAATTGAGTCAATCTGGAAATGATTGGGTTGGTAAAGCAAAGGTATTAAGAACGACTCCTAGTGGTAAAATTGTAGAGGGATTATTGAAAGAGGGTGCCAAACTTGGAGTTTCCTCTCGTGGAATGGGATCGTTAGATGAACAGAAAGATGGAACTAAAGTTGTTCGTGATGATTTTCATTTGGCAACTGCCGCCGATATAGTTGCTGATCCTTCTGCACCAAATGCGTTTGTTCAAGGAATTATGGAAGGTAAAGAATGGGTATGGAATAACGGTTCTTTACATGAAAAAACATTAGAAGAAATTAAAGGTCAATTAGACGTTAATAAAAAATTGAGGGAAGAGAGACAACTAGAAGCCTTTGAAAGGTTTTTAGATGCTGTCAAAATTTAGTTTTTTATAAATACGAATAAATAATTATAACAAAAAATAACATATAGGAGTTAGACATGGAACAAGATGTTATATTGACTGAAAGTGACCAGAAAGAATTTCTGGAACTTTACGGTTATTTTTCCGATGATTCGGATCTTACCATGGAAGAAATGTTAGAGGCATTTGATGATGCTGATACATGGGAAGAATTTCTCGAGGAATTGGAATTAGACGAAGGTTTGATGGATAAAATTAAAGAGTATGGCAAATCTGCGGTTAAAAGATTTCAAGACCTGAAATCCAAAATTGCTGGGAATAAAAATAAAACTGTTGTTTGGGTTGATGGAAAACCAAAAATCCAAAATAAAGATAAAGCCGCTGGTAGATCGAGAAGGGGTAAAGGAAAAGGTAGACGTAAAAAACGTACATCTGGTTCCAAACGAGATACTACTAAGGCCAAAAAGTTATTAGGTCAATCTTTTGATGCCTCTTTGGCAAAGGAAGATATAGATGCCCTATTCTCAGCTGATGAATTTAGTGATGAGTTTAAATCAAGAGCTGCTACAATTTTAGAAGCTGCTGTTGGTAAACGAGTCAATAATATAATAAGTTCCTATCAATCACAATTGGATGAAGAACAGAAAGACCAGGAAGAGCAAATTCAAGATGTGGAAGAAATTACGGAACAGGTTGATAAGTATTTGAATTATGTAGTAGAAGAATGGATGGACGAAAATAAAATGGCCATCGAATCTGGAATTCAAAACGAATTAACCGAACAGTTCATTAATGGACTGAAAGTTTTGTTTAAAGAGTCCTATATTGATATACCCGAAGAAAAGGTGGATGTCGTTGAAAAATTGACAGAAAAAGTAGAATCCTTAACTGCCGAACTCAACAAAGAAAGAAATTTTGTAGTTGAAATGAAGGATGTTATTGATTCTTTGCGTCAACAATCTATCATCGAAGAATCCGTTTCTGGTATGGTACAGACTGATGCTGAAAAAATTAAGGAACTCGCCTCTTCCGTAGAGTATATTTCCGAAGAGGATTTTAAAGAAAAGGTTGAGACTTTGAAAGAAAGTTATTTCCCAACGGAACGTAAAGTGTTGACCGAAGATGTAGTGGAAGATGATCCCGTAAAGCAAGTTAGTGGTAACATGGGCGTCTACACCTCCACACTTGATAGAATGCTATCATAAATAAAAATAATAAGGAGTAAATAAGAGATGGAACATTTACAACAAAATTCTCGCCTGCTCCAAGAAAAGTGGGCGCCAGTCCTGAACCACGAAGGACTACCAGAAATTTCAGATAAATATAAAAGAGCTGTTACAGCTGTTTTACTAGAAAATCAAGAAAAGGCTATTCAAGAACAGGCCTTAGTAGAAGGTGGTCATAGTACTGGACTTCTCCAAGAAACGACTGTTAATACAGGATCCGCAACCAATGGAGAATCTCCTGGTTTTGGTAGTTCAGCTGCGGCCAATACTGCTAAACGTGCCGGTTACGATCCAATCCTAATTAGTCTTGTTCGCCGATCTACACCTCAATTAATTGCCTATGATATAGTTGGAACTCAACCAATGTCCGGTCCTACTGGATTGGTATTCTTTATGAAATCCAATTATGTTTCACAGGGTGATAATAGTGCAAGTAAGGCAACCGGAAACGAAGCATTATTTGATGAAGCTTCAACCCAATTCTCGGGTAGACCAAATACAGTTGATGCCATGGGATCTGGAGATGCTGGTGCTGGAGATCAGGCAGCAGATCCATTTTCTGCCGCTTATTATGACGATAATGCAGTTGCTAGTGGTAATTCATCTAGTGGAAATACCGGTACTGGTATGACTACGAATACAGCAGAAACTTTAGGAACTGGTTCTGCTCATTTTCGTGAAATGACCTTCGGTATCGAGAAAACTTCGGTTACTGCTCGTAGTCGTGCCCTCAAGGCCGAATACACTACGGAATTAGTACAGGACCTCAAAGCAATTCATGGTTTGGATGCCGAGCAAGAACTCAGTAACATTCTGTCAACTGAAATCTTGCAAGAAATCAACCGTGAAGTAGTAAGAACCGTTAATGGTGTTGCTGTTATTGGTGCTGAAGCTACTGCTACTCCTGGTATTTTTGACTGTGATGTAGATGCCTCAGGTCGTTGGTCAGTTGAAAAATTTAAAGGATTACACTTCCAATTAGAACGTGAAGCAAATCAAATTGCTGTAAAAACACGCCGTGGACGTGGAAATATCATTATTGCTAGTGCTGATGTAATTGCCGCTCTATCAATGACTGGTACTTTGGATACTGGTGCCGCCGCACAATTGGCAGATGATGGTCTTGTAAATAATACTTTTGTAGGAACCTTAAATGGTAAATTCAAAGTATATGTAGATCCATATTATACATCCGTCTCTACCCAATTAACTGATACCGATTCCGGTGCACTGAATGCAGTACACGAATATATCACTATCGGTTATAAAGGTTCTTCAGCATATGATGCTGGTGTATTCTATTGTCCTTACGTTCCATTGCAGAAAGTAAGTGCTGTTGGTGAAGATACATTCCAACCAAAAATCGGATTTAAAACCCGTTATGGAATGCTTGCTAATCCATTTGAGGCAACTGGTTTAGATGCTGCCTCTGGCGCTGCTGGGTCAAGAATTGGTAATAATTACTATCGTAAGTTTGCTATTACTAATATTCTGTAAAACAAATCCCGCTACCTAGGGATAGAGGGGTGCTTCTCACGGCACCCCTTTTTTTATGCCCATAAATAGTTTTGGAGGTACATTATCATGTCTGCAATTAAAAATTTACCAGATAATTACAATTTATTATCCCCAGTTTCGTTTAAATTTCAAATAAATAAAACTCCAATGCTTAATTACTTTTGTCAGGGAGCATCCATCCCTGGATTGACTTTGGGTGAGACTGCTAGAGTTACTCCGTTTGTAGATTATGCAATGCCTGGAGACAAAGTAACATTTGATGATTTAACCATTTCATTTTTAGTTGATGAAGATTTGGCAAATTATACAGAGATAGTAAATTGGATAAAGAATTTAGGAAACACTGAAGATCCTAAAACGCAATATAATACACTTACTGATAATGATGATAAGGTATCTGATTGTACGCTAACACTATTAACAAACAATATGAATGCCAATAAGAATATCATATTTTTGGATTGTTGGCCTAGTTCATTATCGGAATTAACTTTGGAAACAATGGCAGATTCTATAGAACCATTATCTGCTAGCGCCACTTTCAAATATAGAGATTTTAATATTAAGGCGGTTACATGACATTAGATCAAATTATGGAAATGTCCAAACGGGATATGAAACTGGACGATATATCATTGGATTTAGAATCTTTAAGGACACCAGGATTGTTTGATAAATATTTGAAAATCCACACGTTATTGAAACGTGAATTGAAAAAAATTGAAAAAAGGTATAGTAAAATAAAACGGGAAAAGGTTTTATACTATACAGGTAGAGCTGATAGGGAAATCTATGAGGAAAACCCATTTGATGTTAAAATTTTAAAAAATGAATTGGATACATTCATGAACGGTGATGATGATATGATAAAGGTACAATCAGAAATTGATGAGATGCAATTGATGTTTGATTATGTAGAGAGGTGCCTAAAAAATATCCTAGAAAGACAGTGGCATATTAAAAATATTATTGAATGGAGAAAATTTACTAACGGTGTCTCCTAATACATTATACATTTATAAATTGGATGAAGTTTATAACCAAATAAACTGTGAACCATCTATTGCTATGGAACTCTGTGATTATTTTACATTTGAAGTGCCTGGTGCTAGATTTATGCCATCCTTCAGGTCTAAAATTTGGGATGGGAAAATACGACTATATTCCACTCACGAACAAAGATTATATGGAGGATTACTCAAACACGTCCTTCAATTTGCAAAGAAAAGACAATATCTGGTTCAAATAATGACACCAGAGCAATTCCTACCTAGAGA
>CEUI01026531.1_pt1 | contig 11425 bp, 4 predicted proteins | sample 531411 | NCBI WGS metagenome assembly CEUI01 (sample SAMEA2622841, study PRJEB7988) | marine metagenome | isolation source: saline water (ENVO:00002010), including
GGTTTTGCCTGAACGGACCCTGCCGTCATGACCCATGCTTTAGCGATGTCTCTTGGACGAACCTGACCGTTGAGGACTCGCTGGCGCATTGTTTCTAAGCTCTTGACTACATCATCAAGGTACTCTGGGTACGGACCAAGGACTTCCTTCATCGTCTTGTAGGACGTTAATCCATGCTTCTCAAATTCCTTCCGAGCAATAGATTTCTTAAATCGGAGGTCTGTATCCCCCACTTGGAACTGAGCATCATCTGGGGTTGTTTTAGTGGCGTTCTTCGCAAGGACTAATGCTCCCACTTGGATAACTTCATCCGCCTCAACAACAGGGTTCCCGTCTGCCTTGTCGTAGAAATAGGAATGGCGGAACGGGTTCATGCCGACCTGAATCCATTCTTTGGAATCCATTAACTTCAGGGCTTCCTTGTGAAGGGTTTTGGGATCATGCTCCGTAAACTCCCCAAACATTCTTGCAAAGGTAGATTTGTCCTTATCCCCTTTTGCTATCTTAAAGGCCGTTTTAGGATCTGTGACAAACTCAACCTTTCTCCCGTCTGGAGAGGTCTTCAGATGGGCTGTCTGGGAATATCCTACGACCTTGCCTAATTTTTCTGCCCCCTCATGGAGAGCTACAATCCATCTTCCAGCCCTTGTATATGCAGGGATATCAAGCCTAGCAGCAACCCTCTTCCCAGTTTCCTTGATTTTATTGATAACCTGATCCCCTACGTTATAGATCCCCTTTGCTAATTGGGGTTCTTTAAGGGCTTCGTTAATCTCAGGAATAGTTGGAAACTCAACGTCCTGCTTTTCCATTGGGACAATCGGCATCTTCTCTCGGACCACCTTAATATATTCGTCCTGCGTCTTGGTCCCGGCTTCGTAATCTTTTGCAGCTTGGACAACATCTGGGTCACGTTTCAGGTTGGGCTTCTTTGACTTACTCATCCTCATAAAGACATCGTCATCCGTCCCTTGCTCCTCCCGAATCTGGAACTGCAATCCGTCCATCAAGCTACTGGAATCATCCTTTGCGTAATCCTTTTCAATCGCCTGAATAGCTTTCTTAACGGCAGTATCACTGTACTGTCCCGATCCAAACATTTTTCGGATCGCATAGACGAGTTCTTCAACAAGAGAGGTCTTCCTAGATCCCTTTTCCGCATGGACCGAAACGATATATTCCTCAACCTGTTCCCGTCTGCCGATACCAGGCTGATTGTATCCTGCTAGGTTTCCTTCCTCGTCCTTCTGGGAAGCAAGCCACTTGTTGATTCGAGCCTTATTCATTCCAGAATCGAAGCGGTCCAGAAATTCGTTAAAGCGTTCTCCGAAGAATCCTTTTAATCCTCGGTGACCGATTTCTTCGTGGAACATTACCTCCGCCATTCGGTCCACCGTATCCTTGACCGTGGCTCCCGCCATATTCTCCGAGATAAGGACGGTAACGCCACCGACATGGATGCCCTCGACACGTTCTTTTGAGGATAAGAATTTTGCAGCAGTCTTTGGGCCGAAGTTTTGTTTCAGGAATTCACCCGCCTGTTCTTGGGTCTCAAAAATTTGGATGGAATCCTGCTTGGTTTCTCCGACATCAACTGTTTGACGGAGTTTTGGAAGTAGCTTTCGGAATGAGCCAAGAACGACCTTGTTTTGCCGTGGTGTTAGGTTGGCTTGTGGTGCGTCTTTTGGTCTTGTGCGGGATGATAGTGAGGCGCGTTCATCTAGTTGTGATGACGTAACATCATCTTGATCAAAAACTCCACCCTCGATTTCCGCATCTTGAAGGGTGGCGGTTCCCTGTTCGTTAATGATGGATTGTGCAGAGACATCATCATCTGTCCCCATGTCAATTCCAGTGTCTCCCTCCTTAACGTCATCCTGAACCTCAAAATCAAGCTCGTATTGTTTTTTTGCTGCTTTCAGAGCTTTTTTAATAGGTCCAGTGGTAGTCGCTATTTTTTCGTTAAAACGCTTTAAGACAGACTTGGGATTGCCCTCATAATCAAGGCCAGAAAAATCAACCTCTTCTGGAATTTCATAGTCTTTCTTAAAGTTTTCTTCAGGCGTAGGCTCTGCCTTTGCTTCGACTTCTGGAGCTGCTTCCTGTACGTCTTCCTGTACAGTGGCCTGATCAACCGGGCCTTCCTCTGGTGTGACACCTTCCTCTATCGTGTCATCTGGTGCGACTTCAGACTCAGGAGAAGCTTCAACTATATCCTCCTGAGTCTGGTCAACAGCCACCTCCTCTGTTTGGGTTATGGTTGCACCCTCCGTTGGTTCTGGTGTGGTTCGTTGGAAATCCTGTATATCCTCACCACGATCTTTCAGGGATTTTGCGAGTTTCTTGCGATCATTCTCGATGACTCCAGCCTCTTTAAGTAACCTATCTCTTGTTCTAGGCCCTTTGGTCCCCTCAATTTTTGTTAACTTCTTTTCAAGTCTTTGATCTAATGCTGATAATTTATCCTTATCTTTTTTAATTTGATCAATTCTTCCCTGCTCTTCTTTTGCTGCGGTAGCTTTATCTTTATCTTCTTTTTTCTTTTGCTTTTCCGCCTCTTCTTTCGCTAGGTCTTCAGCCTTTTTGTCTGCTTGTTGTTGTTTCTTTATTTCAGAAAGCCGTTTCTTTTCTGCGGCATCTCTTTGTTTCTTCCGATTCTGAAGTTCTGATAATTCCTTCAGTCTCTGCATCTGTTTTCGACCACTAGGACGCTTGCCTTCGGCTTTGTCCTCCATCCTGTTTATGTCTTTAAGGATGTTCCTTAATTCAAGTTCTTCTGCTTGGAGGTTCTCAGAAAGACCTTTTCTGCCCTCTACGTCAGTTGAGGCATCGTACTCCTCCTGAAGCATTTGCATCGTATCACGGGCCTTTTGAGCGTCTTCCTGACGTTGTTTCAGGGCATCCTCGTCCGCCTTTCGCTTCGTCTCAGCTACAGCATCCTTTTCTGCTTGTTTCTCTTCCTTTTCAGTTTGAGCATCTGCATCCTTCTGATCCTTCGCCTCCTGCTTCGCAATATCAACCTCATCCGCAGTCTGGAACTCATTACCTCGCTCCGCACCCTCCATCTGTGATTCAGGAATCAGTTCCTGATCCTTATTCATGACGAACCTACGCCCATCAACTTCGTAGATGTCCTTGCCTTGCTTGTTCTTGCCGATGTTCTGACCGCCAGCGGCATTGACCTCTTCCAGAGTGAACGGGCCTTCTTCCTGCTTCAGGGCATTTTTGACTACATCAACACCCTCTTTAATCCGCTCCATTGCGACAACACGTTCCTGATCCTCTAACCCACGGGCTGTCTCCATCTCCGCTTCAAGGTCCGCAATGGTCTTCTCTACATTGTATTTCTTCTCAACGAGATCCAGATAATCCTTCTCGTTCTTCAGCCTCTTGCTAAGAATATCCAGATCATCTTTTGTGTTCCGAGCCTGTTGTGTCGCATCCTGGTCCAGACCTTCCATTGTCTGGGAAACAAGATTTTTCTGAAGTTTTGATTTCTCCTCGTCCACCCTTGGATCAACAGGTGCAGATATGACACCCATTGCTCCGCTAGACAAGGCTCCAACGATACCTTCTGACCGTGCCTGTGGGTCTGACCAAACATCGTAAGGTTGGCCTGTTTCAACTTCCTTGGAGATATCGTACTGGACCATCTCCTCTGCTCCGCCAGTAACGGACTGCTGGGCGATACCAGTTCCTGCCCGTGCAAGGAATCCTGCATTCGGCATGAATCTGGCTGGAGTAACGGATTGGAGTACGTTCAACGCCGCCATTCGAGGGTCAGCGACTTGCTGGGTTGCTACCTCGTTTGCCATTTCCAAGGCTTCCTGGTCAGATAGACCACGGGCCTTTCCTTCTGCATAGGTGTTGCCACCTTCTAATGCCATATTCGTTACAGCAGACGCTCCGAAACCAGCCGCTAAACCTACGGCTCCAGATGCTGGAAGGGTTGCTGCGATGATACCGGGAGCCACTGCAATGGGGGCGGTTCCGATGGTGCTTTGGATGCCCATCAGGGAATAATCAAGGAAGCCTTGCTTCTCAGGGTCAGTCTCATAAGGAGATGCCATGCCAGCCATGACCTGGGACTGCTCGTCATAGAGTTCCCGTCCAGATTCTTCCAGCCCCTCAAGGCCAAGGTTTGCTCCAGCATACTGACCTATTGCACCTACGTTACGGAAGAACTCCTCCTGACCAAGATCAACGGCTCGTCCTGCACGGGTCAAGAATCCTGCTTCTTGGATGGGTTCTTTACCCGTTAATTTTTCTTTTGCTATTTCAGCTTCTTCTGGGGTGAAGCCGTATAGAGGGAGTTGTTGGTCCAGCCAGATTTGTTGCTGTTGCCAATCTTGGTACTGATCCCCTGTTGATGGAAGGGCGTTCAGTCCATCAATAATAGGATTAGACATTTAAAGTCTTATTTTGTTGCTGTTGCAAATACTGGGTTCCCAGTTCCAATATTTTCTATGAATTCTGGGGTCCAATCAGTGTTTTCCCACAAATCGTTAATGTAGTCAGACACATCTTGGCTAGGTGATAGAAGTGATTTAGCTCTGTTGTAATCGTTAACAGCAGCTTGGACCAACGTGTCAACGGTAAGTGTTAACCAGTCCCTTTCGCCACTGTACCCTTTACGGTGGGGAACGGCTCTATCAAAAGCGGATTCCACAAAACCTTCTCCTTTTTTTGGCTCTCCAGATTCCGTTTCACTTTTCTTGGCAACAGGTTCATTTGGATTTTCTTCAGTCCCACCGTTTAGAATTTCATCTTTATATTTTTGAGTACCACCCAATCTTCCAAACATCTGACGCATCGAACCTTCCGCTGCCAGTTGTGGATTATCTACTCCGTCCTCCATGAAAATTTCTGTTAATTTTCTGTAGGTGGATTGACCTTCTGTACTCAACATATAACGAGAAAATCCTGTTCCTCCTTTACCTTTATCTCTTCCTAGATAAGCGGCATTGGCTAACTTGTAAACCTTATCTGCATTCTCGACAGCAAGTTTAGATTGTCTATCTTCTTCTGCTTTTGCTTTTTCTAATTCTGCTTTAAGCCCCGCCCCCATTACAACATTCATAGAGAAGCCCATATCTTTCAAAAGTTGAGCGTCCTCTGGCCTGTCCCTCTGAAGTTCTTCTAGGAAATTTGTATATTGATCTTGCCCTACATTAGGATCTGCGGATACGTTCTCTATGATTTGGGCAACCTCACGAGACAGGGCCTCTTTTCTTTGGTTTTCCCGTCTCTTTAAAATTAGATCGTTAACCTGTTTGCCTTTCCCTTTAAAAGGTCCAACCAGTTGATCTTCAGGTACTTCAACACCACTTTCGATTAATCGATTAACGAAATCTACGTTTCCTTGATAATCGACATAGCTCGCATCTTCAGGGACCTGGTATAGGTCCTTTGCAAACTCAAATTTCTGCTCTGGAGTAAAGACATCAGAAGCCATTGCTTCACGCTTGATACGCCTTTGAGCTTTACCAGCATTTTGTCCACCGAAAGCAGCGAAAGCCTCAACTTGTGAATCAGAAAAACCTGCATCCCTCATCAACTCTTGAATAACTTTGATATCCTCGTCAGAAGTGGCTCCTTCTGTTAATTTAAAAAGGACATCTTCTTTCTTTATGTCACGCCTTTTATCGGTTTCTAGCTCCGTTAGTGATGTTTCTTTTCCGTCTTTAAAGAGCTTTCCGTCTTTTAACTCAACCCCCTTAAAAGTCCTAGAAATATTTTTAGCAAATTTAGTGTCTTCTAATTTTGCCTCTTGTTCACCAACAAGCTGTTTTGTTTTTGCCGCAGTTTCAGCTTTAATCAAACCTTTTTCTCTAAGGTCTTTGTAAACCTGAGAATTTTTGAAATCTATTAATGGAATCTCACCTTCAGGGGTGCTAATCATTTGCTGTTCAGCTTCAACCTCTGTTTTAGCAAGAGCCATTGTTTTATTAACCGTATCAGCAAGCTCTAATTCTTTTGTTGTGATTACTTCACCGTCTTTAGTAATTTCTCCCGTTTCAGCGTTATAATCAGCACCATATTCAGATTTGTATTTCTTTTTCAGTTGTTCGTTAGTGAGTCTGGACTCCGCTTCTCCCGTTAATGTAACCTTTAGAGCTGCAGCTACTGCTTCTGGAGTTGCAGTTGCGTTGATCCTGTCAACCAAATTAGAGGTTTCTAGTGGACCGAGTTCAGTTAATCTCTTTCTGGCAGCATTTATATTGATGTCCGCCATTTTTAAGGCTTCATCAAGAGCGACCTTACTTTTCGCCCCTCCAGTAGTAAGTATTTCACTTACAAGACGTTCGTTTTCAGCCTTACTAAGATCCTGATTTTGAAGAGTTTTAAGTTTAAGTTCGTCCTTCTTAGCTGCAACTTCTTCCATCCTTTTAAGATCAGCCTGAAGAGTAAATGGGGTTTCCTCCTTCAAACGCTTCATAAAAGCTTGAAGGGAAACATCATTTTTCATCTCCAAATCTTTCTTTAATTGCTCCCTTAAAGGGCCAGAAAGTTTGGCTATACCGTCTAGAGTATTAATAACTTTTCGTTCTTGCTGGGCTTTATCCATTGCATTGAAATTAGCCACATCAATTTCTCGTTGGACCTTCGCAATTTTAGGTGCGTTTTTAGCAAAATTGATAACATCCGCCTCTTTTAATTTCGCAATTTTCTGTATTTCTGCGTTTGTTACTTCAACATTAAAAGTATTAAGTATGTTCCTGGTATCTTCTTCTCTTAACCAGTCACCCATACTGATTTTCCGTTTAATGCCAGACTCAGGGTCTTCAACTTCAATTATTTGGGCAGCATATGCTTTATTTTCTAAAATCTTTCCACGTTCTCTGTTTAGAAATTCTTTTGTTTGTTCTTGAGATAATGTCGTTTTATTCCCGTTAATAGTTACTGTCTGGAACGGAGCTGTTTTCAACCGAATATCTCTTTCAAACTCTTCCTCATAATCCGCAATCGGCTTATAGGATTCACGGCTCTGATACACCCCTAATTCTGGGTTATATATCTTATCTGCGCGGTCATCTTCCTGTTGTGCTAGAGCATCGTCTAGTTGCTGTTGGGCATCACCTTTAACGCCTTGTAAATACCTTTCACGGTTCTCTAAAAACCCCTCTGCAACGCCTTCTGCTCCTTGTGCTTTTTCTGCTTTTTCTTGGGCTTGTTTTAAGAACTGGGTATCACCCTGCTCTTCAAGATCATATGCATCAAGAAGACGATCCGTAGTTTCCTGACCTCTGCCTTGGAATTGCCTAGAAGCTTTATCCCTCACAGCTTCGGCATCCCCAACCATCTGCTTCTGCTTCTCCCGTGCCGCCGTTACTCCAGCAGAATCAAAACCTTCAGCTTTGCGTTCAAATTCTGGTAACTGCAACGCATCACGATTTCGTCCAAAACCCAGAAAACCTGAGTCCTTGAACTTATCCATAGCTGCTTGGGAACCTCTCTCAAATTCGTTAATCCTCTTTTGTTCCTGTTCGTAAAGTTCAGGTTCAAGCCGTGGTTTGATCTTAGCCAAGCCAGCCTTCATACGGGCTAGTTCCGCATCACGTTTTGCAATGAAATCCTTCTCCGCTTCACCAGACCGCCCCTTATCCATTCGGCCTACCATTCCCGCTATACCGCCTATATCTCTCGCCCGTTGAAGATCCCGGCGGTTACGTTCAGCAAGGCCCTGCTGTTGGATATTTAGAAGATTCTGGTATAGGTTCTGTGGGAGGAATCCTGCTCCGTAGTCAATTTTTCTAGCCATTATTTTATCCTGGGAAAAAGCCGCCTACTGCACCGACTGCACCGATCAACTTATCCGTTCCCGTTGGGGCGTTAAACGCACCCATCTTCCCTTGGAAGTCCATCCCTGCCGCCGCAAGCCGTGCCTGATCCATCTGGTTCATCTGGGCAATCGCATCTTGGAATCCCATTGTTCCTAGATTCACTTCCTGGCCAAGTAGACCAGATTGGCCTTGTAGCATCTGCCCTCCTTGCCCTAATAATCCAGCTTGCTGACCCAACATATTGGTTCGATTCTGCATCGACATATTCGCTGCCTGAAGCTGATTTGCGGCCCCTCTTTCGTTAAAAGGATCAGTCATTCCACGGAACCTGTTCAGGAACCCTGAAGTCTCGCCCGGAGACATACCAGACCCCGAAAGTTGCCGTCTCAGCATCTCCTGATTCGCGCGATCTTGTCCTGCACCCTGTTGCTCTAACATTCCCGCATAAAGGCTCTGGTCCTGCATTAATGAAGACGCATCTCCCATCTGGTCATAGAGGCCCCCTGCACCCGTAAGTTTGTTTAGGAACCCTTGACCTTGTGCGCCTAATGCCCCTGCTCTGTCTGCATAACCCCCAGCCCCCTCAAACTTGTCGATGTATCCAGCCCGTTGGGTCTTCAAATCATCAAAAGTACCCTGATCAAAGCCTAAATCTGCCGCCGACATCGTGGGGGCATCTTTAGGTCCTCCAAATAGAAAATTTCCGACATCATCTAACATAATCTTACTCCGGTATTGTTAAGTTAGGGGGTTCTTTCTCTAGTAAGGTTACATCCGTTTCAAATATCGCAACCTCACCATCTCCCGATTTCTGTATCCATTGCAGGACTTGTCCGTTGGTTCCTGCTGGTAGATATGATTTTCTTGTCACAAAGTCCCCCGTTGCTGTTTCATCAAACTGATATGAACCGACTTCTTCTCCATCGAGGTAAACTGATAAGATGACAATCCCCTCATGGGTCAACCTGATTTCTGAATGCTCTTTCAGGCCCTTATAAAACCTCGGAGGCAACTGCACTGGCCTCGAATTAATGATCTGCCCTGAGTTCGTTGATGAAACGAAATGCCTTATATGAGGCACGTACCCAAACGTTAATGCAGGATAATAAACCCTCCGTGTATCCTGGGTCCTGCTCTCTCGTGGAGAAAGCTCTACGGTAGTTGAGCCTGAGTCATTCGGGGTCTTCTCTATCTCATCCATGAAAAGACCGACACTGACAGTCCCTTCAAAAGTTATCTCCCAATAATGATAAATTGACTGGTTCTGAAACTGACCCTCTGGGACTCCTCTGAACTGGTAGCGGAAGATATCATTATGTGCCGTAGTCAGTTGCGGGACATAACCGATGACCCCAGACGGTAAACTCACAATCCGTGTCTTTCTAACGCTTTGCGTAGGCAAGGCAAGGCTTGACAGCTTACTCGTCCCGTCTATCGTGACATTGATTGTTGGTGTCCCTGAATACTCAACAATCAGATCCTGAAATACCTGGCGTTCTTTTATCACGAATCAACTTCTAGTTGTGTAACACGGTTTTCAAGTTCTACAACTCTTGTCTCTAAGTTTCGGCAGTTGTCGTACAGTGTTTTTAACGCTTCTCTAAGCACCTCGTCATCTATGCTAAGATAGGAATCAAAATCACCAACCCTGTTTTTCGCAATTGCTTCAGGCATCAGATCGCTTCTGCTCCGTACTGGGAACTAATGATTCGGTTAGCCTCTGTCTCTGTAGCAAACAGATGCGGGATCACTCCCTCAGTCATGGCTGGAAAATATAATGTTGCTTCCCCCTCGATTCCAGTGGGGGAAGAAAGAGTCGTTGACGCAATCTTTTCTACTCCATCAACCTTGACGGAAAGAGACGGAGTCCCTACGTATTTGACTGTTACAGAATCAAAACGGCTCAACTGGAAACTACTCGCTAAATCGAAATCAACCCCTACGAGTTGCAACTTCCCTTTTCCTGTAATTTTCACGGACATTCGGTTACCACGTAATGCCCCTGCTAAGTAAATTTTTCTATCCAAATCCGTAACGGAAGAAAGCGAGGTTGCCGCTTGCTCCACACCATCAACTACAGGCGTAATAGTGCCCGTAAAATCCGATCCTGATACGACAATGCTGCGGTAAATTTTTTCAGCGTTTAAATCACCCCCTATGAAGTCTTTTGACTGAAACGTGAAGTCTAGGTCTGAACCTTCTCCAATGATTCCTGTAGAACTATATAGGCGGTTTGTGAGGCCCCTATAATGCAGATTTGTTGCGGAGAGACTGGTCTTTGAAAGTTTTGGTAATCCATCTCTAAGGTCTAGTTTCCAACCAGTAGTTCCTCCCCCTGCAAGAAGGTAATACTGGTCATCAATAACCCCTGCAATGTTTGCTTTTTTTGTTGCTGAAGGAAGGGCAAAATCTGCTACTAGATTTTTTGTAATTGTCCTGATTTCTGCACCATTGTAATAATGGATACCGTTATCATTTGCGTAAAGTAAACCTCCTCTTGTTTCCGCAACTGTTTTATCAAGCCCATCAGATATACCTTCTGTCGTAGGGATCTGTACTTTTCTCAAAGAGTCGTAGCTGTTACCAAAAACCCTATAAACACCAAATTGAGTAAAAACTACTAACTCACTTCCCCTTCTACCTAATCCAGTAATAAATGAATCAAACGTTATAAAGGCATCATTAGGCCATAAGTTAGGTTGGCTCCTTCGACTTACATACAAAATCTTATCTACTGAAGCAAAAAAGAAGTTATTTACCTCAGTTAAAAACTTTATATTTTTGGGAGGTAGTCCTGCTTCTTCGTATGGTGCTAATGGTGATAGTGATCTGGAATTTTTAAAATCGATGTAACCATAATCGGTTGCCACATTATTTGTTCCATTAGTCTGCAACCAAGCAATAGTATACTCTCGATCATCATCTGGGAATTTAGCTAAAACTTGTAAGTAAAACTCATCCGTTGATGCATTTTTGTATAACGTTATATTAGTTGGTGAAGCAAAATCCGTTACACCATTAGTTGTTTTTGTGGATGTTGTATCTTTCGCCGCCTTACTGTCCGCATTATCAAAAGCAAACCATCTTAACGCATAAGCAGTTCCAACAGGCATTCCTGTGTTTGTAATGGATAAAACCTGATTATTCCCAGAGGGGGCAGCTAGTGAGAAAGAAAGAGAAGTGTTGTGATAATAGTAATCCAGCAACTTAAAAATACTGCTGGTATCACCAATTCTGTATAGGAAATACTTCCCCTTATCTAAGTTGGATATAGTTACACCTAGTGGCTTGTCCGTACTGGTATGGGCAATTGCTCCGACACTTGACGGAGTAGACATTCCAGATTCCACACCAGTGTCATCCAAACGGCTAACGGCATACCTTAAAGGGACTGGTGGATTTGGGGCCGAGGCTATCCATTTTTTGGCACTGTATGCAGAGTCGGCTCCAACTTCTACAAACGTAAAATCAGGTTGAGGAATCTGAACTCCCACCTGAAACGAATTAGCTAGATTCCCATCCATTATCCTTGTGGGATTCGCACTTATTTCAAGATTCGTATTACTATTGGTAGTGCTTAACGCCGCTTGGTTTAAAATGATCTTATTATTGCCAGTATTAATTGACGTTATGTATGAACC